>OODK01001025.1_pt1 | contig 17353 bp, 17 predicted proteins | sample 1671371 | NCBI WGS metagenome assembly OODK01 (sample SAMN06348150, study PRJEB24527) | human gut metagenome | biome: human gut; feature: ankylosing spondylitis patient; material: feces | host: Homo sapiens | place: China | collected 2015-10 | reverse complement strand
TTTTTCTGTCCCCCTTTCTTTAATCTACTTCTAACTTTCGTCCCTCTGGACGCACGATACCGACGTGCGTTACATAGCTTCCTGCATTATAGGTACTATGGAAAAATACCAAGTCCCCAGCCTTTGCCTGTGATAGTGGGATATGCTGGGTAACATCATACTGTGCCTGTGCCGTTCTCGGAAGATTGATACCAGCTTTTCCAAAACACCATTGTGTCAGCCCTGAACAGTCAAAGGAAGTATTGGGATTGCTACCGCCGTACACATATTTCCAGCCTTGATATTTCAACGCTTCGTTCATAATCGCCTGTACGGTTTCATCATCAAAGTGTGCAACGGTTAGATATTGATTGACTAGTTCTGCATAGAACATATTCCCATAGGAATATCGCCAGCCACCATTACGCTCAACAGCGATAGGATTCGTGTAGGTTACTTTCTTTCCACCCGATTTCTCACGGGCGAAATTCTCCGCTAGGGCAAAGGTATGTTTCTTTCCGTTTCCTGCCACATATCCCACATAGCCACCGCCGTAGTTATAGGACTGTATCGCTACATTCAAATCCTCGATACCTTGATTTTTACAGGAAGAAAGCAGGGACGCAAAATGCTTACACCCCTGCTTGATAGAACTTTCCGTATCTAAAGAGTTGGGCGGTAGTCCCAGACTTTCTGAACTCTGCATGACATCATTTCCTTTACCGCCACTTTCTACCTGTATGATTGCCAGCAGGACATTGACATACTCAGAAATGCCGTTCTGCTTTGCATATTTTTCTACCATAAGCTGATGTTTCAGCACCTCGGCAGACAAATTCATGCCTGTTATCGGCGGAGAAAAGCTGTTGCCCCCGTCGTCGTCCTCTGCACTAATCAGCACCCCGAAGAAAAGAACGATAGAAAAGAAGATAGGGAAAATACTTCCCACAATCAATAAATGCTTTATCCTCATTTTTTACGCCCTTTCTTTATCTTTTGTATCTGCTTCACGGTCTGCTGTTTCTGTCTGCTTTTCTCGGTAAATCGTGCCTGCTGAACGGTCTGTCTGGTATTGACACGTTCTTTCTGGCTGGTCTGCACCTCAGTACGGTTTGCTGTCTGGCGTTGTGTCGTGTTCTCTGGATTTTTTACATTTGTTCCAGAAGATAGCGGACGTTCCTTGACGGATTGTGTCTTTGTCTGTTCTGTACGAGCCGTTCCAGCCGTAACAGGACGCTCTCTTTTCTCTAGTGTCTGCTGGCTCTTATCTCTGGCAGAAGCGGTAACAGGTTTGTCATGCACATGGGTACGGGTAGCTCCTGCTGTCGCTGATCCGTCTGCCTTTCTTCCAGACTGTTTCACTTCCTGTGCCTTTTGAAGTTCCATACGCTTGTCTGCGATACTCTGTCTGTGCTGTTCCTGTTTCTCCATGCGTCCCGTCTGTCTGCTCTGCTGTTCCTGCACGATACCACGCCTAAAGTCGGAAACGCTGGACTTTGCCTTTTCCTTTGCAGAGTGTACGGCATAAGCAGTCTGTGTCGGCATATCCTTAATATTTTCCTTGACGGTATTTGCCTTGTCCTTGAATTTATTCTTTGTATCAAGCATAGCTCCTACGGCAGAACCAGCTCGTTGTCCCATGCTGGAAGCCGTTCTGTTTTCTCTGGACGGTGCTTTTGCTTGTCGTTTGCTTCCTGTATCAGCCATACGATTTCCTGCAACCGCACCAGCACCAGCTCCAAGCATTGTGCCAGCACCCACAGCCTTTGCCATGCGTCGTTCCATTCTTCTTGCTCGATGTCGCATAAACAAATATGGTCTGCGGAATATCCTGCGTCCCATGTGCTGTGCGTCCCCAGCATTTAAGCTGAACATACTCATAAGGTCGCCCATCTTTATGTAGATACCAGCGAAACATACTATCTGCAAGAACGCTATCATAAAGAATGGATAGTCGCTAGATATGTTGTAGAACATACTGGAAATACTGAACGCCACCGTTACTATGAGCGTTATCCCAGCTCTTGTCATAATGGTATTGAATACCCGAACGACTGCCTGTTTTGCCATGTTCTCATAGCTCGGTATCATGGATAACAGAAAGCTGATAGGCAGGAACATGGCGAAGATGATAAAAAGTATCTGGGAAAATATCATCATACCTGTCAGTAAAAAAATAAAAATTGTTATACCCAGATTGAAGATAAGCAGGAAGAACACCATTCCCAGCCTGTTAATTACTTGCGGTATCGTCAGATTGTTGTTGTCCTTTTCCTCGATTTCCTGTTTTACCACATTTTCTCTTGTCTTTCCGTCCTCGTCGTCGGGACTAGCCGATACCAAAGCTTCCACACGGTCAGCCCCGATTTCTTCTATATCGCTGTTGCCAAATTGAAGCAAAAGCCACGGCTGTTGCACCTGTATGGAAAACAGGCTGTCCCGTATCAAGTCTACGCTGTCCTTGCCTTTGCTGTCGCTGTCGGGAAGCATTATCTTTGTCCCCAAATCCAGCGAAGCCGTACTGATGTCTGATGAAAAGTCATTTACCTTTTTGATGTAGTCGGGAGCATAGGCGATAAAGGAAGCGGAGAGTAGAAACACCACCACGAAGTTGATAACGGCGTGAAGTGCCTTGCTGGTTTCTCGCTTTATCAGTCCCGTATAGGCAACATAGATACCCACTACAAGGATAATAAGAAGAAGAGAGCCGACATAAAATCCCGTAGAGGTAAAACCGTGTTCATTCACTCCTGCAAGGGTCTGTATGGATTGTCCGATACTGTCTGCCATGTCGTTGATAAAATCTAGCTTATATGCCTGCTGTACCACATAGCCCGTAGCGTTGGAAAGGTACAGGCTGATAGTCCAGATAAAATTGGTAATGCAGTAAAGCCCGTACTGTACGGATTTCCCGATACCGTCCAGCCAGTTCCACGGAAGCCAGCCCCAGCTATTGTCTACATAGAAGTCAAGCTGATAGTTGGAAAGCGGATATTTTGAATAGAGATTGTCTGCATTTACAGTGTCGTCCACAAGCCCTGTCGCATGAGCAACTGTCCCCAGAAGTGAAAGCAGAATGATTGTGGTAACAGCAACTATCACGGCAACTTTCAGAAAGTGAAGTAGCTTCTTTTTTGTGAACGCACCTTTTATCCTTTCTTTCATCACTCCACCTCATTTCTCTGTACGGGCGGTCTGGTATCAAAGGCGTGTAGCAGTTCTTCAAAGACTGGGTGTATCTGCACCACACCGACACGCCCGTATAAGTCCTGCAATAAGCATTGTCCGTTCTCCAAATCACGCAAGCGTTTCTGGTTGTTCTCGTCGTCCTTGTCGATACCGAAAAATTCTAAGGTCTGCTTTATCTCGTTGATGTCAGTAGAACGAAAGGCAAACTTCAAGCCGATATTGTTTTTCAGACTTTCCTTTGACACGTCGCCAGAAGATTGTGTAACAAAATAGACGCCTGCCTGCATAGCTCGTCCAGCACGCACCAGCTTATTTGATAAAGTTTCGCCTTGTGCCACATTTAAGAACGCCCACGCTTCGTCAAGGTCTACAATCTTAAAAATACTTCTGTCCGAATGGATAAAATCAAGGGCAAAGGTACTAATCACAATCAGCATAGACACCGACAATAATTCAATGGTCGTGTATTCCTCAAATGTTGTATCCTTATCTGGTAATACTAAGTCCGCTACTTGAATGATATTGAGTTGGTTATCCAGACTGATTGCATTTTCCACCGTACCGTCTGAAAACAGCAGGTGTGCAAAGTCGTAGTCCGTGAAGCTGTCGATATGGTCTGCGATATTTCTTGATATGGGTGTATCTTCACGGCGTAGCTCGTCTATCACATGGAGCAAGCCCCGACTGTCGCTCTGGGTAACGGAGCGTACCGCCTTACGAAGTACAGGGAATTTTTCGCCGTCCCTAGAGGAAATACCCGTTAAAAATGTCAAGATGTCGATTGCCAGACTTTCAGCGTCTTTTACATTCTTCATAATCACGAATGGGTCAAGAAGTCCTGCATTGTCCTTGTCGCTGGTAAGATTTACGATATTGATTTCATGTGCGATTTCTGGAAGTGTTTCTTTCCAGTTGCCACGCTCTGATTTTGGGTCTAAGATAACCGCTTGTCCCCCAAAGAGAACCGAATAATACACCAGAAGATTGTTACAGAACGACTTCCCACCGCCAAGCGAACCGACAAAAGCAGAAGCTAAAGCGTTGGTAACTGTACCTTTTATACCTTGACTGGCAAGGGACGGTTGCAGGTACACATTTCTTCCCGTATCAACGGAATAGCCCATATAGATACCCGTAGTTTCCCCTAACTGCTGTGTCGCACCAAAGCCAAGCCCAGCCAAGAAGTCTGATTTTACATACTGCACATAGTCATTGATATATCGCTTGCTGGCTGGTAAAAATTCAGAATGAAGCCCCAGCATATCCCCAGCAGGACGCACCAGCTTTACATTGAGGTCGTCGTAAAAGTCCTTGACTTCATCACAACGGCGTTTTAATTCGTCCAAATCATCAGCTGATACACGCACTACATAAGAGAGCTTATACATACTTTCTTTGCTCTGGTCTAAGTCCGTTTCCAGCTCGTCCACGCTGTCTAAAGCGTCCACCACATTTGAGCTGGTTTCACTTCCTGCTTGATAAGCGTGATTGTCAAGGTCTTTCAATTCCTTTTTCTTGTTGCGGACGGTTGTTAATGCTTTACGGTTCTCCACGATTTCTACATTCATAGAAGTATCAACGGGGAATGTGAATTGCTGTTGCTGGAAATAGAAGATTTCAGACGACGGAAAATCAAGCTCGCCGACAATCGCATTGACGGTAAAATAGGACACATAGCTTTCCTTGTCCTCATGTTCCAATCGTAAATACCGCTGGCTTTCCTCAATCACACACCTTGTCGGACGGATAAGGTCGTAGTATTTTATCAGCGTTTCTTTCTGTAATTTCTTCTTTGGTAGCTGGTACTCATAATCTTCATAGGCGATCCCGTCCCTGCCGTAAAGATGTTCCATGAGATACCCAAAATCATGGATTTCCAAGCGACGCACCTTAAAGCGACGGGAGATTTTATTTTCCAGTAACTTTTCCATTTTCATGTAACGGTTGATTTCATCATTCGGCATGGAAACAAAGTCATTCATCAGCGTGTGGTTCACTTCATGGAGAAATTCCGTGAACGTCAGCCACGCCGATTTTTTGATGTTCTTCAGATTGAGCTGTTCTTCCGTAACCATGAGCTTAAAGCCAAGAAAAAAGCGGTAGTCCACTTGATTGTCCCCAATCATAGATACTAACGCTTCGGTCTGTTCGTCTATCTTCTGGCAGGCAACTTCCTTTAATTTTCCAGTTACCAGCTTCTTTGACTGTTCCTGCATACTGCGGATTGAGCTTTCTGTGGCAATCTGCAACGCATGAATTTTACCCTCACGGGACTGTGCGATAAGCTGTCGGAAACTGTCATGCACGATAAATTTCTGCTCTGCGGATAGGAAAGAATAGTTGTATGGTATCAGCTCATAATAAGCAAACACCTCATTGTCCTTATTCCAGACAAGGTTATTGTCAATATATTTTATCGGGAACATAGTTCACACTCCTTACTGCCGTGATTGTTTCATTGAGTATCTGCTTATGCAGTTTTACGGCTTTTCCTGCATAAGTGATTTTTGGTCGCAGGGCATAGGTTATCTGTGATTTCAAAAAGCTGTACGGCTTCTTTCCGTCAAAAGTTTTCTGGCTCATAAACCAAGTGAGGGCAACGGGAATACCGAAGTATTTTAAGAACGCTCCCTCAATCATGGATAAGGGTGGTAAGTCCCCAAACAGAATGATGATGAACTCGGTTATCACGAACCAGCTTATCTGGGTAAAGGTAACGGGAAAGGGTAAGTTAAAGTCATTGATTGCATACAGCACCTTTTCCACGTTCCAGATACCCGTATAGGATTTAATCTTCTTCATGCTTTCAGCTCCTTTCTTTTAATGAAAAAAGGGACAGCTTTTTTACTGTCCCCAAATAGAAATAAGCTGTCAGAAGCAACACTTTCTGTTGCTGATCTTCCAGCTCTAGTATGGTATTTCACACATTCCTCTGCCAGTATCAATAAATGTTCCCTCAAAAGATAAATCTCGTCCGAACGCTTCATAGTCAATATAATTCTGCAAGTTAGAGGGAATATCTCCTAATGCCTGCAATTCATCAATGTAGTAGTAGGCAATGTCGGTCATATTTTCGCAGTCTGGATAATAGAAAACCTCGTCATAATGTTCCACGACTTCCTCTAAACTTCCATAGTGGGAGATAAACTCGTCTAATGCTTCCACAATATAGTCGGGGAGTTCTTCTATCTGTTCATACATGGAATTGAGTTCTTCAATGGAAACATACTCCCCGATTTCAATAGGAAAGTTTTCGGTATCATGAATTGCGTATTCCTCATAGTATTCATTCAGCCTGATACGCTCTGCCACGTCGTCCTCGTCAATAGGGAACGTAAACCAAGCACCGACAAGCTCGCCCTCGTTATATTTCCCAAGATTGGCGATATAGACCGCCATATCCTCATAAGCCATAAGCACCACCTCTTCCTTACTCTGGTATCTCAAAGATACCGTGTTCCGTTTCTATGAAGCGTCCGTTTGCTTTCAAATCATCAGCGTAGGCTTCATAATCGAAGTAGTATTCTTGACAGTCCTCGGACAAGTCCCGAAAGGCTGGGTCAGTTTTTGCCTTTTGCCTTGCAACGTCAATCATGCTCTTGCAGTCTGGATAGGAGAGTATCCCATTTCTGTAATTATAAAGTTCTTCCAGATTTTCATAGTAGACAAGAAAAGCCTTGTATTCTTGCCGTATGCTGTCTGGTAGTCGCTGATACATTTCGTACAGCTCGTTAAGTTCCAGTATGGTTGTATCTTCCCGTACTTCATCAGCAAAGGGAAGCTCCTTGTCTGTGATATAGTAACTGTCATTTTCTGCGTCTATTCCAAGCACTTCCTCAAAGAGTGCGGTATCTATCGGCAAATCAAACCAGCAAGCTCGGATTTCTCCGCTTATCGATTCTTTCGTTTCCACCTGTACCCTTGCTTCCTGCATAGTTCCTCACGTCCTTTCTGCTGTTCCATGACAGCCTGCAATGTCTGCCAGCTCATGCCGAACACATATCTTGAAAAATCTTCAAGCTGTTTCGTGTCATAGTCGGCAAGCGGTAATCGCTTCATTTCATGCCACACCATACGCTTGTGGTAAGGCAAATCCGAGATATACGGACAGCCGATTTTTGCCTGCATATCTTCAAAAATATCTTTCATGTAATCACTCCAATCTTAAATTTGGGTATAGAAAAAACAGTCAATCATAAAGACTAACTGCTTTTTTATGTCTATTCTTCATCTCTAAACTTTTCTAAAACATTACTCCAAAGAGGTTGAGCTTCTGGAAAAACTTCATCATGCGTTTTAAAATATATTTCTCGGATAACATCAATCCAATTATTTATATTTTGCATAGCAAGGAGACCATCTCCATATGGAAAAATATTTAAGAACATACTCGTAATCTGTGCTAAAGATATGGCTGAATGTTCTGCAGGTGTCGTCATTCCATAATCACTTCTACCAACTGGGATAACATTTTCTGTCCTCATATTACCCAAACGTGCAAATGTTCCCTGTGGAGAGGCATGAACAGTTTTATTTGCTAAATCATACTGTTTTCTCCAGACTTTTGTATTCATATTACAATGAGTTTGAATGTCATTAAAACTTATATATTTTTTTCTAGGAGAAAACAGACCACTTGCTCGCGCCCATTCATATCTATCGTCTGATTCGCTTGCTTCAATAAATTCCTTTGCAACTTTTTCTCCATTTTCTGTTATAAATGAAGCTATTATGGAAAGTTCGTACATAGAACGCCATCTGGCATATGCTCCATCTGCAAACCCATTTTTCATAAGAGTAATAATTTCAAGAAATTCTTGTAAAGCTCGCCCATGGATATGGAGCATGGCTGTGAAAGTGTTATGATGTTTAAATTTTTCTTCATAACTCAAATCATTAACATAATTTACATAGGCTTCCACAGCTTCCAAAGTCATAATATACATTGCTTCCGAAGCGACAAAACCTTTATACCATTTCTGTTCTTGTTTAATTATAAATTCATCTTCTTCTGCACGAAAAGCCATGACTTCTTCAAACATCGTTTCTCTCATATACTGAGTAGTATCGTCAGCCATTTTGAAAAACATTTCTCTGAATAAATCGCTCAAATCAATTTTTTCTAATTTCTTTGTAATTTCTTTAGCTTCTTCTACAGTTTCAGCTTTCTCAAGTCTTTCTTTTACAATTTCTAAAAAAGTATCTTGCAAAAAAGTTGATACTCCATCTTTTGCCATATTTTATTCCACCTTTACCAATTTTTATATACAAATTATAACATCTTTAAAGGTGAATGGTACTCTCTTTATGCTCCAATAATCTTATTGAACAGGTCAAGAAGCACGTCTTTTACTCCGTCTGCATTGAATACCAATCCGACGGCGATTAAGGCAATCACAAGGAAACCGACAAGTTTGGAAAACTCTCTCTTAAATCCTAAGTAGATGCCGATTACCACGATTGCCATTAGCACTAAAGACTGTGCGTTGCTTAAAAACCATTGATACAAATTTTGCCCGAAATTCATTATTCCTCATTCCTTTCCATGTTGATTGTTTCCATTTTTTCGTCTGCCAGCTTACCAGCCTGTACCACACACATTGTTACAATACCCATACCACAGCCCAGCGTTACCAGCAGTAAATCCTTGATTAGTTCCTGCATTTTTCATCACTCCTTTTCGATAAGTTCCGTAACAGGAGCGGTCTGTTGTTTGATTATCTGCTCATGCTTTTCCGTGAGCTTTGCGTGCTGTTCAATGTTCTTCAGATACTCCGTGTTGTTTCCTGCGTCAATCCGTTTCAGCATTTTCAAGGTGGGTGCTACCTGTCTTGCTATCCAGTTGAGTGTCCTTGAAAGGGTATAAGGTTCTGGCTGTGTCGTCAGCTTCAAAGGCTCTCTGCCTTTTCCAATGAACCACGCCCAGCGGTCATTGAGCTTCCAGTCCTCACGCCGTTTATCTTCTTCTATATCCACAAAACGGAGATAGCGGTTGATGATGGAAAATGCTGTCCTTTCTGCGTCATAGTGGGTCAGCAAGTCCCTTACGGCGTAGTAGGCACGCTCATTTTTCAAGCGGATTTCAAAGCGGTTCTTAATGAGTGCTTCCGAAACGGGAATCCCCAGCTTTGCGTACTGTTCATAGTTCTTCTCATAACAGCAGAAATACACCTCGCTTTTCAATGAACCGATATATAGCGTGTGTCCCATACCAGCCTTATCCTGTTCCTGCTTCCTTATCAGCTCCCCAGAAGCGTAGGACTTAAAGGAACGGAATACCGAGATACATTCCTCACGGTTGCATTTTTCTGTCAGTTCTGGAATATCCAGTATGCCAGCTCTGTCATTTATCGCAAGGTCAAGACGCTTCATCACACCGCCCTCTAAGAGTGTGTCCATGAGGAAGTCATACCAGCTCCGTTCCTGTGCCACAAGATAGCTTTCAAACTGGCGACAGCCTTTTCCTTTCAGTTCCAGCAGGACACCTTTTTCCTCGTCAGCAGAAGTAAAGACGAAGATATCGCCTAAGTAGTAATGCTCCGTGTAGCTGTAAAAGCCGTAGTCCTCATGGAGCATATAGTTGATGTTCAGTTTCAGCACGTCCTTGATGATGTGCTGTATATCCAAAGTAGGGAAACGGATACGCACATAGTCGAACAGCAGGAACAGGGGGGCTTCTGGATTGAATCTTTCCAGTGCTTCCAGAAGTTTCAGCTTCATGCCGTTTGTCAGATGGACTTTTCCTGCTTCGATACGGTTCAGATGTTCTCTGCTGATACCAGCCATGAGAGCAAGTCGTTTCTGCGATACGCCGTAAGCGTTCCGCTTTTCCATAAAGTCTGTTATCCATTGTGTTTCATTCAGTCGTGATACCCCCAGTCTGTAAAAAGTGTGACATTTTCAAGTGATTGTCACTTTCCGTAAAAAATACCGAAAAGCCTTGTACCCTGTACTGTTTCCGATATTTTTAGGACTGTTTCCTGTTGATTTGTGCCCCTCTGTTAGATACCGAGGGGCTGATATGCTGGCGTGGCTGACGCCACACCAGCAACGGCTCGTCCGAGCCGACGACTTTCGCTTTGCACGTCGCCGTCCCGTCCTGCCGTCTGTGTGTTATCCCTGCAAGCTCATTCCCGTGTAAATCACGATACCGTCCGTATCTTCACACAGGCACTTTTCCTCGGTTTCCTTATCCACTTCATACTCACGGCATAAAGCCTTGAAATTCTCCTTATCTGCTAACAGGAACGTATAACGAAATGGAATCCCAAGTATAGACATTTCCTCGTCAAGCTCCACAGAAAACAGCAGGGGAAGCTCCAGCTTATCCTCTCCAAGCTGTTCCATAAGGTTTGCTAATGTATTGTGAAAGGCTTCTTCTGGATATTCTTCATATCCTCGATAATCTGTATCTGCTGTAAATTCCAAGTCCGAAAGAAATTTCTGAAATTCCAGTCCAAGACAGACGGTCATTTCTCCAAAATCATTTTGCAGTACGCTTTCCAAGCTGTAAGTCAGTTTCATTCTTCTATGTTCTCCTTTCTCTGGTGTGGCACGTCCCCTCGTTTGAGGGCAAGCGTGCCAATTGTCTGTAAAAAATCATGCCCCTTTGGGACAAGGGGAGTGTAAAATTCGGATATAACGCTTGTTCCTACATCACAATATCCACGCCCTTTTATGGGCTTCTGGAAAAACTGCTTCTTTACGTCAGAACCGAACAGCATACCATAGCCAAGCTCGCTGATACGCCCCAATCCTACACGGAAGTTGAAGTTATCCCTTATCCCATCACTGAAATACTTTGCGTCTGGTCGCTGGCACGCAACGATAAGGAAATATCCTGCCTGCCGTCCCAGCATGACGATTTTCTTTAGCTGGCTTAACAGGCTCATGCTTTCCTTTGTCCCCAGCATTTCCAGAAAGGCGACGTATTCATCAAAGATAAGGAAGCAGGGTGGCATTCCCAGGTAGGCGTAGTTCTCGCCCGTCTTATAGTTCCTGTGCTGTTTCATTTCCTCGCTTCGCCGTACCATGCCCTCATAAAAGGCATTGACACAGGCTATCATATCGTCCTTAGTGTGATAAACATTCGGCAGGACTGTTCCCAAGTCCGCAAGGTCGGCATTTTTTGGGTCGAGTATGTATAGCTTTGCGTCGGTCTGCAACAGGGCTTCAATGATAGTCAGCAGAAAATACGTCTTACCGCCACCCGTTCCACCAGCAATCAGAGCGTGGGGGAGCTTGTCATATTCCCAGACAAGATTTTTCATCAGTCGCAGGCTTCCATGTTCTGCCCTTACCTCGTCAATGGAAATGCGGTTTGCTATCATATCATACAAAAGGGTGTACTCGATATATCCGTCATGCAGGGTCTTATCGGTCAGCTCACAGTACAAGCCACTTTCCAGCTTGTCCTCTAGCCGTAGTAGCTGGTCTTGATATTTTCCCAAAGTAATCTCACAGCGGATATGGAGCAAGCCTTTCTCCATTTGATAGTACATTTTCGGAAACCAGACGATTTTTTCCCTTGATCTGCTTTGCAGGTCAGTGAAAAAACCGCTGTCCGTTTGTGTTTCTGCTTCATACCACCTGTTTTCCAGTATCATTCTTGCCAGCTTTTGACGGTGCAACAGCCTTTTGAAGCTGTCATAGCAGAAGCGGTAAAATAGAAAAGCGACCAATGCACAAACACCAGTCGCTATCAAAATCGTTATGAGGTTGTAAGGGGAAAGCGTCAGTCCATTCTCTAACAGGCTGAAATGCTCCCAGTCGGTACGCAGAAGCTTCTCCATGTTCAGTAGTAGTAGGACAGCCACGAACAGGGACAGGAGCGTACCAGCACAGAAACGATACACAAGGTATCTGTCGGAAGCTCTGATACGCTTTCCCTTGTATTTGAGTAATGCCATATAACACTCCTTTTTGGATATGTAAAAGCGGTCAATCCTAAGACTAACCGCTTTTACATAGTATAATTTAAACGTTACACAAATTATTCTTTTTCCTTTATTTTAAAATCAATCTCTAAATATGTATTCAATAAATCTGTGGTCTTAACAAGTTCGGTAATATCGCTAATATCTCCAATATCAATACTTAAAAAGTCATCAACCTCTGTATGAGCTAGGAAACGATATTCTTGTTGATATGCATATTTCTCTCGTTTCCAAAATGCAATTCTTGAATTATCTTTTTGAACCTGTCTGATGTGTTCAATATTATTAAAGCCATAGTATTTAACAAAATCTCTAGTATATCCTATTCCAGCATTTAACATTCCTTTTTTAACACGTTCAACAAACTCATCTCCATTTTTTATTAACAATACATATTCTCCAAAATTAGGCATTTTCTTTAATTGTTCCTCTGTAAATTCATATCTTACTTTAAGAATATCCCCTGTTTGTTCCTCATTAGTATGATTTCGATAATCATAAATAAACATACAGAAAACAGGATATTTTAAATAACCCAAATTCATACTCGCAGTTGGAGCGTGAAAGCGACCTATAAACTCGTTTGTATCAACTGTAAACATAGATACATTTACATCTTGGAGCATCATTTGTCCGTCATACATATCACCAACATCTTCATCTGAAGTTGATTTTTCTAAATCTACATAATATTGAAGATTTTTCATATATAACTGACCTTTTTGTAATTTCTTTAAATTCTTTTCAGTGCCAAATTTCAGCAACATTGACCAACCATTTTCAACTGTTTTTTCTTCCATATAGTGCCTCCGTGTTTAAATAAACTTATCGTAAACCATTTATTTCTATATTTCTATTATATCTTTAATTTTTAGTTTCTTCAAATCCAAAAATAATGTTGAAATATAGAAGTGAAAAATCAGTGATAATTTGGCAATATAACTTCTTTTACCTTTTCCTGTATTTACATAGCGATAGATTATAACATAGTTCATAGTTTTACTTTAGATTCGAAGTTTCTTTTTTTAGGGACTGTGGAGTTGCAGTGTGACCGCCTTTATTCTTCAAGATGATGTCGTCAGCCTTGATATACCAGTCCACCTCTGCACCTCGATAGTTGGCGTTTGCCACTGTATCGACAACAGGGTTGATAAGCTCCACCTCGGCGTTGTAATCAAATTCCTTTAGCGGAACACTGGCAGGGATAGATACCTGTATCATGCGTCCCTGTGTACGGCTTTTCAAATCATAGGTTCTCTCTTTGATTTCCGGCGATACCGAGCCGTCCTCATTCTGTAAATGCACCTCACGTCTTAAAGCGGAAAACTTCAACAGCCCGAATGTCTTTTCCTTATCTACTACGATTCCGTTTGCTAATCTCATAATCGGATACCCCCTTATCTCTTTTCCTCTGCTGGCAACATATCATCAGCCAGCAGGATATAGTTTGTGAATCCCCGTCCATTGATGTTATACCCGTCTGTGGTAATGCGTGGGTTGATAAGTTTCACTTTTTGTTCTGGCTGGAAATTCTTATCCCCAGCTTTGGCAGGGAGCAGTACCACAATATCGTCTGCTCGCTGAATGTCGGAGTAGAGGTTATAGCTTCGGGCAACGACTGCCATACGTCCGTTGATCCTCTGCTGTTGCACCTCATTTTCTCCTGCAAATTCCAGATTGCCGAATGTCTTTTCCATGTTCGGCACGACAAATTTTAATTCCATATAGTTTTACCTCGTTTCTTTCTTCATTGTATTTGTTTATCGGGGAGCTACACTCCCCAAACCCCTAGTGGACTGTATTTTTCCGTCATTCCGTAAACAGATTGACGGAAAAAGTACAGTATAAAATGTATGTTTTTCAGTCTGCCACAGATTACGGCGGAGAACGTGCTTTGTGCTTCATCAGACGTTACCGCCTTATGATTTCTTAGTCTTGCGTTTCTTTAGATAAAGCGTTCCTGCAAGTCCAGCACTAGAGAGGGCAAGCAAGCCCATGAACAATCCTACGTTTGTTCTGTCGCCAGTTTTTGGGCTGTCGCTCGGTGTATGCGGTGTTTCTGGCGTAGGTTCTTCTGGGATTTCTGGTTTCTCCTTGATAGTTACGGTCTGTCCCTTGGCGTCAATGTCCTTATGCTCCGTTACCTTTTTCGGCTCGTTTGGATTGCTCAAATCGTATAGTTCCTCATACGTTACCAGCTCTTTTCCTGCCAGTTCGGAAGCGTCAAAGGTAAAGGCAATCTGCACTTCCATGTGTTCGCTGTCTGCTGTAAAGGTGTAGTCATTCTCCACACGCTTTCCATTGATGATAAGCTCGGCATTTTCATCTTTTATCATCTGCCAGCCCACGAGCCGATATTTCACGCCGACTTCCAACCCGTCCAGCGTTACGGTATCAATGATTGTTACGTCCCTGTCTGGCTCAATCTCTTTCTTGCCGTCCTTGTCCGTAGCTGTGGTATGGATTTTGATGATACGCTCTGTAATAAGAACGGTCTGTCCCTCGTCGCTGATGTCCTTATGCTCCGCAACCTTTTTCGGATTTTCCTTATCGGTCATGTCGTAAAGTTCCTCAAAGGTTACAAGGTTCTTACCGCCAAGAGCAGAAGCATTGAAGGTATATTCCATTTCAATCTCCATGTCCTCATTGTCAGCAGTAAAGGTATAGCTGTTCTCTACACGTTTTCCGTCGATAAGAAGCTCGGCATTTTCCTCTTTCAACATCTGCCAGCCTGTAAGCTGATATTCTGTGCCGATTTCCAAGTTGTCCAGCTTCACGGTGTCAATGACTGTTACCTTGTTTCCAGCAACGATAGACTTTTCCCCCTCTGGGTCTGTGGCTCTGGTATGGATTTTGATGATACGCTCCTTAATGGAAACGGTCTGCCCGTCGTCCTCAATGTCCTTGTGTTCCGCTACCTTTACAGGCTCGTCCTTGTCGCTAAGGTCGTAAAGTTCCTCAAAGGTTACAAGGTCTTTACCGCCAAGAGCGGAAGCATTGAACGTATATTCCATTTCAATCTTCATGTCGTCTTGCTTGTGATTCTAAACGGAACATCAGCAAGACGCTGGTGTGTGCCAGCCCCAATCTTTACGCCTTCAATATCTCCACGTTTTACTTGATTGTAGATTGAGGTATCTTTGCCCGTAAGGTCAACGATTTTTCCATTCTCCGTGATAGAGAAGTCAATCGGTTTCGCACCGTCTGTCAGATAGCCCTCTGGTGCTTCACTCTCAACGATACGGAAATTTCCGTAAGGCAAGAGGTCAGCGGAAGTAGAAGCGATACCGTCAATGCCTGTACGGATTTTCTTTACCACTTCATTCTTCTTGTAGAGTTTTCCCTCTACCAGTACAGGACTGTCATTAAGGGAAGTGATAGAAAATTCAGCGTCTTTCAAGGTCGCATTTCCTTGTCCGCTGGTATCGCCTGTTTCCAAATCTCGTTTCTGGATTTTCACACCGCCACGGATAACCTTGTCAGATACCTTGTATTTGTTGCTTCCAGAAAGGATAGCTAGGTCGCCGTCCTCGACAATCTGGGTAACATACAATCCCTTTATCTGTTCTTCGCTACCGTCAGCCTGCATATATGCACCGTCCAGCAAATATCCGTCTGGTGCTTTCGTTTCTTCCACGGTCAGCGTACCTAGAGGAAGCACGTTCTTTCCAGCCTGTGTATAGAAGCTGTCCCCAGATACCTTGTACTTGTCAGCTAAACGGGTAACATAGTGGACTGCACCCTCGCTGTCTGTTTCAGCGATTGTCTTTGTAACCCATGTACGGGTAGCTTCGGCAGGAAGATTGTCCTTTGTATAGAAGCCGTCATAATACTTCCATGTGAACTCCGCACCCTCTAGGGAAGCGTCGCCCTGTGCATTGTGCTTCTGTGTTTCCATGTCGATTTTGAATAATTCAATCAATGTATCGGTTGCCTTTGGCGTATCAGATACGTTCAAGGTTGCTGTCTTGCCAGCTTCCACCTTTAAGGTATAGACGTTCTTATCCACCTTATATCCAGCAGGAGCAGACAATTCTTTGATGTACAGCGTTCCAGTTCTTACTTCCACGGTTTCAGTATTTCCGCTTTCATCAGTCGTCAAGGTAGCAAGCTGATTTTTACAGTCTTTGTCGGCATATACGCCGTAGGTCGCACCAGTGATTGAGTAAATCCAGTTGCCGTCCGTGATAGACGAATTATCGGAAGTCTTTTTCAATGTGGCATTTCCGACGGCAAGTTTCGCCCAGAACTGTCCCAGCTCCTGTCCCTTGCCAGAGTAGATATATCCGCCACAGTCATAGCGTCCTTTATTCTCTTTGACAAAGGCTTTTGCTCCTGCGAACACTTCGTCCTGTGTCGCTTTCGGGATTTCATCATAGGAAGCTCGCACGTTGTCGCACTTCCAGCCCAAGTGGACGCTCAATCTCTGCCAGACAACACACTGTTCTAATAGATAGACTTGCTTGTAATTCAGTTCCTTGTGGCTTGCCCCGTACTGCTTGACATACTCTAAGGATAAAGCAACGTCGGCTATCTGGTCGGCACTCATGCGTGTGCTTGCGTCGGCTCTGGTCTTGTAGCCAGCTTCAAATAAAGTATTGATGTCGATACAGTAAGCTGTTTCTCCCTCAACAGTCATAATGCTTTCATTGAATGATGATTCGATACTGCCGTCATTCATTACCTTTTCAATGACACCAGCCGTTGTCTGTCCGTCTGTCCAGTATTGCTTCTCGGACGCATGAACGGTAGTCGGCAAGGAAGTAGCGATAGTTGCAAGGGCAAGAAAGCCTGTACATAGTCGCTTGATAAGTCCTTTCATTTTTCATTTCTCCTTTCGTTTGGGTAATAAAATAGCCGTCCATTTCTGAACGGCTGGAAATAGAAAAGGAACGTCATTTTCGGTGTTCCATAGTCTATAAAAATTAAGATATTGAGGATTTGTCATTCACTTTGGATAATACAATATTAAATGTACTTCATTGCATTATAATTGCATTTTTTCATTTTTTTATATTGCTTTATAGCTTTTCATATTGCCTTAAAATGGCTTAAAATCAACGATTTTTACTAATACTCCGCACTGTCGGTCTGGAGTTTGAATAGTAAACAGAGAGCCGGGAAGCCGCATAAACAGCGGACTTTCCGGCTCTTAGTATGTGGCGTGATACCTTTTTGATACCTGTTTATTATGAAAAACACAATAAAAATCTGATTATCCGCTAAAACACAGTATCTATCAGCATTTT
>OODK01001018.1_pt1 | contig 17457 bp, 13 predicted proteins | sample 1671371 | NCBI WGS metagenome assembly OODK01 (sample SAMN06348150, study PRJEB24527) | human gut metagenome | biome: human gut; feature: ankylosing spondylitis patient; material: feces | host: Homo sapiens | place: China | collected 2015-10 | reverse complement strand
CGGCGACCACCGAGATCTACACTCTTTCCCTACACGACGCTCTTCCGATCTAGAGCCAACGTTTTTTTCTCCAGCTTGCGCATCCCCGGCCGGACTGCTATACTTTATATGGTAGTAAACCGCAAATAAACCGCCGGGCACCGCCCGCCGGAAAAGGAGTGTTTTGTCATGTCTGTTATGGAGTCTCTGGTCACCCGCCGCACTTACCGCCGCTTTGCACAGAAGCCCGTGCCGCAGGATGTGGTGGATGACATCGTGGAAGCTGTGCGGCTGTCCTCCTGCGGGGCCAACCGGCAGGCTCTGCGCCTTGTGGTGGTGCAGAGCCCGGAAATGGTGGCCAAAGTGCAGCCGCTGGTCAAGTGGGCGGCCTACCTGCCCCCGGAACAGGGGATGCCCAAGGCCGACGAGACGCCCACCCTGTATGTGGCCGTCCTGCAGGACAGCTCCGCTTCCGGCGACCTTTCCACCGACACCGGCATCGCCCTGGCCAACATGACCCTGGCCGCCTGGGACAAGGGGGTGGGCAGCTGCATCATGGGTGCCATCAACAAGCCCGCCCTCACCGAGCTGCTGGGCATCGAAGAGCCGCTGAAGCTGGCCTGCATGGTGGCCTTTGGCTACCCCACCCACGCTGCCCGGGTGGTGCCCATGACCCCGGAGACCGGGGTAAAATACTACCTGGATGAAAACCGGGACTACTGCGTGCCCAAGCGCAGCAGGGATGAGATCGCCCGCTGGCTGTAACGCCCCGGTAAAAAAGCCGGATTTTCTTGCATATATTCAGATATTCAATGGATTTTTGCATATTTTCAGGAAAATAATTTTTATTTTACGAATTATTATGCACAACTATTGACTTTTCATTTTGTTCAAACTATACTAAGTGCATTGACCGGAACATCGATGATTCGCATCCTTCCGGCGGTTGTAAGATTATACAGTGCATAGAGGAGTGTTTGAATATGAAAAAGATCTCTCGTCGCAGCTTCCTGGCTGCTGCCGCCGTTTCCGCTGCTGCCCTGGCCCTGACCGCCTGCGGTGGTGCTTCTTCCAGCGTAGCTTCTTCTGCAGCCAGCAGCGCAGCTGCTTCCAGCTCTGCTTCTGGCAGCCTGGCCACCGTGGTGGCTGGCAAGCTGACCATGGCCACCAACGCCACCTTCCCTCCCTACGAGATGACCACCGATTCCGGTGAGATCGAGGGCATCGACATCGACACCGCCAAGGCCATTGCTGAAAAGCTGGGCCTGGAGCTGCAGGTGGACGACATGGAGTTTGACGCCGCACTGCTCAGCGTGCAGCAGGGCAAGGCTGATATGGTCATGGCTGGCGTTACCGTCACCGACGAGCGCAAGGCTGTGATGGACTTCTCCGACAGCTACGCCACCGGCATCCAGTCCATCATCGTGCCCAATGGCTCCGACATTGCTTCTCCCGATGACCTGGCCGGCAAAAAGATCGGCACCCAGCGCGGCACCACCGGCTACATCTACTGCTCCGACGACTTCGGCGATGACGCCGTGGTGGCCTACGACAGCGGCCTGACCGCCGTGCAGGCCCTGAACAACGGCCAGGTGGACGCTGTGGTCATCGACAACGCCCCTGCCAAGGAATATGTGGCCGCCAACCCCGGCCTGAAGGTGCTGGACACCAGCTACGCCGAGGAGGACTACGCCATCGGCCTGGCCAAGGGCTCTGCCCTGGAGGATGCCATCAACGCTGCTCTGGAGGAGCTGAAGGCTGACGGCACCCTGCAGTCCATCGTGGACAAGTACATCACTGCAGAGTAAGCAGCTGCCACGAGTGCAACACCGGGAGGCGGCCCTTTTCAGGGGGCTCCTCCCTTTTTTCGGGGACTCGGGTCCCCATCAACCCACCAACAAGATTCCACAGACAGAAAGCGAGGATGTGAATGGCTGCTCAATACGAACTGCTCAAAGAGCTGCTGAACAGCGGCACGAGCCTGACCTTCGGGCAGGAGGTCTTTTACAAATTTTATCAGGCCTTTCTCCTGAAAGACCGCTGGCTCCAGTACATTGATGGCGTAGGCACCACACTGCTGGTCACCGCCATTGCATTGGCCCTGGGCGTGGTGCTGGGCAGTGTGGTGGCCATGGTCCGTGTGACCCACGACCAGCAGCGTCCCGGCCACAAGAACCCGGTGCTGGGCTTCTTCAACGCAGTGTGCCAGGTGTACGCCACCATCATCCGTGGCACCCCCATGATGGTGCAGCTGCTGATCATGAGCATGGTCATCTTTTCCAACAGCCGCAACTTTACCATGGTAGGTGCCCTGACCCTGGGCATCAACTCCGGTGCCTATGTGTCCGAGATCATCCGGGGCGGCCTGATGGCCGTGGACCCGGGCCAGATGGAGGCCGGCCGCAGCCTGGGCCTGAACTACATGACCACCATGGTGGTGATCATCATTCCCCAGGCCATCCGTGCAGTGCTGCCTGCCCTGGGCAACGAATTCATCGTTCTGCTGAAGGATACCTCCCTGATCACGGTCATTGGCGGCAAGGAGCTGCTGTACGCCGCACAGGGCATTATGAACCGCACCTACGACGCCATGTTCCCCCTGCTGGGCGTTGCAGCCATCTACCTGGTACTGGTGATGCTGCTTACCTGGCTGCTGGGCAAGTTTGAGAGGAGGCTGGCACAAAGTGACCGCTAACACCCACGAAAAGATCCTGGAAGTCCGTGGTCTGACCAAGACCTACGGCGGCGTGAAGAAAAAGGGCGCAAAGCAGCCCACCCCCACCCTGGACGTGCTCAAGGGCATCGACATCGACATCTACCGCGGCGACGTAGTGTGCCTGATCGGACCCTCCGGCTGCGGCAAGTCCACCTTCCTGCGCTGCCTGAACCGGCTGGAGATCCCCACCTCCGGCTCCATCAAGTTTGAAGGCGTGGAGGTGGACGATGCCCACATCGACGCTGTGCGCCAGAAGATGGGCATGGTGTTCCAGCACTTTAACCTGTTCCCCCACCTGACCGTGAAGAAGAACCTGGAATTGGCCCCCAGCCTGCTCAAGCTGAAGGACAAGGAAGCCATTTCCCAGCGCGCCGACGAGCTGCTGGCCCGTGTGGGTCTGGCCGACAAGGCCAACGTCTACCCCAAGAGCCTGTCCGGCGGCCAGCAGCAGCGCATTGCCATTGCCCGCGCTCTGGCTATGGACCCGGACGTGATCCTGTTCGACGAGCCCACCAGCGCCCTGGACCCTGAGATGGTGGGCGAGGTACTGGAGCTGATGAAGGAGCTGGCCCACACCGGCATCACCATGCTGGTGGTCACCCACGAAATGGGCTTTGCCCGCGAGGTGTCCAACCGCGTGATCTTCATCGACGGCGGCCAGATCCAGGAGGACGAGCCCCCGCAGGAGCTGTTCTCCAACCCCAAGCACCCTCGTCTGAAAGCATTTTTGTCCAAGATGCTCTGATCTGCAAAACAAAAAAGGAACCGCCGCAGCGGTTCCTTTTTTTGTTTTATAAGGGCATCTCACAGGGTCTGGTCCGGGCCCTGGGCCTGCTGCTGGCTGGTGTACAGCATCATCAGGTGGTTGGCGCTTTCCTCCAGCTGGCTCTTGGCCTGCCGCAGGGCCGCTTCCTCGGTCTCGTTCATCTTCTCGGGCTTGTCCTTGCGCAGGCAGCGGCGCAGGTTGGCCACATCGGTCTTGATGCGGTTCTTTTCGTCGCGGTCCAGCTCCTTTTTGCACTTGGACAAGGCCTCGTCCACCTTGTAGGCCAGCACCTCGGCCTGGTTGTGCAGCTCCAGCCGCTCCTTGCGGCGGCTGTCCTCGGCCTCGTAGGCCGCGGCATCCGCCATAGCGCGCTGGATCTCGTTTTCGGACAGGTTCGTGCTGCCGGTGATGGTGATGTTCTGCTCCCGGCCGGTGCCCAGATCCTTGGCCGACACCTTGACCACGCCGTTGACGTCGATGTCAAAGGTGACCTCGATCTGCGGCTTGGAGGAGAAACCGCCCCGGATGCCGTTGAGCTTGAACTTGCCCAGACTCTTGTTGTCGCGGGCAAAGTGGCGCTCGCCCTGCAGCACGTTGATCTCCACGCTGGTCTGCATGGGACGTGCCGTGGTAAAGATCTGGCTCTTGCGGGTGGGGATCATGCTGTTGCGGGTGATCAGCGGGGTGGCCACGCCGCCCAGCGTCTCAATGGACAGGGTCAGCGGGGTGACATCCATCAGCACCAGACCCTGTGCGGCGGCACCGGTAGCACCAGCCAGCTTGCCGCCGCCCTGCAGCAGACCGCCCTGCACGGCGGCACCCATGGCCACGCACTCGTCCGGGTTCAGGCTGTGGCTGGGCTCACAGCCCAGCAGCTCCCGCACCTGGCGCTCCACGGCGGGCATGCGGGTGCTGCCGCCCACCAGCAGCACCTTGCCCAGCTGGCTGGCGGAGATCCCGGCATCCCGCAGGGCGTTCTGCACCGGGGTCACGGTACGGGCCAGCAGGTCACCGGTCATCATCTCGAACTGCGGGCGGGACAGCGACAGATCCAGATGGTGGGGGCCGTCCTTGCCTACCGCGATGAAGGGCAGGTTCAGCTGCGCGGAGGGTGCACTGGACAGCTCCTTCTTGGCCTTTTCCGCTTCCTCCTTCAGGCGGCCCATAGCAGCCGGATCGCGGGAGAGGTCGATGCGGTCGGACTTCTTGAACTCGGCCACGGCGTACTCCACGATGCGCTCGTCAAAGTCATCGCCGCCCAGATGGGTGTCGCCGCCGGTGGCCAGCACTGTAAAAGTACCGTCCTCGATCTCGATGATGGACACATCAAAGGTGCCGCCGCCCAGATCGTACACCAGGATCTTCTGGGGTGCTTCGTTGTCCAGGCCGTAGGCCACAGCGGCAGCCGTCGGCTCGTTGATGATGCGCAGCACGTTCAGGCCCGCGATGCGTCCGGCGTCCTGGGTGGCCTTGCGCTGGCTGTCGTCGAAGTAGGCGGGCACCGTGATAACGGCCTCGGTCACCGGCTCGCCCAGATAGCTCTCGGCGTCGCGGCGGATCTTGGCCAGGATCATGGCGCTGATCTCCTGCGGGGTCAGGTCCTTGCCGTCGATGTGCACCCGGTAATCGCTGCCCATGTGGCGCTTGATGCTGGTCACGGTGCGGCCGGAGTTGGTGGCGATCTGCCGCTTGGCCGCGCCGCCCACCAGACGCTCGCCGTCTTTGGTAAAGGCCACCACGCTGGGGGTGGTGCGCTCGCCCTCTGCGTTGGTGATGACCACAGGCTTGCCGCCTTCCACCACCGCCACACAGGAATTTGTTGTGCCAAGGTCAATGCCGATCACTTTGCTCATATCGTTTTCCTCTCTTTGCGGCGCATCCCGTCCGCTAAAGCATTTTATTCACCTGATCATCTTACCCGATGCCTGTGACCATTTTTTAGTCCAATTGTAAAGAATCTATGTTGTAGGCCGTATTCCGGGGCTTCGGATCGGCCAGTTCCCGCAGCAGCTGTTCCGCTTCTGCCTGCAATTCGGCCGCATCCGGTTCCTTCTCCCGGGCCAGGATGGCAAAGCCCTGGGCGGCCTCTGCCGCCAGTGCCATGGCCTTTTTGGCCGAGACGTAGCGGGTCTCGGCCTGGGCAAGGCGCAGACAGATGCGCGGGGTATACTCGATGTCCGGCATGCCCTGCGCCGTCTGCCGGGCTTTGCGGTAGTACAGCAGGGCCTTGCCCGCTTCGCCCCGGGCAGCGCAGTCCTCGCCCAGCGACAGCATGGCCAGCACCTCGCCGTGGTCGGCGGCGGTGCGCCACATCCGGCGGGCCTCGGTCTTGTTCTGCATCTCGCCCCGGCCCCGGTACAGGCAGTCGGCCAGCAGCGAGAGGCCCATGGCATTGCCCTGCTGGGCGGCTTCGTCGTAGTGGTCGGCCGCCATGCGCCAGTCCCCGGCGCGGGCCGCTTCCCGCCCGGCTTCTACTTCTTCGTCTCCCGGCTCCTCCGGGTTGTGGCCCGCGTGGAGCAGGCCATTGAGCAGGGCCTCATCCAGTGTGGCCGAGTGGCCCCACGGGTCGATGACCACGCCGTCGATGTCCGGCGCATCCAGCACCAGTTCCATGGCGTCCTGCAGGGTGTAGTCCGCCATGGGGCGGGCCGCCGTGCTGCGGTCCACGCAGGCCGCGGCGCTGGAGGTGAACAGCGGCAGCCAGGTACGGTCCTTGTTTTTCAGGGTCCAGAGCGCAAGCCCTCTGGCCTTTTGCTGCGGGACGGGGTTCTCGGCCCAGGGGGCCGGGGTGGGCGGTGTGCCCGGGGCCGTCTGCAGCGGCACCAGAACATGGGTCTCCAGCTCCAGCGCGTAGTTCAGGGCCCCCATCAGGGCCCAGAAGCTCTCCTCGTTCTGCCCGTGATACAGCTGCTCGATCGCCTGCTCGATCGCCGGGCAGCCGGTGCCGCCGGGGCTGTAGCGCACCGGAGTGCGCGGGTGCCGGCTGCTGCCCACCGGGCGGAAGCGCACCCCGCCGTCTGTTCTTCTTGCCATTGTATGTTCCCTGCTTTCCTTCAGTGTCATCTCCTAGTATAGCAGGATTTTCCATCTTTCTCAACGGAAAACCTGCGCTTTGGCTCTGCATCTATCCCGGTAAACGTATGGTTTTTTTCAGCTGTGTGCGCTATAATAGGTAAAATTCCAGAATACTGGGATCAGAAAAGGAGGAAATAGCCTTGAACAACATGCTTGGCTATCTGAGGGACTACAAGCGCGAAAGCGTGCTTGCCCCCCTGTTCAAGATGCTGGAAGCCACATTTGACCTGTTCGTACCACTGGTCATGGCCGATATCGTCAACGTGGGCATTGCCGCCCACGACCTGCACTACATCCTGGTGCGGTGCGGCATCCTGCTTCTGCTGGCCGTCATCGGCCTGACCTGCAGCCTCACGGCGCAGTATTTTTCTGCCAAGGCGGCGGTGGGCTACTCCACTTCCCTGCGGCATGCCCTGTTTGCCCACATCCAGAGCCTGAGCTTTTCGGAGATGGACACCCTGGGCACCAGCACCCTCATCACCCGCATGACCAGCGACATCAACCAGGTGCAGAGCGGCTTGAACCTGTTTTTGCGCCTGTTCCTGCGCAGCCCCTTTGTGGTGATCGGTGCCATGGTCATGGCCTTCACGGTCAACGCGCGGGCCGCCCTGATCTTCGTGGTGGCCATCCCGCTGCTGAGCGTGGTGGTGTTCGGCGTGATGGTCATCACCCGCCCGCTGTACAAGACCGCGCAGGTGCGGCTGGACCGTGTGCTGGGCCTGACCCGCGAGAACCTGACCGGTGTGCGCGTGGTGCGTGCCTTTGACAAGGAGCAGGACGAGATCGACCGCTTCGAGAACGCCAACGACCTGCTGACTAAAATGCAGCTCCATGTGGGCCACCTTTCGGCCCTGATGAGCCCGCTGACCTATGTCATCATCAACATTGCCATCGTGTCACTGCTGTATGTGGGCAGCATTGAGATCAACGTGGGCGGTATGGCCTCCGGCGACGTGATCGCGCTGGTGAACTATATGAACCAGATCCTGATCGAGCTGGTCAAGCTGGCCAACCTGATCGTGCAGGTAAGCAAAGCGCTGGCCTGCGCCGGCCGTGTGCAGGCTGTGCTGGACACCAAGCCCGGCATGGACTTCCCCGCCGAGCTGCGCAGCGAGGTGCCCGCCGACAAGGCCGGTGACGCCGTGCGCTTTGACCATGTGAGCCTGACCTATGCCGGGGCCGGCGCACCCAGTCTGTCCGACATCAGCTTTACCGCCAAGCGCGGCCAGACCATCGGCGTCATCGGCGGCACCGGCAGCGGCAAGTCCAGCCTGGTCAACCTGATCCCCCGCTTTTACGACGCCACCGAGGGCACCGTGGAGATCCTGGGCCGCCCGGCCGCGGACTACCCCCGCGAGGCCCTGCGCGGCAAGGTGAACGTGGTCATGCAGAAGGCCCAGCTGTTCGGCGGCACCATCCGCTCCAACCTGCTGTGGGGCAACAAGAATGCCACCGACGCCGAGCTGTGGGCGGCCCTGGAGACCGCACAGGCGGCAGAATTCGTCCAGGCAAAGCCCCTTGGCCTGGACGAGCCCGTGGAACAGGGCGGCCGGAACCTTTCCGGCGGCCAGAAGCAGCGCCTGACCATTGCCCGTGCACTGGTGGGCAAGCCGGACATTCTGATCCTGGACGACAGCGCCAGCGCCCTGGACTACGCCACCGACGCGGCCCTGCGCAAGGCACTGGCCGCTCTGCCCGGCAGCGTGACCGTGTTCATCGTGAGCCAGCGCGCTGCCAGCCTGCAGCACGCCGACCAGATCCTTGTGCTGGATGACGGCAGGCTGGTGGGCCTTGGCACCCATGACCAGCTGCGCCAGAGCTGCCCGGTGTACGAAGAGATCTATGAGAGCCAGTTCAAGAAAGGGGATGTGCAGAAATGAGCGCGAAAGCCAAAGCAAAACTGACCCCGGAACAGCGCAAGGCCACACTGACCCGTGTGCTGCACAAGATCCGCCCCTATTCCCTGTTCGTGGTCTGCAGCCTGATCGTGGCCGCCGTGAGTGTGGCCGCACAGCTGTATATCCCCATCCTGTGCGGTGACGCCATTGACCTGATGCTGGGCAAAGGCAATGTGGACTTTGCCGGTGTAGGCCGCATCATTGTGGAGGTACTGGTGGTGGCCGTGGTGGCCGCCTTTGCCCAGTGGCTGTTGAGCGTGTGCAACAACCGCATCACCTTTTCGGTGAGCCGAGATCTACGCAACGAGGCCCTGCGCAAGATCCAGACCCTGCCGCTGTCCTACCTCGACAGCCACCCCTCCGGCGACATCGTGAGCCGCATGGTGGCCGATGTGGACACCTTTGCCGACGGCCTGCTGATGGGCTTCACCCAGCTGTTCAGCGGCGTGCTGACCATTCTGGGCACCTTGCTGTTCATGCTGAGCGAGAATGTGGTCATCACGCTGGTGGTGGTGTGCATCACCCCGCTGAGTCTGCTGGTGGCCAGCTTCCTTGCCAAGCGCAGTTACAAGTATTTTCAGGGTCAGAGCAGCGTGCGCGGTGAGCAGACTGCGCTGGTCAACGAGATGATCGAGGGCCAGAAGGTGGTGCAGGCCTTCGGCCACGAGGCCGAGAGCCTGGACGCCTTTGACGAAGTGAACGGCCGGCTGCAGGACGTGAGCCTGAAGGCCATCTTCTTCTCCAGCATGACCAACCCCGCCACCCGCTTTGTGAATAACATCGTGTACGCCGGTGTGGGCCTGGTGGGTGCCCTGTACGCCGTGCGCGGCGGCATCACCATCGGTCAGCTGAGCGTGTTTTTGAACTACGCCAACCAGTACACCAAGCCCTTCAACGAGATCTCCGGCGTGGTCACCGAGCTGCAGAATGCGCTGGCCTGTGCGGCCCGCGTGTTTGAGCTGCTGGACGCCGACGACCAGATCCCGGAAGCCGAGAACGCCGCTGTGCTGCAGCCGGACGGCCATGTGCAGCTGGAGGATGTGTCCTTCCGCTACCTGCCCGACCGCCCGCTGATCGAGGGCCTGAGCCTGGACGTGAAGCCCGGCCAGCGCATCGCCATCGTGGGCCCCACCGGCTGTGGCAAGACCACCCTCATCAACCTGCTCATGCGCTTCTATGACGTGAACGGCGGTGCCATCAAGGTGTCCGGCACCGACATCCGCAGCGTGACCCGCGCTTCGCTGCGCGGCAGCTACGGCATGGTGCTGCAGGATACCTGGCTGCGGGCCGGTACGGTGCGGGAGAACATCGCCTACGGCAAGCCGGACGCCACCCTGGACGAGGTGGTGGCTGCCGCCAAGGCCGCCCACGCCGACAGCTTCATCCGCCGACTGCCGGACGGCTACGACACCGTCATCGCGGAGGACGGCGGCAACATCAGTCAGGGCCAGAAGCAGCTGCTGTGCATCGCCCGCGTGATGCTCTGCCTGCCGCCCATGCTGATCCTGGACGAAGCTACCTCCTCCATCGACACCCGCACCGAGGTGCGCATCCAGAAGGCCTTTGCCCGCATGATGCAGGGCCGCACCAGCTTCATCGTGGCGCACCGCCTGTCCACCATCCGTGAGGCCGACGTCATCCTTGTGATGAAGGACGGCCACATCGTGGAGCAGGGCAACCACGACGAACTGCTGGCCGCAGGCGGCTTCTACGCCAAGCTGTACAACAGCCAGTTCGAGGGTGTGGAGACCTGAGCCAAAGTCCCATAAAACCACAAAAATCCCGTCTGAAGCAGTTCAGACGGGATTTTTTCGTGTTTGTCAAGGGCCCGCCTGCACAGAGCATGTGCGGCAGGGCCTTTTTCTGCCCCTGTGCCGCCTTTTTTGTTGACAAAGCACCGCCTTGCTATTATAATAATGTAGTCAAAATGGCATCATTGCGCGGCTTTGCACCTGCGCGAATCAAGTATAGACAAGGAGAGATTCTCAAATGGCACAAGAGATCAAGATGTCCGCTGCCGGCCTGAAAGCTATGCAGGAGGAACTGGAGTACCTCAAGACCGTGCGCCGCAAGGAGCTGGCCGAGGAGATCAAGGAAGCCCGCAGCCACGGCGACCTGTCGGAAAACAGCGAGTACGACGAGGCCAAGAACACCCAGGGTCTGGTGGAGAACCGCATCACCGAGCTGGAGCAGATGATCAAGAACGCCGTCATCATCGACGAGAGCGAGCTGAGCGTGGACAGCGTGTCTGTGGGCACCCACGTCACCATCCAGATGACCGGCGAGGATGAGACCGAAGAATACGACATCGTGGGCCGCACCGAGGCCGACCCCCTGAACGGCAAGATCAGCGACGAGAGCCCCGTGGGCCACGCGCTGCTGGGCCGCGCTGTGGGCGCCAAGACCGAAGTGCTGCTGCCCACCGGCCACACCGTGGAGTACACCGTGCTGGCCATTACCCACGCACGCAGCTGATAGGAGAAACCATGGAAGAGCAAAAGAAGAACCCCGCACAGGGCCTGTCCGAGAGCGAGCAGGTGCAGGTGCGCCGCCAGAAGCTGGCAGACCTGCAGGCCGCCGGTCATGACCCCTTTACCCTGACCAAGTACCCGCAGGACGCCTACTCGGCCGACCTGAAGGAAGAATTCAAGGACCTGCCCAACGAGACCGACAGCGGCAAGCAGGTTGCTCTGGCCGGCCGCATGATGTCCAAGCGCGTGATGGGCAAGGCCAGCTTTGCCCACCTGCGCGACGACAAGGGCGACATCCAGCTGTATGTCCGCCGCGACGAGCTGGGCGATGAGCCCTACGCCGCCTTCAAGAAGCTGGACGTGGGCGATATCATCGGCGTCAAGGGCGAGGTGTTCCGCACCAAGACCGGCGAGCTGAGCGTGCGCGCCACCGAGCTGACCCTGCTGGCCAAGAGCCTGCGTCCCCTGCCCGAGAAGTTCCATGGCCTGACCGACACCGAGATGCGGTATCGCCAGCGCTATGTGGACCTGATCGCCAACCCCGAGGTCAAGGACACCTTCGTCAAGCGCAGCCAGATCCTGAAGGAGATCCGCGCTTATCTGGACGAGAAGGGCTTCCTCGAAGTGGACACCCCCATCCTGACTCCGTTTGAGATCGGTGCCTCGGCCCGCCCCTTCTACACCCATCACAACAGCCTGAACATGGACATGGTGCTGCGCATCGAGACCGAGCTGTACCTCAAGCGCCTGATCGTGGGCGGCATGGATCGCGTGTACGAGGTGGGCCGCATCTTCCGCAACGAGGGCATGGACCCCAAGCACAACCCGGAGTTCACCTCCATTGAGCTGTATCAGGCCTTCACCGATTTCCACGGCATGATGGATCTGGTGGAAGAGCTGTACAAGCGTCTGGCTCAGAAGATCTGCGGCAGCATGGTCATCCCCTATCAGGGCAAGCAGATCGACATGGGCCACTGGGAGCGCCTGACCATGATCGAGGCCGTGAAGAAGTATTCCGGCGTGGACTTCAACGACTGGCAGACCGACGAGGACGCCATTGCCGCCGCCAAGGAGCACCATGTGGAGCTGCCTGAGGTGCCCACCAAGGGTGCCATTCTGGCCGAGTTCTTCGACGCCTTTGTCGAGGACAAGTTGATCCAGCCCACCTTCATCTACGACTACCCCGTGGAGATCAGCCCCCTGGCCAAGCGCAAGCCGGACGACCCCGCCTTCACCGAGCGCTTTGAGTATTTCATCGACTGCACCGAGTACGGCAACGCCTTCAGCGAGCTGAACGACCCCATCGACCAGAAGGGCCGCTTCGAGCGTCAGGTGGCCGAGCGCAAGGCGCTGGAGCCCGAGTGCAAGGCACAGGTGGACTACGACTACGTCAACGCACTGGAGTACGGCCTGCCTCCCACGGGCGGTCTGGGCTTCGGCGTAGACCGTCTGGTGATGCTGCTCACCGATAGTGCCTCTATCCGTGATGTGCTGCTGTTCCCCACGATGAAGCCGATTGAGCAGTAAAATGCAAAATTAAAACGCAGATGCGATGAATTTTTAAACAAAATTCGGGCGGTATCTGCGGTGCTACACCACAACTACACCAATTTTGGGACGTTTTTCCCGAAAAGGAGCCTTACAAAGCGGTGTGGTGTATGAATTGAATATGCGGATTGGTGTAGTAGCCAAACCTATAGAATGAAACCCAGCAAACGCTTTATAGTGGCTATGAAGTGTTTGCTGGGCATTTTTATGCGGCTTTTGTCAAATGGTCATTTAAGAGCGAAATCTATGATAAAGGAGAAACGATAATGTCCCGAACCCAAAATTTCAGGCCTCTCTTCCCTGTTAATGAAGGTACTACGCATCGTACAACATTACCTGTGTATCAAGATTTGAGCCGTAAATATGAATCCAATCCACAAAGCCTAAAGGCAATCAATGATGTTGTAGATGTGCTTCAGTATTATATCTTCTCCATTCGTGATTTAGCTGAAGTTGGGACGGATGAAGAAATATTCGAAAACAAAAAACAGGCTGCATTGAGGGTAATGGATGTTGCAGATTCTATCCGAGACAATAGTGCACTCTATATGGATTATCTAGCGATAATGGCGCAAAACAGTGTTATTGTTGGAGACTGGAATCAAGCAATCACTTATTATTGTAAAATGCTTGATGAAGATGGTGTTCTAAACGCAGATTATAATGAAAGTTACTATGCCGGTGAGCTGGAACTCGCAGCGAAGATAGTGCATAATATTTGTGTTCTGTATTTTGTTGGATTGAAATCGGATGAATTTATACGTATAAAACGCAAGTACGATTATATCTTCAATCTTGAATCTCAGCGGACGAAACGCTTGATTAGAAATAATCCCAATCTAAAAGAGGGATTTGAAGAAGACTTAAATACTCTGTGCAACTTTACAGAAGGCATTCTCTATTATGATTCCACCCACTCTACCGATTTCATCTCTGGAAACATGATGGGGGCTATTTGTTCTGATTTTGAGCAGTCAGGGAAAAAACACATGGTCGATTTAAGCCAAACGGTACGAATTGTAGATGATGGGGTGGATTTATATGTTCTAGAGACATTTTTTGCCCTTAAAGATGCAGTTATTACTCGAATTTTGGCAGAATTCCCCTTTGATGACTGTCAAAATGACACTTCCGATTTGATAGAAAATACAGAACAGTCGAATTCTCTTGACGTGAGTAGCTCTTTAGTATCGGTAGATAACTTACTCGGTGAACTTGAAAATCTGACGGGTTTGCAGGAAGTAAAAAAGGAAGTATCTTCAATCATTAACCTTCTAAAAATTCAAAAACTCCGTAAAGAAAAGGGCTTGCCGGAGCTTCCCATTTCCAGACATCTTGTGTTTTCTGGGAATCCCGGCACAGGCAAAACGACGGTTGCCCGATTGCTGGGGCAGATTTACCATGAGCTGGGTATTCTTTCTAAAGGTCAGTTAATTGAAGTCGACCGTTCAGGATTGGTTGGTGGCTATGTTGGGCAGACCGCAATCAAGACGCAGGGAGTTATTCAGCAGGCTCTGGGCGGAGTACTCTTCATTGACGAGGCGTATACACTGGCTAGAGGAAACGATTCTAACGACTATGGTCAGGAAGCAATTGACACGATTCTGAAGGCAATGGAAGACCACCGAGATGATTTGGTAGTCATTGTTGCCGGTTATCCTGATTTAATGGAACGTTTTGTGAATTCTAATCCCGGTTTGAAATCGAGATTTAACAAATACATTTATTTTGAGGACTATACGCCGGAAGAACTTCTGGAAATCTTCGATTCAATGTGCAAGAAGTCTGGGCTTACAGCTACGAAGGATGCACGGGATTTGGTGCTGAAGCATTTTGAAGAAGAATATACAAACCGAGATGAGACTTTTGCAAATGGTCGCGAGGTGCGCAACTTCTTTGAAAAAGCGGTTGTCAATCAGGCAAATCGGCTCGCAAATGAATCGTATCTGAATGATGAAGATGTGTCTACACTGACGGCAGAAGACGTTATGGTAGAGTAAAAAATATAGCTATACGGTTTTTCATTTGTTCTGAATTAATGGCTGTGAAATAAATCAACAGCAAGGAGATGATGAAATGAGCGATAGGGCAAACTTGCACTGTTCATATAATGAGGATGCTGTCCGTCACAAAGGATTCTATAATGATGAAAATTTTATAAAATCCTTGGCCGAGATATGCTATGATGATTTTTTTGAACTTCCAGATGATGACCTGTTTCCATACAGTATGGCGTATCCGTTACTTTGTGGTTCTTGTCATATTTTTGCTGAATCTCTACAAAAGAAGCTGGGGTATAATCTGTATATAATTGAAAGCATCGATAAAAAAGGCTTTCATGCTTTTTGTCAAATCTATGTCGATAATAGACTTTATTATGTTGATGCACGAGGCATGACTTCGAGTTTTGATGAGTTTATGAAGGTCTCAAAGCAATTTGTACATGGCGAATATATTATTCGACCTGTTCTGCCTGAGGAGTTAGCTGAATGGAAAAAAGAAGATTATTATGAAGAGGCCTCTTACTTTGCAGAAAGCATTATCGAAAAGTACAAAGAATGTTATACCCTGTAAAGTGGGATGGATCATATCTGTATAGCATGAATCACTCCTTGTCAAGAGGGCTGGCACCGTCCAGCCCTCTATCTTTTTGCTAAAGTTTTTGATACATTTTCTTGCACTCTGCCGAAAGTGGCGTGTTTTCAAAAGTTTTTGTTGACACGGCCCGGATTTTGTGGTAATCTATCCCAACAATTTAATATTTACATATTTTTACTTATTCGCTCAGTACCTGTGGGGCTGGGCAACTCTCCTTTTTGACTTTTCAAGTCGCTACATAACCGACTGGCAAGACCTTCCGAAAAAGCGAAGGCATGACCGGTCTGTTTTGTGGCGACTTTTTTTGTTGCCGTTCCAGCCTCGCACTTTGAAAACCGCATGACCGTCTGCATGGGATACCCGGCGATGACCCTGAGAAGGAGAGCCGGAAAACGCCGCCGGAGGGGGGCAGGAAAGCCATGCAGAGAGAACGGCAATTCACCTCATGTGGTCAAAATGAGCACATGAGGTGAAACGGACGTTTATCTACTCGTTGCGGCAGGAGAAATCAATGTAGACAAATTGTCCACATTGATTTGCCGTAACCCAAAGGACGTTTATCCACCTGTTGCAGCAGAGAAAATCCATGTGGCCAAATTGACCACATGGATAAGCCGCAGCACCGAAGAAAGGATGTGTGCCTATGGGAAACAACTTTACCCCTGCATGGATCAAGAAAGGCTTCTTCAACGAATCCCTGTTTTGTGACGATTTTCTCAGCACCCACCAGCTCCTCTATGTGAATGGCGCATTTTTCACCCCGGACGGCAGGGTCACAGACACCATGAACCTGCGCTGTGAAATTTTCGATATGCTGCGAGACCATATCGGCGCAAATATCGCCAAACGGGTCAGCAATGTCGTGGACGTACTGAAGCTGGCGGCACAGGTGGAGGACTTCCCGCCCATCACCGACCGCATTGCGCTGGCAAACGGCACCCTGTATCTGGACGGCACCTTTCAGGAAGGCAAGCCGGAAATCGTCCGCAACCGCCTGCCCGTCAAGTATGACCCGAAAGCCGCCCGGCCCGTCCACTGGCTGCGGTTTCTATCCGACCTGCTCTACCCGGAGGACATTCCCACAGTGCAGGAGTTTATCGGCTATTGCCTGATCCCCAGCAACAAGGGGCAGCGCATGATGGTCATCAAGGGCAGCGGCGGTGAGGGTAAGTCGCAAATCGGCGTGGTGCTGTCCCGGCTGTTCGGCTGCAACATGAAGGATGGCAGCATCGGCAAAATCTCGGAGAACCGCTTTGCCCGTGCCGACCTGGAGCACACCCTGCTCTGCGTGGACGACGATATGCGGATGGAAGCCCTGCGCCAGACCAACTATGTCAAGTCCATCGTGACCGCACAGGGGCAGATGGACTTGGAGCGCAAGGGCAAGCAGAGCTATCAGGGCTGGATGTACGCTCGTCTGCTGGCATTCAGCAACGGTGACTTGCAGGCTCTGTATGATCGCTCGGACGGTTTCTACCGCCGCCAGCTCATCCTGACCACCAAGGACAAGCCCCTCTCCCGTGTGGATGACCCGGACATTGCCGAGAAGATGGCAGCAGAGGTCGAGGGCATCTTGCTGTGGGCGTTTGAGGGCTTGCAGCGGCTGGTGAAGAACGGCTTCCAGTTCACCGAGAGCGACCGTGCAAAGCGCAACCGGGAACTGGTGAAGCGGGATAACAACAATGTGTTCGATTTCCTCGAATCCGAGGGCTACATCCGCCTGAAGGCGGATGCCTGCACCAGCTCGAAAGAGCTGTATGAGGTCTACCGGATGTGGTGTGAGGAGAACAGCCTGAACGCCATCAAGTCCCGTGGGTTCAGCGATGCCCTGATCGCCAACCAGCGCAGGTACAATCTGGAATCCACCAACAACATCATCAATTCTTCCGGGCGTCGGGTCCGGGGATTTGTGGGCATCGAGGCCCTTGTGCAGCCCGACCTTACTCCCAACAGTTGGCGAGTATGACCCCCTATAAAGGAGAATTTGGGTGTTTTGCTGCGTACGTGCGTACGCAGCAGTCGGCTTTCTCTGTACGCACGTACGCAGCGATTGACCGAAAACGCGCCATATAAGGGGCTTTGGTTGGTGGTCAAAACGACCACCAACCAACCCCATAGCGTTAAGTGCCGGAAAGCGGCACTCGCCAGCAGCCACCCAAATCCCCAAAATGGGAATCAGGGTGAGATGGCTGTTATCAGACCGTCTATCTGCCTGTTACCATTTTGGGAACAGGCAAAATCAGTGGGTCAAAATGACCCACTGAAAAAGCCGGACGAGTTGCGGGCAGGGATTCGCAAATCGTTGCCTGTCAGCTTGCCCGGTGCAGGAGTGCAGAGGGTGCAGCCCTTTGCCCCAGTGATATGATGCTGTGCGTCATATCCTACTGGGTATTATCTGGCGCAAAA
>OODK01001011.1_pt1 | contig 17569 bp, 17 predicted proteins | sample 1671371 | NCBI WGS metagenome assembly OODK01 (sample SAMN06348150, study PRJEB24527) | human gut metagenome | biome: human gut; feature: ankylosing spondylitis patient; material: feces | host: Homo sapiens | place: China | collected 2015-10 | reverse complement strand
TGCTGCATATTCCTCCGTAGTGTAATGGCGGTTCATCCGCTTTAAGGTTTCATCACAGCCACTCTGTAAGGACAGATGAAAATGCGGGCAGAACTTCGGCATGGAAGCCAGCGCCTTTGCGAAATCATCGGTAATGATGCGCGGCTCCAGGGATCCCAGGCGGATGCGGTGGATTCCCTCCACCTCATGTACCTGCCGGATCAGGCTTAACAGGTTCTCATTCTCTTCTTCCTTAAAATCCACACCGTAGGAGCTTAAATGAATCCCTGTCAGGACAACCTCCTGATAGCCTGCTGCCGCAAGTTCCCGCACCTCTGCCACAACCTCCTCCGGTCTGCGGCTGCGGACACGTCCGCGGGTGTAGGGAATGATACAGTAGCTGCAGAACTGGTTGCATCCATCCTGAACCTTTAAGAATGCGCGTGTATGATCGGCTATTTTATGAATGGAAAGGCGCTCGTACTCATGAGTCTCATTGATCTCGATCACATGGCTGCTGTCCGTACGGTCTTTAAAATACTCTTCCAGGATCGGAACCAGATCCTGCTTTTTGTTGTTTCCGATGATGACATCTACCGCCAGATCCGCTTTCAGCTCCTCTGCTGCAGACTGGACATAACAGCCGGCAGCAACTACGACCGCCTCCGGATTCTGTTTTTTTGCCCGATGCAGCATCTGTCTGGACTTACGGTCCGCGATATTGGTCACTGAGCAGGTATTGATAATATAAACATCGGCTTTTTCGTGGAAGGACACGATCTCATATCCGGCCTCTTCCAGAAGCTGCTGCATGGCTTCCGTTTCGTAGGAATTCACTTTACAGCCCAGATTATGCAATGCTGCCGTTCTCATATTTTTTCTCCTTAATTTCTAACATACATTTAACCTGTTTTCATGGAAACTCCCTATTGACTTTCCCCCGATATCTTTGTAAAATTTATCATAAGGCGAAAGAGTTTTTCATCCATACGCCAAGATTAAAAAGGTAACCATTTAAGGAGGTTTCTCACATGAAAACAGTTCGTATTTCTTTAAATTCTATTGATAAAGTAAAGTCTTTCGTAAACGACTTAACCAAATTCGATGTTGACTTTGATCTCGTATCCGGCAGATATGTCATCGACGCAAAATCCATCATGGGTATCTTCAGCCTGGATCTTTCCAAGCCGATCGACTTAAACATCCACGCTGAGGCTGGTATCGATGAGATTCTGGAGACACTTTCCCCATACATCATCAAATAAGCAATCGTTTCTATGATTTTTAATAAGGATACTCCAATCGGAGTATCCTTTTTTCATTTCAAAAGCTTAATCGCACCAGATGACTTCCTCGGTCTCCAATGCTGTCTTAACCATCTCATCGATCTTCTCTTCCAGCTTAGTCTCCGATTTGTGGATGATATTTAAATTCGGCTTTGTTACCGGATGCTTTGCCACGAAAATGGTGCAGCAGTCCTCAAACGGCTGGATCGAAGTCTCAAAGGTTCCGATCTTCTCGGAAATGTCGATGATCTCCTGCTTGTCAAAACCGATCAGAGGACGGAATACCGGCATAGTGCAGACCTCGTTGGTCGCTGCCAGGGACTGAACCGTCTGAGATGCCACCTGACCGATGCTCTCGCCGGTGATAAGAGCCAGGGAATCACTCTTCTTCGCGATTTCCTCCGCAATCTTCATCATGTAACGGCGCATAATGATGGTAAGCTCCTCATGCGGACACTGCTCGTAAATGTAGAGCTGGATATCGGTAAAGTTTACGACATGAAGCGGAATCGGGCCGGAATAGCGTGCAACCAGCTTGGCCAGATCCACAACCTTCTGCTTTGCGCGGTCGCTGGTGTATGGCGGAGCATGGAAGTAAACTGCATCAATCTTGACACCGCGCTTTGCGATCATGTAGCCTGCCACCGGGCTGTCAATACCACCGGATAAGAGCAGCGTTGCCTTTCCGTTGGTTCCAACCGGCATACCGCCCGGGCCCGGGATCATCAGAGAGTAAATATTAACAACCTTACGGATCTCCACATGCACCAGAACATCCGGATGATGCACATCTACAGAAGTCTCCGGGAAGGCGTTTAAGATCACCTCACCAAAGTCACAGTTCATCTGCTCGGAACGGACCGGATAGTTCTTATCCGCACGTCTGGAATCCACCTTAAAGGTGAAGTGCTTATCCGGGTAAACCTGGTCGATGTAATCCACAACGACCTTCTTCAGGTTTTCATAATCCTTATCCTCAAGCTGCATCATCGGACAGATCCATGCAATGCCGAAAACCTGCTTCAAAGCCTCGATCACTTCATCGTAATCATACTCGCTGAGAGCCTGCACGTAAATACGGCCGGACTCCTTGGAAGCGATAAAGGAACCCTCCACCTTTTTCAGCGCGTTCTTGATCTGCTTGATCAGCGCGTCCTCAAAAAGGTAACGGTTTTTTCCCTTGGTACCGATTTCTGCGTACTTAATCAAAAATGACTGATATACCATATTTTCCCTTTTATCCTTTCTTAACCTCTCTGGTAACGGCGCAGGACCGGAACCAGCTCCTTTAATACATCAATGGTGTAATCAACTTCTTCTTTCGTGTTGAAGATGCTAAAGCTTATGCGAATGGTGGAATCCAGAAGCTTCTGGGCCACACCGATCCCCTTTAAGGTTCCGCTGATGCCCGGATGGTTTGAGGAACACGCAGAACCGGAAGAAACATAAATACCTTTATCTTCCAGTGCGTGCAGCAGCACCTCACTGCGCACACCCTCAAAGCTGACACTGACGATCTGCGGTGCACTTGCCTCTCCCTTTTTGCTGTTGATCACGGTTCCTTCGATTTCTCCCAGACGATCGGTCATGTAATCCTTCAGCCCGATCAGCTTCTGTATCTTTTCCGCATGGTCCGTGTACATCTCCTTTACGGCAGCTCCGAACCCTGCCACACCCGGAACATTCTCGGTACCGGAACGCATGCCGGCCTGCTGGCCGCCTCCATAGATCAGAGGTTTAATCTTCACGCCACTCCGGATGTATAAAAATCCAACTCCCTTCGGTCCGTGAATCTTATGGCTGCTGACAGAAAGCAGGTCAATGCCCTGCTTTTTCGGACGGATCACATATTTTCCGTATGCCTGAATGGCATCCACATGGTACAGCGCAGACGGATTCTTTGCCTTGATGACCCTGGAGATTTCCTCTACCGGCTCCACAGCGCCCACCTCATTGTTTACATACATGGTAGAAACCAGAATGGTATCCGGACGGATTGCCTCTTCAAGTTCCTTCAGGCTGATGTGCCCGTCATGGTCTACCGGAAGAATGGTCACTTCAAAGCCAAGCTCTTCCAGCACTCCCAGCGGATTGTATACAGACGGATGCTCAATTGCCGTGCTGATGATATGCTTACCGGCTCTCTGATTTGCCCATGCCGTACAGATCAGAGCCATATTGTTGGACTCAGAGCCGCCGGAGGTAAACAGGATTTCCTTTTCCTGTACCTTCATGCTGTCCGCGATGATTTTTCTTGCCTCGCGGATATACTGCTCTGCTTCCATGCCCTTGCGGTGCTTGGAAGCCGGATTGCCATAGTCCTCTGTCATTGTTTTTACCACAATATCCTTCACGCTGTCCAGAACTCTTGTGGTTGCTGAATTATCAAAATATGCTTCCATTCTATCTCCTATCGTAATTTACTGCTCTAGCTGGAACATCAGGATGGAAAGCATGGTCATGCCTGCAGTCTCGGTCCGCAGGATGCGCCGGCCCAGGGTAATGGGATGAATGCCTTCCGCCATAGCTGACTCCACTTCTTCTACATCAAATCCGCCTTCCGGCCCGATAAAGATTCCCACACGCATACCGGGCTTAACCTGTTCCAGAATAGCCCTGGTCTCTTTCATGCCCTCTGCCAGTTCATACGGGATCAGATTTACCTCGAAGCCTTTTGCATAGGCAAACGCTTCCTTCATTGTCAGCACACCGTGAACCTGGGGGATCATCATACGGCCGGACTGCTTGGCCGCACTCTCCGCAATGGTATTCCAGCGTTTTAACTTGGATTCTTCTTTTTTCCGGTCCAGCTTTACCACGGCCCGGCGGGTTGCCACCGGAATAACCTCATGCACGCCCAGCTCCACGGCTTTCTGAATGATAAGCTCCATCTTATCACTCTTTGGCAGGCCCTGAAACAGATACAGCTCTGCAGGAAGCTCACTTAAGTTAGTGTCCTCCTCCAGGATTCTGGCCCGGATTTCCTCCCCTCCGATGTTCTCCAGTTCACAGATGTAGCTACGGGAAATGCCATCACGGATCCCCACCTGCTCTCCTGCCTTCATCCGCAGGACATTGCGGATATGATTCACGTCCTGACCGGTGATCACGGCATAACCGTCCGCGATCTGCGCCGGTGTTACAAAAAAATGATACACGCTTCTGCTCCTTATTTTCTGCGGGCGGTGATCGATACCCAGTCGCCCTGGTAAGTGGTCTCCACGATCTCAAGCTCCGGATTGGCGTTCATGGCATCTTTGACATCCTGCTCCTTGGTATTTATGATGCCGGAGGTGATGAACATACCACCATGCTTGATGTGTCTGCAGATCTCGCCCTGCAGCATGATGATAACCGGTGCCAGAATATTGGCTACCGCGATGTCATAGCACTCATATCCGGCCTCGTCCTGAACTGCCTTGTCATCAATGATATTACCCTGGACCACATGGAAACGGTCTGCCGGAATATGGTTGGATTCCAGATTCTCACCTACAGCCACAATAGCGTTCTCGTCCAGATCAGTACCAAACACGCTCTTTGCGCCCAGCTTTAAAGCTGCGATGCCGAGAATGCCGCTTCCGGTTCCCACGTCGATGATTTCAGAATCCGCATTCACATACTTACGAAGCTGACGGATACACAACTGTGTAGTCTCATGCATGCCGGTACCAAACGCGGTACCTGGATCGATCTGAATGAGCAGCTTGTCCTTATGCTCCTCCGGGATCGTTTCCCAGGTTGGTTTAATCAGGATATCATCAACGGTAAAGGGCTTGAAGTACTGCTTCCAGTTATTGATCCAGTCCTTGTCCTCCGTTTCGGATACGCTTAAGGTGCGCTCACCCACATTCACAAACTCTGCGATCTCATCGAGTCCTGCATTGACCTGATGCATGATATTCTCCAGGTTGCTTAAATCTTCCACATAAAAGCTTACCTTCGCGGTACCGTCATCCGGCGGAAGCTCCGGAAGAATGTCGATGAACATCCCCTTGGTGTCTGCGTCAGACAGTGGTACGTTATCCTCGATCTCAATTCCCTCAATGCCGATCTCGTCCAGCATGCTGCTGATCAGGTCAACGGCCTCCGTCGTGGTCTTTAAGGTAAATTTGGTCCACTTCATAGATACTCTCCTTTTTTCTTTATATAAATGTCTTTCCTGTCAGATTCCTGTTACAATTTTGACAAACAAAATAACCAGTACAATCAGAATCAGCGGACGGACGATCTTCTGTCCGTTGCTCACTACAAGACCGGAGCCGATATAATTTCCGGCAATACAGAACACGGCCGCTGCCATTCCCAGGCCGTAATAGGCCGTTCCGTTAAGCAGGAAATTGATCAATGCCACCAGATTTGACGTCAGATTCAGTATCTTTGTCATAGCCGATGCCTGATGCACATTCAAATGCGTAATTCCGGTCAGAATGAGAAGATAAAACGTACCGGTTCCAGGTCCGTAAAAGCCATCATACATACCGATCACAAAGGCTACCGCCATACTGATACAAAGCATAGCCCTGACCGGCAGCGCCTGCTGCTCCGTTTCCGCCCCCATGTTCTTATTGCGAAGCACATAAAATGCCACGATCGGGAGCACCACCATCATCATATGCTTTAGCACCGTATCGCTTACCATCATGGAAAAGCTGGATCCAAGATAGGAGCCGGCCAGAGCCGTAAAGCAGGCACACACGACTGGCAGAATCAGCTGTTTTCCCTTCAGATATCCCTGCTTCAGATACCGCCAGGTGGATATGCTGGTTCCGAGAGTTGATGATAGTTTATTGGTTCCAATGGCGAAATGAGCCGGAACCCCGGCAATGATATAGGCCGGAAGAGAGATCAGTCCTCCACCTCCTGCTATGGAGTCAACAAATCCCGCCAGAAACACCAGCGGGCATACGATCAGATACTGTAACATAAATACGTTCTCTTTTCTAATAGCAAGCGCTAAAAATTGACAAAATGCCACGGATATCAATATAACATAGAATCCGCGGCATTACAAGTTACCAATAGTCTGTATTTTTTTGTATTTCTATATCAGATCGCGTTTCCGGACTTTTCCGCTCTCATTCTTTGGGAGCGTTTCCAGAAATCTGATTTCCTGCGGGATCTCACCGGCAGAGAGTCGTCCGGCCAGCTGCGCACGCAGTCTTCGCTTCATCTCCTGTTCCTCCTGCTGCCGCTCTGCTTTTGTACCTGCTCCGATCATCAGCGGCTCCAGGACCACCCAGGCCGTCAGCATATCATGATCGCCCCGGGAATCTGCTTTGACCGCTGCCTCCTTCACCTCCGGCACATCCAACAGCGCATTTTCCACCCGGATGGATGAAACTTTCCTTCCATTAATATTACAGATATCATCTCTGCGGCCATCAAAATAAAGATTTCCATTTTCATCCCAGTGGCCATAGTCCCCCACGAAGGTATCCGCGCCAGCCCCCACCACTCCGTATGGCGTTGTCACATGGATCCTGCCATCCTTCAGGCAGATGTCTATACCCGGGAAATTTCTGCCGATCAGGGTTTTATCCTCCCCCATATCCCGGCCATGGACATAGCTTACATAGTTCAGTTCGCTTGCACCGTAGTACAGAATCAGATCCGCCTCCGGGAATATACGCTGAACTGCCTGCGCCTCTGTCCCGCCAAAGCTCTGGGAGCCGCTCAGGACCAGCCTGACATGCCGGTTTGTCTGTTTTTCCGGCTCACGCTCCCGCTCATACACCTGCTTTAGCGCACGAAGCTTTGCCGGGATCAGATAGATTCCATCTGCCCGGTATGCTTCCAGCTGATGCTTCCAGAGTCTCGGATCAAACAGATCGCAGGCAATCACTGCAGCTCCTGCAGAAAGCTGCGCCAGATACAGGTTCAGATTCCCGGTAAATGCCAGGCTTCCCTGCGCAAACAGACGGCTTTCTCCGCTTATGCCAAAAATCCGGTTCTGGGTTTCAAAATATCCATACCAGCTCTCAAATGTTCGGAACAAAAGCTTTCCGTTGCCGGTTGTTCCGGATGTCATGACCGCCATGCAGGCATTGTCCGGAATTTCTGCCTCAAAAAAAGAATCCGGCACTGCGGTATCCGCCGGAACAATAAGCGGTACCGCCCCGGTTCCCTGACAGGCCAGAAACGACACAAGCTGCTCCAGAATGGAGGTTTTCCGGATTACAGCAAGCTGTTGTTTCCCTCCCTCCAAGCGGAACCGCCTTTGTTGTTCCAACGCCAGATCCACAAGATTTCCGTAGGTATAAACATGGTCAGAAAAAATCAGGGCCTCCCGGTCCCGCTCCACCGACTGCACCATTTCCAGATAATTTTTCATCATTTACTTTTCCTTCTTCCAGGTCTGCCGGCTTTATCTGCGTTCCAGCAAAATTGCGCTGCCAATGCCTCCGGCTGCCGCTGCAGCACAGATGCCATAGTGCCCTCCGCAGGATTCCAGGGATTTTAAAAGATGCAGGATAAGCAGTGCTCCTGAAGCTCCATAAGGATGTCCATAGGCCAGCGCGCCTCCAAACCGGTTGTAGCGTTCCCGCATTCCCGGAAAAGCCCGGTCAAACAGTACATCGATCACCGCAAAGGCTTCATTCACCTCAAAAGCATCCACCTGGTCATAAATAAGTCCGGTCTTTTTCAACAGCTTTTCCACTGCCAGAACTGCTGTTTTCGGACTCATGAGCGGGTCGCCGCCCACAGCGGTCCCAAAACGCAGCACCGCCGCCGGAATCAGGTTATGACGTTTTCCATACTCCTCCGAACAGAGTGCCACAAAAGCCGCGCCATCATGCATCAGACAGGCATTGGCTGCGTTGATCGCGCAACCGCCCGGCAGAAGATACGGCAGACGGTCCATCAGCTTCTGGCTCATGGAAGCACGGATTCCCTCATCCTTACAGCTTCCCGCCACTGAAACCTGGATGTCCGATAAAAGGCCCTCCTGCGCAGCCTTTGCTGCCCGATGGTGGCTCTCCAGTACCCAGAAATCCTGTTCTTCTTTTGTCACGTGTTCCGATATCGCAGTGCGCTCTGCTCCCTCCAGCATGATCTGCTCTCCATGCTGTCCGGGAGCAAACCGTGCGACTGTCCAGACCTTATCCTTCTCATAATCCGGATGGTTCGGATTCCACATTCTGAGTGGCTGGGTGGATGAGCTTTCCAGTCCGCCGGCAAGCACCAGTTCTGCCAGACCACTCTCGATCTTTGCTGCTGCCTGTGTGACTGCCTCCAGGGCGGAACCACACTGCAGATCCAGAGTCACAGCCGGAACCTCCCGGTCAATTTCTGCAGTCAGGGCCGCAAGGCGAGTCATATTTCCACCCCCGCCCACCGCGTTCCCTCCAAGGATAAAATCAATATCCTGCTCCGCAAGCCGGTATTTTCTGATGACAGCCCTGAGCACCTCCGCCCCCAGGACCTCCGCAGGTACATTCCGGTACATCCGGTCCTTCACACCGATAAAGCTTCGCATTCCTCCAAGGATCCAAACCTTTTCCATGCCCATTCTCCATTTACATACTTTAAAACTGCGGCACAACACGGCGCAGGATCTTTGCGAGGCCGGCTGCCACAAAACACTTTACAACATCCAGCGGAATAAACGGAAGCACCGCCTGCACCATGATGGCCGGCCACGGCTGTTTTGTCACAACCTTCATCTGAACTGCGCCAAACAGGTAAATGACCGGAATTCCCACAAAGATCAGAAACGCGGTCTGGGCCTTTAAATTCTTTACCTTGCGGCAGAACAGTGCGATCAGGATCGCTGCCACTGCATTGCCGTAGCGATATCCTCCGGCCGGTCCAAGAAGCTTTCCAAGAGAACCACCGATCCCCATCACGCTCAAGAGGAGCCAGCTCACCATAATTGCCACAATCTGAAGCGGAGCAAACAGCATACCGATCAGATTAACCACCAGCGTCTGCGCCGTAATGCTGGCAGAGGAAAATGGGAGCGGGATCTTTATGTAGGTAGAAACGATCAGCATGGTCGTCATCAGTGCCATGGTTGTAATTCCGAATGTACTCCAGATCGTTTCTTTCTTTGCTGCTGTTCTTGTTGCCGTATTCATCATTCTGTTCCTCCTTCGTTCTTCTCCTGCAGCTTCATCTGCAGGATGCGTCCCCGGTCTGTGAATAGCTCTACAGTCCGGCTATGCTCTCCTGTTTTCTGTTCCACCAGTCTTGCCTTTTCCCCGCACCGGAGAGGGAGATAAAAACGGACGGATGCCGCGTCACAGCCACCATATCCTTCCAGGAGCCGGTTGACCATAAGAAATCCGGGAACGACTGCCGCTTCCCCACGATGGATGAGATTCCCATCCCGGGATTCCTTCAGATAAGTATCAATTGCCTCCCGTGTCACAAGAAATGCTTCGCTCTCTTTCTGCGATGATGGCAGCCTGATATCCCGATGCTGCTTTCCTGTTGTTTCTCGGTCTGTTTCCGTTCCGGATGCTGCATTGACAAGCATCACCCGGAGCTGATCCTCTGTTGTCAGATTTCGGATCTCCACCTCCGCAAGCCTGGCATCCGAACGCAGCACCGTAAGGTCACAGCTGTGCTGCATCTGTCCGGGTGTGTTCCCACCCACTTCTTTTCCAAAGGAAAAGCGACATGATCCGATCATCCACCCCAGGTACCCCGGCAGTTCAGAAAGTACTTTTTCCAGTATCATAAGCCGTTCCTGCCTCATGTTCTCTGCTCCCTTCCGCTCCTGTGCATTTCCTGCTAAAAACGATCCCAGTATAGCAATCCCCGGTTTGATTGTCAACTATTTTTGTGTTTTAGTTAACAATTATCCTGTTTTCTGTTTTTTTCGGAAAATACAGCTTTATGGATGGCTTCTGAAATGGTATAGCTCAGATTCCGGATCCGCTCATCCATGTCCGGCGGTGTAACATAGAGATTCCCAAACTCCGGTGCCAGAAGCTCCCGGATCAGATGATACTGTTCCTCCGGATCCAGTCCTTCCACATACCTTCCGAGCCCGCGTGTCACCCGGTTCTTTTTTAACGCCCCGGTCATGGCATCAACCGTATCGTACACAATGGCCGCTGCGCTCACCACCGTCGGTACTCCGACTGCCAGTACCGGAACTCCCAGACTTTCCTTTGTCAGGCTCTGCCGGTGATTGCCCACGCCAGAGCCGGGATGGATTCCGGTATCGGTAAGCTGAATGGTTGTTCCAAGACGCCGGAGGCTGCGGGCCGCCAGCGCATCTACCGCGATCAGAAGATCGGGTTTTGTCTCTCGTATCACGCCCTTTAAAATCTCTGCTGTCTCCATACCGGTCTGGGCCAGGACTCCGGGAGCGATACCGCTTAACACGGGAAGGCCGTGCGCTTTACAGAACTCTTCCCCATATTCGCCCTGCAGATGCCGGGTCATCTGCAGATTTTTAAGGACCTTCGGTCCTAACGCATCGGGAGTCACATCCTCGTTTCCGAGACCCACAGACAAAATTTTCAATTCTGATTCCTTTTTTCCTGTCAGCTGCCGGATAAGCGCACGCAGACAACCTGCCAGCTCCCCGGAGACCTCTTCATGATAGCTCTCATCCTGTTTCGCCAGAGCATCTGCCTCCAGGGTCAGATAAGTGCCAACCGGCTTTCCCATAATCCCGGCACCATGCTCATTCAGGATCTTCACCTCTGTCATACAGATATCCGAATTGCTTTCTCGCCATTTTCGCAGTGAAACACCGGAAATCTCCCCGCCATCTCCCGGGAAGCGCTCCCCCTCCTCGACTGCAAGATCTGTACGGACTTCAAAATCCGGAGCACCGCCCGGCAGCTGTCTTTTCCATTCGCTCTCTTTCTTTCTCATAGCCTCTCTGTCCTTCCTGTCGGCATTTTCTGTTTCCTGTATTTTTGCTTTCTCTCTGCTGCACTCCCCTTATTTTTTCGCAAAAATACGCAATTTATGTATTGACATTTTGTGCCGGATTAGGTAGAATGCAATAGTATGTTTACATTGAACTGTCCGTGTCCAGACTTTGATGCAAACCAAAGACTATAAATCATATTTGTTTAATTGGAGGTGCCCAGATTGGCTAACATTAAATCTGCTAAAAAGAGAATCTTAGTAAACGAGACCAAGGCTGCAAGAAACAAAGCAATCCGTTCTAAAGTAAAAACTGCCTGCAAGAAGGTAGAGGCTGCTGTGACCGCTGCTGATAAAGCTGCTGCACAGACCGCTTTAGTTGCTGCTATTTCCGAGATCAATAAGGCTTGCACCAAGGGTGTATACCACAAGAATACCGCTTCCAGAAAGGTTTCCCGCCTCTCTAAAGCTGTAAGCGCAATGGCTTAATCATAAGACTGGAATATTATAAATAACAAAAAAAGCTTCGGTTCCTGGGTGTGTGGAGCCGAAGCTTTTTTGTTTTTTTCTTTCCATTTCCCTCACATATCCTTTTCCCTTTGTGTATTTTTCATATTTTTTCATCAACTTTTTTGTGCTTTTTGACATTGTCTTTCCAGGACTCCCATGTTAAAGTTAAACGCGTAACAAACAAATGTACCTTGATATCATATTATAAGCTGTTTAAAACATAGCCTTGATCAGGCAGTATACCAGACTTATATCATATGCAGGGATTCCCCCCCCGACATCTGAGAAGGCTGGGGGAGTATGTCATGTAGGAGGTATTTATTTATGACACTGCTGATCAAAAATATAACGTATCTGGTTACCTGTGACGATGATAACCGCGTACTGAAGGAGGTGAATGTTTTTGTCGAAGATGGAATCATCAAATCCATCGGAGCCGATGTCCAGACAGCGGATGATGTGATCGATGGGTCTCATATGGTGATGTATCCTGGGTTGATCAATACCCACCATCACTTATATCAGACATTCAGTCGAAACTTACCCGAAGTTCAGAACATGGAATTATTCCCATGGCTTAAAACTTTATACGAAATCTGGAAGAATTTAAATCCGGATACCGTCTATTACAGCTCTTTAACCGGAATGGGCGAGCTTTTAAAAACAGGATGTACCTGTTGTCTGGACCACCACTACGTATTTCCGGCCGGCACCGGCATGGACCTTCTGGATTCCCAGTTTGCTGCCGCCGACGCCCTCGGCATGCGTTTCCACGCAACCCGGGGCAGCATGGACTTAAGTGTCAAGGACGGAGGGCTTCCTCCAGATTCTGTAGTCCAGACTGTAGATGAGATCATGAAAGATTCCGAGGATGCGGTACGCAAATATCATGATGCATCCCGCTACAGCATGCATCAGGTTGCGCTGGCACCGTGTTCCCCGTTCAGCGTCTCCTCTGAGCTCTTAAAAGAATCCGCAAAACTGGCCCGCAAACTCCATGTGCGACTGCACACCCATCTGGCTGAGACAAAGGACGAGGAAAATTATACACTGGAGCGCTTCGGTATGCGCCCACTGGAATACATGGAAAGCCTTGGCTGGATCGGACCGGACGTCTGGTACGCACATGGCATCCACTTTAATGATGCAGAGTTAAAACGTCTGGCCGAAACCGGAACCGGTGTAGCCCACTGCCCGATTTCCAACATGAAGCTTTCTTCCGGCATTGCCCGCATCCCGGAGATGTTAAAACTCGGTGTCCGTGTCGGACTGGCTGTAGACGGTTCTGCCAGCAACGATGGCTCTGATCTTCTCGAGGAGTTGCGCACCGGCTTCCTGCTCCACCGCTTAAATTCCAGCAGTGCCGCACCGACCGGCTACGATATGTTAAAGATTGCCACCCGCGGAAGCGCATCGATCCTCGGACGCGATGACATTGGACAGATTGCCGAAGGCATGGCCGCAGACTTCTTCCTGATCAACATGGACCGCCTGTCCCTGACCGGAGCACAGTTTGATGTCAGCTCCATGCTTGGCACCGTTGGATATAAAGGCAATGTAGATTACACGGTTGTAAACGGCAGAGTCGTTGTCCGCGAAGGACGCCTCACCGGCGTTGACGAGGAGAAGATCACCGCAGAGGCAAACCATTGCGTAAGCCGCTATCTTGGCCGGTCCTAACAGAAGCTTTCTCCGTTTGCCAGAATGAAATAAAAAGAGCGTATGAATCCTCATATCATTCAGCAGATTCATACGCTCTTTTCATTCGAAAGCTATTATGCAGTTTTATTTTGTTTCCACACCTGTTTTGTGTCAGGCAGATTTATACATTGAAACGGAACAAAATCACATCGCCATCTTTGACCACATAATCTTTTCCCTCCAGGCCAACCAGACCTTTCTCTTTTGCTTTTGCGTAAGTACCGCAGTCTAACAGATCCTGGTAGTTTACGACCTCTGCACGAATGAATCCTCGCTCGAAATCGGAGTGGATCTTACCGGCTGCCTGCGGAGCTTTGGTGCCAACCTTGATGGTCCATGCACGGGTCTCATCCTCACCGGAGGTCAGATAACTGATCAGTCCCAGCAGGCGGTAGCTTGCCGCGATCAGCTTGTCCAGACCGGACTCCGTCAGGCCCAGTGCCTCTAAATACTCCTGCTTCTCATCATCATCCAGCTCTGCGATTTCCTGCTCGATCTGAGCACTGATCACGAATACCTCACAGTTATTCTCAGCAGCATATTTGCGGACCGCTGCAACATGAGGGTTAGATGCACCATCATCAGCCAGATCATCCTCACCTACGTTGGCAGCGAAGATAACCGGCTTGCAGGTTAACAGGTTCAGAGAATTCACAAAAGCCATAACGTCTTCGTCATCATTCTCGTAGGTGGAAGCCAGTTTGCCATCCTCCAGGATTGCCTTCAGTTCTTTTAAAACCTCAACCTCTTTTGCCAGAGACTTGTCGTTAAATGCAGACTTGGAAGTCTTTGCAATACGGCGCTCCAGAATCTCGATATCAGAGAAGATCAGCTCCAGGTTGATGGTCTCAATATCACGGATCGGATCTACACTGCCCTCTACGTGGATCACATTCGGATCCTCAAAGCAGCGTACCACATGAACAATGGCATCTACCTCACGGATGTTAGCCAGAAACTGGTTGCCCAGGCCCTCACCCTTGGAAGCGCCCTTTACCAGACCTGCAATATCTACAAACTCAATAACCGCCGGGGTTACCTTTTTGGAATGGTACAGATCCCCAAGCAGCTTCAGACGGTTATCCGGAACTGCAACCACACCCACATTCGGGTCAATGGTACAGAACGGATAGTTGGCAGACTCTGCGCCAGCCTTGGTCAGAGAGTTGAACAGGGTACTCTTGCCGACGTTCGGCAGACCCACGATACCTAATTTCATAACAATATATCCTCCTTAGAATACGCGAAAACGTATTTTATCTCAGCTCCTTACAAAAGAAAAGCGAGTTTTATTCCTGTCTACTATAACATAGGTAGAAAAAAAAGTAAATCTACGAATCAGCGCATGCGAATCTCCCAAACCGTGTTTTCAGCCACACAGGCATATAAAATTCCTTCCGCTACGTCTTCTGCCTTTTCCCAATTCGAAGTAGCAACGCTCTCCTCCGTTCGTCCAAATCCCACCTCAAATTCTGTTTTGGTTGCACTCGGACAAACAACGCAGGATTTGATTCCGCGGGATCCAAATTCTTTACTGCAATAATCCCCTCTGGGCAAATTTTGTCATTGTATAGATTGTCTCATCAGCATGTCCGATATGCCCGGTAACTGATGATACCATGACAATGCGCCCTTCATTTCTCTTGAGCATATCAAGTATTGCATATTTCGAGAATATAAACGAGGAAAATGCATTGGTATCCATAATTTCACGATAATTCTCTGCGGTTGACTCTTCCAGAGTGATCTTTTTTCCAATTCCCGCATTATTAATAAGGATATCCACCTTGCCAAACGTACTTACCGCCAGTTCAACTGCTGCCTGTGCTGTCTGTTCACAACGGACATCTCCCACATAATAAACTGTACTGCAGCCCAGTTCCTCACATTTTTTCTTTACCTCAGTCAGACGTTCTTCTCTTCTGGCCACAAGAACCAGATTGCAGCCCTCTCTGGCTAATGCATATGCAGCACGCCCAATTCCCGAGCTTGCACCGGTAATAACTGCCGTTGTTCCTTCCAATCGTCCCATTGTACATTCTCCATTCTCCGACTATCAATCATTTAAATCTTTTAAGATTTCCCGGATATGATCCAAAACCATCTGCACCGTTGTCCAGTCCAGACATTCAGCCGGAGTATGAACATCATATGCCTTCGGCCCCAGGGAAATGCATTCCAAACCAGAGATTTTTTTGCAGAACAGTCCAAGTTCCAGGCTTAAATGAGATACCTCTACTCCAGCCTCATACCCAAACTTATCATAAAATGCCTTTTGGGCTGTTGCCAGCAGCTTGGAATCAGTTTTATACGGCCATTCCGGACAATCCGCAAAGGTATCAACTGATGCCCCGGCTAATTCTGCCAGATCATAGACCTGCTGTAAAATATTATAGCGGCGTGAAGTAACTGCACTCGGAATTGTCATCAAAACAGAATCCTGATTCTCTGCAGTCTCAATCATAGCCAGCGTATTGGAACTTTCTACCAGTCCTTCAATTTCCAGACTCATACTCTGTACGCCACATGGGAGAACATGAAGAGACTTTGCAATTTTCTTTGTGGAAACAGCATTCATTACTTTTTCCTGCACGTCTGCCGGTTTCAGGGAAATATCAATATCCGGATTGATTTCCGTTCGAAAGAGCATGAGTCCCGCTTCCAGTCCCTTCATAGAAAAGGCTCCTAACAAAATCATAGTTACCTGGTCACCAGGAATTTCCATGGTTAAAAGAGGAACCATGGCGCCTCCAATAGACGCATTATTGAAACTTTCAGATGCAACAATGCCATCAATAATTCCTGTTCCAAATTTTTCCGGATATTTCGATGCTTTTTTCGCAGCGCCATAGGCCACAATATTCGAAACAGCTCCACCAAACCCCGGCGAAATTCCTATTCCAACACCAATAGCAGAAGAACGAAAAAAATTCCCAATCTGACTTTTAAATTCTTCTATAGTAAATCCAAATCCTCTTGTCTTCTTTTTGTTGTCGATTTTAGCTGTAATAATAAGATTTCTTCTGTTAGAAGCACCTCTAAGCAATTTCGCAAAAGCAAACAGACCAATTGCAACACTGATCAGCGAAACTCCATTTTTCAGCTGCGGAATTCCAAATGTATATCTCTTGGAAATATCAATTGGATCCAGGCCGATTGTTCCAATGGCCATTCCCAGTAGACACGCTGTCAGTCCCTTAAAAATATTGTCTCCGGAAAGACTGGCCACAAGTGTCAATGACAAAATTCCAAGTGCAAAATATTCCACCGCACTGAACTTTAACGCCAGTTTTGACAGCGGAGGCGCGATAAACATCATCACAACAATGCTTAAAATTGTAGCTAAAAAAGAGAATACAATCGCAACACCCAATGCTTTTTGGGCTTCTCCATTTTTAGCCATCGGAGCACCATCCCAGGTTGTTGCAATGGAAGCAGGCTGGCTTGGAATATTGATCAAGATTGCTGAAATCAGGCTGCCGGACATGCTTCCAATATATAATCCTAATAATAAAGCAAAAGCCGGATATAATTTCAGACTGTACGTAAGCGGCAGGAACAAAACAAGTGCCATGGTTGAACTTAAGCCGGGAAGCGCAACAAATACGATGCCAATAATTACACCGGCAAGATTAAGGAGCAGGCAAACAGGCGTCCCCATTGCGCCAAAACCCACAACGATATTATTCAAAGTATTCATATAAATTTGCATGCTTCTCGAATATCATAAGCGAACTTTTCCCTTTCAGATATCCCACTATATCGGATACCGAATATTTGGGTGGTATTCTCACCAGCATATGTACATGATCCGGCATACATTCTGCTTCGATTATCTCAATTCCTTTTCTTCTGCATAATGTTCCCAGTATTTGACCCACATCAGCCTTGATATCTTTATAAATTACCTGTCTCCAATATTTTGGTGCAAAAACTATGTGATACTTGCATTCCCATTTTATGTGGGCTAAACTATTATTGTCCATCTTGGACCTCCTGTGCTTTTATTTGTGGTTTTGCAGACCTACATTTATTTTAGCACAGGAGTTTTCTTATATCTAAAGATCTTCCCTCCCCCTGCCGAGCAGGGGGTTTATTTTTACTGTGAAACAACGAAAAAGCGGGACACGCAGCTAATGATTAGCTGGCGCCTCCCGTTTTTCTACTATCTCGCCATAAGTAATATATACCGACATACTTGATTGTCAAAACCACTCAGACTGTCTTAAAGGCTTCAATTGCAGCTCCGGCTACTGCCG
>OODK01001008.1_pt1 | contig 17708 bp, 10 predicted proteins | sample 1671371 | NCBI WGS metagenome assembly OODK01 (sample SAMN06348150, study PRJEB24527) | human gut metagenome | biome: human gut; feature: ankylosing spondylitis patient; material: feces | host: Homo sapiens | place: China | collected 2015-10 | reverse complement strand
ATAATGATAGCAGAGTAATTTTAATAAAAAAAGGTACGTGCTATTGCGCGTTTACTCTCAAAATGTCCATGATATGATTTTACTTGCGGGTCCAGGTACGTGCTATTGTGCGTTTACTTTATAATAGAGTGTGAAGTATTTTAAAGATTTATTTTTATGATTTAAAAGTAGATATTAGATCGTGAGGTTATATATAATCGCAAAAACTTGCGAAAAAATATTGTGAAATTAAGAAAAATATGCTAGTCTTATTTAGTTAAGTTATAATTTTACACTGATAATGGAGGAAAAGAATTGGGAGTTTCGTATAAGAGATTGTGGAAAATTCTGGTAGAAAGGGATATTAGCAGAGCTGATTTAAGAAAACAACTTAAAATATCTCCTAATACAATGACTAAATTATTTAAAAATGAATATGTTGCAATGCCAATTTTAAATAAAATTTGTGAAAATTTAGAGGTTGACTACGGTGAAATAATTCAATATATACCAGATAAGGAAGACAAAAATAATGGGATATAGATATATAGGATCAAAGGCTAGAATTGTAGATAAAATAATGGAATATATAGGTAAACCAAATGGTGCTGGATATTTTATAGATGCATTTTCTGGAACGGGAATTGTAGCAAAAAAAGCAGCTGATTATGGTTGGAAAATAAAGATAAATGATATGATGAAAAATTCAGTAATTATGTCGTCCGCAAGATTATTGAGTACAGAGGATGTTTTATTTGAAAAATTAAATGGATATGACAATTGCATTAATGTATTGAATAACTTAAAAGGTAAAAAAGGATTTATATGGAAAGAATATTCACCTGCATCTAAAAGTCAAGTAGGTATAGAACGAAGATATTTTACTGAAAAAAATGCAGAGAAAATAGATGCTATAATAGATGAAATAAAAAATTGGGAAAAAAATAAAGAAATTACAGAATTGGAGTATGTATTGCTGATGAATGATGTAATTTCTGCTGTTAATAATATAGCTAATATAGCAGGAACATATGGTTGTTTTTTATCAAAATGGTCTAAACAAGCTCAAAATGATATTGAATTAAAAAAGACTTCTTTAAGAAATCAAAAAGTACATTTTGAGAGTACTAATATGGATGTGTTTAATCTTCAGAGTTATCCAGAAGATATAGTATATTTTGATCCTCCATATACTAAACGGCAATATGCTTCATATTATCATATACTAGAAACTATTGTTTGTGGGGACGAACCAATAGTTAAGGGTGTATCTGGATTAAGGCCATGGAAGGATAAAGCATCAGTATTTTGTTATAAAAAAAAGGCATTAAAAGCGTTAACGGAATTAATTCTTCGCCAAAAAGCACATAGGGTTGTTTTATCTTACAGCAATGAGGGTCATGTAATGTTGGATGAACTTATAGAAAAATTGGAGCCTCATGGAACTGTGAAAATATTAGAATTAAGTACAATTGGAAGATATACACCAAACAAAGTAGCAGTTAATAATAACACTTTGGTAAAAGAATATTTGATAGATTTTTATAGAAAGTAGGAAGTTTTACATGAGTCGATCGCAAACATATGAGAGAATACAGCTTTATAAAGCAGAGATAATTCTTCAAAAGTACACAAATAGTTTTGAGGAAAGAGTATTGTTGTTAGAGTGTTTTGCAGGATATATAGGTGGAATATCTGTAACAGAATACTGGAAGGTATTTAAAATTGATAGTAAGGGATACCATATTGACGATAGTATTTTATATGATTTAAAACAAGAAATTCTAAAAACGGATATTTCAATAGCAATGGCTATTTCATCATTAATTAGAGAACCTATAAATATAGAAGAACAGAAAAAACAAGGGGCATTTTATACAGATTATAGGTTAGCTGAAATAATAGCAAAGGATTTTTATGATGAAATAAAAGTTGAGTCAAAAGTTGTTGATTTTGCTGCAGGTACAGGAATACTTCTTGTGGGTATTGCCCAAAAATATAAAGAAAAATACAAAGAAAGTTTTGATGAATGGATTCAAAAAGGATTGTATGCGTATGATTTGTCGGAATATGCATTAAGGGGAGCAACAGTCGCAATAATGTCAATGACTTCTAATTTATCAGCAATAAGAAAAATGGTGAGTAAATGGAAAGTGTGTGATAGTTTACTTGATGAAGAAGTAGATAGAAATAATTATGATATAGTGGTGGGAAATCCTCCATGGGGAAAATTAAAGTTAAGTAGACATTCGTTTGCCCGTAGGGAGGGGACAGAAAGAATATATGGATCGGATTATAATTGTTTTAATTACGAGAAATATGAAGAAAAAAAGAATGGGTTAGCAGAATATCGTAGAGACATAAAAGAAAAATATAATTTGATTATGAATACAGAACCAGACATGTATATGGCCTTCCTAGAAAAGGCAATTAGTTTAGCAAATCCAAAGAGTGGAAAAATTTCTTTTTTAGTTCCTGCAGGGTTAATTAGATCAAAAGGGACAAAAGCAATAAGGAAATATTTATTAAATAATAGTATAAAATTAAAAATTAGATTGTTTGATAACAAAGCTAAATTTTTTGCAATTGATTCTAGATTCAAATTTCTAATGATATCAATATATAGCGGCATCCAGAGCCAACTTAAAAATGTTGTTTTTTCAATTGGTTCAATTGAAAAAAGTGGTATTTCATTTGGAGATGATATTATTTTTAATACTCGGAAGCTTAAAAAAATACGCCCAGATTTAACAATACCAGAAGTTAAGACAGTTCAAGAAAGGGATATTTTTTATAAAGTAATTGATAATGGAATAAAGTGGGGGAAAACTGAGGATATATGGAAAGCAGATATATCTAGAGAAGTGGATATGACTAATGATAGAAAAAAATTCGTAAAAAATTTGTGTGCAGAAGCTATTCCTGTGGTGGAAGGGCGTATGGTTCAGCAATATCGATTCGGCGTAAAATCTTATATTTCAGGAAGTGGAAGAAGTGCGGTGTGGACTCCATGTGCTAAAAACGGAAAGGCACAGTTTTATGTGACAAAAGATAAATTAAATAAAGAACAACTAAAGAGAATAACAAAAAAAAGAGTAGGATATTGTGACATAGCTGGTCAAACAAACGAAAGAGCAATGATGAGTACAATTATTCCCGCTGGAGTAATATGTGGAAATAAAGTTCCTACAATTATATTTCCTAATGCTCCTGAAGATATTTTATATTTATGGATAGGAATTACAAATAGTTTTGTATTTGATTGGATGATCAGAAGAGTTATTTCAACAACAATAAATTATTTTTTACTATTTAATATTCCAATGCCTAAATTAGATATTCAATCGAAAGAAGCAAAGACTATAATTAATAATGTAAAAATAATATCAAGTATGGGCGAAGAATATTATAATGATTCCTTTATGCAAAATATTCGAGCAGAAATTGATATTTTGGTGGCACAAGCATATGGATTAACCTTTGAAGAAATAAAAATTATACTAAATGATTTTCCTATAATGGATAGAAAACAACCGGCAATTAATAGGGAAAAGAAATCAACAATTACAAGAGACAGTGTACTTTCTATGGCAGAACAAAAATGGAATTCAAATAGTACAATCTATACTGATAGGTATAGGCAAGCTAAAAAGATTGGCGCACATGCATATATACCAACGGAAATGACAATATTATCTAAAGTTTATGAAGGAGGAGAATAAATGGACGAAGGGTTACAGGAGATAAAAATTGTTGTTTATAAAAAAATTGTGGAGGGTGATTTAAAAAAATTTTTTGCTCAGTCAAACATAACAAAATCAGGAGGAGGAGCTCGAGATTTAAGATTTAGTCCAGCATCGAAATTTTTTCCAATTTTTCAGAGAATGTTTAGAATACAGAATGACGATGGTACATATAGAGGATATTTCTTTTGGGCAGATAACGTTCCTACAGAGGTGTCTATTCACCCACCTACTAATTCAAGACCAAATGAGATTAGAATAGCTAAAGTACATGAATGTATTCCAGACAAGCATATACCACTTAGTATTGGGGACTGTATATTAATTTTGATATTAGATTCTGAAAATAAAGTTTGGCCATATTTTATCACTGAAAAATCATTAAGGGAGGATAATTGGCATCCAAGAATTAAAAAATGCATTCTTGATGGATTAGCAGCTAAGAGAAGTGTGAAATCTTCACCTATGGGTTTTATCGATATTGAAAATGGGGGTAATTTTACTAATGGAAAATGATAAAATGATTTTGGAATTATTGGATAGAAAAAGAAATGTAATATTGATGGGAGCACCAGGAACAGGGAAGTCAAGATTGATAAATAAGGTAGCAGAATTATTTGAAAATAATAATGGGGCAATAGATACACCTTCTCATGAAGTTGGAGCTGCGGTACCTATTCCAGCAGTTAAAAAAAGTGGAATAGATGTAGGATTCCTTAAGAAAAAAAACAGAAAAATATTTAGAACAACGTTGCATCAAAATTCAAAGTATAGAGATTTTTTAACAGGTATAGTTCCAGCGATTAAAAAAGATGGAGAATTTGAGATTTGCGAAGGAATATTGTATAGAGCAAATGAATTTGCTAAACAAGAGGATAGTGCAGCATTATTAATAATTGATGAGTTAAATAGGGGTCCGGCAATTGAGGTTTTTGGAGGAAGTATTGTAGCAATTGAAAATGATAAAAGATTAGCAGATGATAATTCATGGACAGCGACAACACAATCTTTTGAAATTTTGGATCCGTTAACTGGTAAAATGATAGAATATGCATTTTCAAATAATTTATATATTCTTGCAGCAATGAATCAGGCAGATGTTTCTGTTGCACCATTGGATGTTGCTTTTCTTAGAAGATGGCAGCCATTCAAATTAGAGCCTGATTATAGTGTATTAGAGAAAAAATATGGAATTGATATGTCCTTATCTGCTCCAGATCAACCAGAATCTGTAAAAGATGTATATTTAGTAGCAACTAAGGCATTAAAGGTAATAAATGATAAAATCATTATTGGTCGAGGGGAAGATTATCAATTGGGGCAAGGTGTTTTCTTGTCTTCAGAGCCTAAAGGTTCTTCAATAATAGATGCATTGGAATTTATATGTGAAATATGGAGTATGATATATGCACATATAGAAGAATTATTTTTTGGGGATATAAGGGCAATTTCATATATAGTTAATTCAGAATGTGAATTATCTCCTTATGGAATGAAAGAGGAGAATTTTGCGGGTGAAATAAAAAATATATTATTTAAAAGACCTATTTCGACAGAAAATATCTATAATTTATATTTAGCAATAGAAAGGAACAATTAATGAAGACACTTCTTATTGAATATGATACAGGAATTTCACTTGACCATTTGGTATCGTATGGTTTGAAAATGTCAGAATTAATTAAATCAGTAGAACTTGCGAATAATAGAATATCTCATAATTTGAAAATTAATAGAGGAGTTCTATCAATTAAAAATGGTTGTGTGAGAGCTATTGGAGTTGCTGGAATTATAAGATTGAACCAGAATATGGAATTGGAAATTATGCCAAAGTTTTATTCACCTAAAAATAGAACTGAATGGAGAGCAACATTATATCTTTTATCTGCACTTTCCAAACATGGCAATATTATGATTAATGAAAAAATTAAATCAAATACTTCTCATATTAATTCTTTATATGATATGGCTGGAAGAATATTAGCTGAAGAGTATATTAAAAATAGAAGAAAGCCTATTAGAGAATATCATAAAAATAGTTTTGAAGATTTTTGTATTGATGGAGAAATAGATTTTGAATCGTTTTTAGAACAAAATCCAAATGGGTATAAGCAAACACAAATTCGTTTTGATAAACTAAATATATATAATGCTACTATAAAATTAGCTATGCAAACAGTTCTTCCGTTTATATTTGATATTAGAACAAAGAATATATTAAAGACAGCTATTGAAGAATTGGGAAATCAAAAATATAAGAATATTGGCAAACAAAAGATTCCAGTAAGAAACAGAGAATGGGAAAATATCTATAATTTAGCATTTGATATAGTTCAAGGGCTAGGGACATCATTTACAACTGGGAGTTTTTTTTCTCCTGGATTTATTGCCAATACATGGCAGATATGGGAATGGTTGATAACTACTTCTGTAATGATTGGAACCGAAAACAAAAAAGTTGTTAGTCAACATGGGAAAAAGTTTGGTAAAAAAATATATGGTAAAAAGGAATATTCAGTTAATGTTTATCCTGATGTAATAGTATATACTAAAGATAATCCCAATATACCTGAATATTTGGTTGATGCTAAATATAAACTATTAGTTAATGAAAAAACAGGAGAGATTGATCGAAATGATTTATATGAGGCATATGCATTTTGTGAAACTCTAGATGTTGATAATATTTTTTTAGCATATCCTACACAGACATCAGAAAAAATTCCTAGTGGAAGTGTTATTAGGGAATCGTTATATAGGATATTGGGAGTAAATGTAATTATTGTAAAGGTAGCATTTGGTCCACTTAATGAAAGAAATGGGATATATTCATTTTCAAAAAATTTTGTAAAAGGAATTGAATCTATTTTAACGAGATAATAGTATAGAAATCCAGTAATAAAATTGTTATTTTATGAAACATTAAAAAATTAATATCATTATTTAATAATATTAATAGCTAAATAGTGAAAAGATAAATGCTGAAGATATAATTCTAGTTAGAAGAAGGTGATTATAGAATGGATTATGTAGCAGTAATAGGTCTAATCAGTTCAATAGTTACAATTGAAGAAGCAGGACGAAGTTGGATTACACTTATAAAAGAAAAAGTTAAGAAGAAAGGATCTAATCTGAATGATTGGAATTCAGATAATCCTGAGGTGCAATCATGCCTTGATAAATTTAAAATGAATATGAGAGAAAAGTATCAAGATCACATTTTCTCTCAGGAAGAAATTGATGAAATTGTTCAGAAATTTTTTGAAGATAATACTCAAATTAAATATGAAGACAAAGAAGAAATAGAACAGTTTATTAGGGAGATTATAATTGCATATAATGTATATACAAAATCTCTTATGTCACCAGGAGAAAAAGTTCTCCATAATGAAATGTCTTCAGATTTTTCTAAAGTAATGGATAAATTAGAAGAAATACAAGTGCAGCCGGAGAAAGAAAATATAAAAAAGTTTTTGCGTGCTGTTGAAAGAAGTAAAGATATTGAACTTGCTAATATTGAAGAATATATAAATGGAGAATATGAGATAAATAGAACAGAATTTATAGATTCTATAAAACTTGGTTCGAATAAAATAATATCAATTCAGGGGAATGCAGGTTCAGGGAAATCAGTCATTTGTAAAAAATTATTAATAGAGAAAGAATATGTTTTAGCTACTAGAGCAGAAAATTTAGCATTAGGAAAAACACTAAATGAAATATGGGGTTGTGATGTTGAGGATGCAATTCATTGGTTAGGAAAACAGAGATTGTATATTTTTATTGATGCTATAGAATTTATTGCTGATTGTGGAGAAAATGCATTCATTTCTCTTCAAGAGATTTATAGACTGGCTGATAAATATGAGAATGTATTTATTATAACGTCCTGTAGAAGCACTGATAGTACAGCTTTTTTTAAAATAGACACTAAATATAGAATTACTATTTATGAAACACCAGAATTAACCACGGAAGAACTAAATAATATTGCAAAAAAATATCCGATTATTAAATCTTTGCAACAACATAAAAAATATTCGGATTTATTTAGGTTACCATTTTATATTAATTTGATTATATCTGGTGGTTTTGTCGAAGAAAATATAAAGGATGAAAATAGCTTTAGATTATTAATATGGGAAAAAATATTATGTTTAAAAGATAAATGCGCTAAATATAGAATATCTTCAAGTATGGTTAGGGAAGCTGTTGAAAATATCGTTTTCACTCGTGCTATAAATTTTTTAGTTGGTGTCGATAAAGATATTATTGATAGTAAAATACTGGAAGCATTAATTTCGGAGGGCATAATTGTAGAAAATGGGAATACAATTCGTTTGAAATATGATATTTTTGAAGATATTTGTTTTGAAAGATTCATTGATAAAAAATTTGAATCATGTTCTGGTAATTATAATATATTTTTTGCTGAAATTGAAAAAATAGGACGTTGTATTTATAGACGATATCAAATATGGGTATCGAATAAATTATTTATACAGTCTACAAGAGAAAAATTTATTTATTCATTATTAATAGACACAAATATTAAAGAAAATTGGAAGAAAGAAACTGAGATTGGAATTGTAAAATCAAAATATTGTGGATTGTTTTTTGAGGAATCCAGCGAATTATTGAGTAAAGATGTAATTGGGGAGTTATTAAATGTGACTAATCTTTTTGCTTTTGAAGTGAGGATTATCCATACTCCAAAATTATCAATGAGTGTAAGACCGATAGGAGCTGCTCGTGAAAATTTAATTAAAATAGCATCAAAAGAATTGATAGTAGAAGAGAGATATAAGGAATCGTTGATTAAATTATGTGATGATTATTCAAACTATGAAAACAGAATGATTGATGTTGAGAAGAAAGCTTGTGAAATAATAATTTGCTATATAGATGAATTAATTGAAAAATGCAAAAATGGAAAGGCATATTTGTATTCGAAAGAATTAGTAAAACTCTTTTTGATAGTTTCTAAGATGCCTAAGGCATCTAAAGAATGGTTATGTGGATTTGTTCATAGAATGCTCGAAGAATATCGCTCTGATTTGAATAGATCAGATAGCGTATCGGAAGATATTTTAGAAGCTATTATAAAAAATTATAATCCGAGATTTGTTATTGAATTGCCAGAATTAGCATGTGAGGTAGCGGAAACTTTATGGACATATAGAAAATTAAGAAGGCATTTTTCATGCTACGAAGATGATTTTAATAATGTTAAAGCATATGGCTTATCAGATAAAGCTGATAATTATGGCAGTAATGGTGTGTTTGATACACCTTTCATTTGGCATATTATGCAATATAATTTTATTAAAGGGTTTAATTGGGCAATTGATTTTTTGAATAGATCCGTAGCTTGTTTTGCAAAAAATAATCCAGAGAGAATAAGAAAAATAGAGATTTTCTTTGCTGATCAAAAGGAAAAGAAATTGTATTTTGGTAATGAAAATTTATGGTTAGCAGATACAATGGAACGTGTAGTTCCAGCTATTTTAGGTGATATTATCTATGTTATTAAAAGAACAATAGTGAACACAATAACAAATACTTCTGATAGTACATATGCAAAGAAATTAGCCGAATATATAAGAAAAACAATTTATGAAAAATCAAATAATATATTGTTATTATCTGTGGTTGAAACAGTTGGTATGAATTTTGAAAAAGAGCTTCCTGGATATGCAGTAGAATTGGCATCTAGTATGGAACTTATATATTGGGATATTCGACGTTATGAAAATTATATTCATAATCCAACAAAAGAGTTATTAGAAAAGCAGATTTTGATGTCATTTGGATTACCGGAAATTAATAGTCGTTATGAAAAAGATGAAAAGTGTGCTAAATCATTACAGCAGTATGTTATAGATTCATATTTATATGGAGATGGAAAAATAAAAAGTAAATGCAATGTAACGATAGATTATTTGTATTCTATTTTTGATGAAAAAATGTGTCCTAATGAGAATTTGCAAATTCAAAAGATGGATGCAAGAAATGCAATTATAACACAAGTAAATGAAAATACCTTATTACTTGAGACACAAATACAAGGTGAGCCACAAAAAATAGTTCAAAAAAATGAAGAAGCAAGTAAACCAATAAAGAAAATAAATAAGTCACTTAATAATTTAGTTGAAAATGTGAAAAATAATGAAATTAAAACAGATGACATTATCCAATTAATTGATGAATTACTTGAAAGAATGCAAGAAAATGATTTACTGGATATGCAATATGAAGATACATTGATTATATTGATTGCTGGTGCGTTAACTAAAACGGATATTTCAAAAAAACAAAGGAATAATTTAATTGGAGAATGGCTTAAACGATTGGACAAGATATTTGATAAGGGCAATGGTTCATATATAGCTAATATGGACGTGACAGGACAGCTTTGGGTACAGTTAAATCAGAAAATTGAGCATATCCATGAAGAACATATTTTATCCATTATTCTTAATAGTTTTCTGAATGAAGAACACAATGGGTTAATTGAAAAAATTTCAAATTCAGCAATTTATTTTTTGAGATCAAATAAGAAGTATGCCAAACGTTTTTTTAATACAATTATTAAATTATCAGAGGATGAAATGAATCATCAAAGATTCAATGCTGAGTATATAGCGTTACATAAAAAAGATGAAAAATTTGACTTTGATCCTAATATGATGCCTAAATTAAAAGGCGTTGATTATTATATGTCAAAGAATGGAATGAAGTCATATGAAAATCAAAAAGAAATGATAATAAGGAATTATTTATTTAACGATTGTGAAGTGGATTTATCTGATTTCCATATTGATAATTATGATATAGGAATTTTGTGTCAATTGCCGCATTGTGGACTTGATATAGAAGATGAGCAAATGGCTCTTGTTATCAAAAATATTGTAAGATGCATGATTGAAATTTGGAATGCAGATGTTTCGAAAAGACAAGCACATGAAATAATAGATACATTTAAAGAACATTCTATTTCTGAATTTTTTCAAAATCAATTAAGATTATTGGGAAAGAATGCAGAACCATTATATGATGTGTTATTTAGTGATATCGATTTTTCAAAATTTACTATGGATACAATTGAATTTTACAAAGATATTTTTGGTGGATTTTTAAGTGCTTATGTTGACGGATTTAGAGAAAAAGGAAAGAGATCAGATATAGAAGCAAAAATTAATATGCTTGAGAAATATATTGAAGCAATTCCAGAAGAATGGGTAAGAATGGAACTAGAAAAGAGTTTATTCTTATGTGTAACCAGATATAATAGATGGGATGTTAATAAAGTAAAAGCACAATATAGTTATAAAGACCAATGTTTTATCAATAATCAACTTTGTAAGTATGGAAAGATTCATTTGAGAGATGTGTTAAGAACTGTTTATATGCTTAATATTGATAAACTTTTACCTGATATATTAATAGGATTGAGTGAGTGTTTTGATGCTACTATATCATATGATGAGGAAAAATTCTTTAAGGATGTTCAAGATGAACGGACAATAGTTGATATGATTATTCTTAAAGCATTTGTAAATTATAGTGATGAAATAAAAAAAGATGAAAAATTGATTAATGCTTATGAAAACATATTAAGTTTTTTGACTGAAATAGGGAATGAAAAAGCAGCAGTATTGTTGGATGAGTTTAGAATTCATTAATAAGATTTTAGCTTAAAGTAGTATATACCTATATACCAAGAAATAACTATTTTGTCTTTAAACGGATTAAATGCATGTAAATAAAAGATATTTATTGAATTTCGAAAGGATAAATAAATGTACAAAAAAATAATTAGTATAGAAGAACAGTTACATAAAATTTCAAATGATAATCCAGAATATGCAGAACTTTGGTCAACATGGAATTTGAATAAAAAAACACTTGAACCAATATTAAATGCAATTATTAAGGATTATCCGCATTATAGTTTTCATGATCATACGCATTCAGAAAGTATTTTATTAAATATTGAAAAATCTCTTGGAAATAAAAATATTGAAAATTTGTCGCCTACAGATTTATGGCTATTACTGCATGTTTCATATTTACATGATTTTGGAATGGTTATTTTGGAATCACAAATTCATGATTTTTGGACATCCCAAGATTTTCAAGAATTTTTAGAAGAACAACATAATGGTAATGATGAAGATTTTAAAAATGCAGCAGATATTGTATTATTTGACAGCAAAAATGAAAAACACTTTCAGAAAGATTGGCCACTTGAAGTAAAATCTGCAGTAACATTATTGATTTCAAAATATTGTAGATGGCAACATGGCTCTTTTTCAAAGAATTATTTGTTAGACATAAATAATATCTGGGGAATAGACATTGGACATAATGGGTTGATTAAAAAAAGATTTGTTTTGTTAATAGCAGAGATAAGTGCAATGCATACTAAACCATTTGATGATATATATAAGTTGCATAAAGTTGCAAATGGATTTAAAGGTGATTATGTACATCCACGTTTAATAGCAAGTTTATTGAGATTAGGGGATGTTCTGGATTTAGATAATGGAAGATTTAATCTATATGGTGAAAAAATATTTGGAAAGATGCCAAGCAATTCAAAAGTTCATTATGAAAAACATGAGGCTACAAGACATGTTTTGATAAGTAATGATTTAATAGAAGTAGAAGCAGATTGCCCAAATGATGCGGTATATAGGGAAACTAGAAGATGGTATGATTCGCTCAAAAATGAAATTGAATTAATGCATTTAAATTGGCGTGAAATTGCTACAGATGAATTTGGATATCCACCTAAGTTGGCACCATATAAAATTTTAAGGAATGGAATAGAAGATCTAAATGAATTAAGCAATTTAAAATTCGGTATTTCTCAAAATAAAGCATTTGAAATTTTGGAAGGATCATCTATTTATGAAGATAAATTTTCATGTATTAGAGAAATCGTTCAAAATGCAGAAGATGCAACAAAAATACAGATGTGGCGCGATATTGTTAGTGGTATGTATTATTGTACAAATGGTATAGATAAAACGATGGTAGATGAAGGTACATTAATGCCTTGTGATATACCAGAATGGATATATCAAATTTATTCTATTTCAATTAGTGTTGAAAGAAATATTGACAATAATGCAGTAATCTCAGTAACTGATCACGGGACAGGTATTTCTTTAGATTCATTGAAAGCAATTTGTAATGTTGGACAAAGTTATTTTCAGCAAAAAGAAAGGAAAAAAGAAATAGAAAGCATGCCTGTTTGGTTAAGACCTACGGCCAATTTTGGTATAGGATTACAATCTTGTTTTATGGCAACAGACAAGATTATAATTTATACGAATTCGAATGAAAATGGTTCATATAAAATGACATTTAAATCTGGAAAACAAGAAGGGTATGTAAATGTAGAACCTATTAAGGAAAAAATAGCAAGGGGAAGCAGTGTTGAAATTGAAATTCAAAATGATTTGAACTTTTCTTTTAAAATTTTAGGATATACAGCAGAAAAGCTTTCAAAAATAGAACCATTTGAAACAAATTGTATAGTAATATATAAAATTATAGAAGCAATATTTGAAGAATGTGATAGTAGTTTTTTTGAAATTTCTGTAAATTCAGAAAGCGCAGATTTTTCAGAGAATATTCCGGCTAAAATATCAGAAAATGGGGATTTTCCTAGAGAACAATCTGAGCAAGGTTATTATTATTTGTTAAGTAATAAATATGATAAAATTGATTTTTGGTACAAAAATAATTTGTATACAATAGTAATTCAAAAATATCAAAGAGGAACTATTAATGTGAATTTTAAAGGAAAACAAGTGAAAAAACATAAAATAAACCAGCAACAGTTTGCTTGTTTTTCGATTGATATAGATTTGTATGACTATACAGCAAAGGAGGCACTTTCTTTAAACAGAGAAGAATTAACAGAGGATATAGTTCTTGAGATTTATGAAAATATATATTATTTAATAGGAGAATTTTTGAAATTATTAACACAAAAAAAGAAAAATATTGAAGAGTTAACGAAAAAAGAGCAAGGGAATATAGTAGATGTTTTATTGATTACTGCACCTTTTTATAAACAATGTTTTCCAGAATATTTTTCAGAAATGGTATCAAAAGATGAAGATATCAGAATTATTCGATATAATGAAGAGACAAAGGAATATGAAGTCGATAATTGTTCATTGTATGATATCAAAAATGAGTTTTATAAGATTCCCTATATAGAAGAAGATATCACAATGAATCCATTTACTAAAGAAGAGTTAACTGAGGAAAAGGCTGTGAATTTATTAAATCATTTTTTAGAAGAAAAAGAAAAATATAAATTAATTATTATTGATAATAAAATAAAAAATATCTTTTCGAAAATGAAACATAATAAATTTTATTTAAAAATAGATAATGGTAAAAATCTTAATATATGTGTTACACATTTAGAAGATAATTTATATAAACCAGACAAATATACTAGGGCGTGTTTAATAAAAAAACTTGTTCATGAAAACGAAAGTAATGCTTTAGGAGTAAGTATTATGCGAAAGGCAATACCTGCATTTGATGAATTTGCTAAATTGGCAGTCGAAATAAAAAACATTTTTATACGAGGTGGTGAATTTAGTAGATGGAAAATAATTTCACCAATAACATTTAACGACAATAAAAAAATTAATGAATATTCTAAAGAACATTTTATTGAATATATTGTTAATCAAAAGCTTTTTTCAAACTTGGTACAATATGTAAAGGAAAACGGTAAATATCCAAAACAAGATGAAAAAGTAATTATTGAAGAATATAAAAAATTGATAGGTGAGTATTATGATCTTGTAAAAAAATAGAAGTAGATATAAGGAATATTGGAGACATTTAATAGAAAATGGAATCATTTAAATATGGTAAATTAGCAGGAGAAAGAAAGGATGATATTTTACAAAAATTATATTGATAAATCATTAAGCAACTATACGACAATTATAACATAAGGATTTTAGAATGATAGAATATATAAAATTTGAAGATTCTGAAAGAATTGGTAATTTAGAACTTGATTTTCGTAATGAAAATAAGAAACCTTGTAATACAATTGTATTTGCTGGGGAAAATGGAAGTGGTAAAACATTAATTTTGAAGACGATTAAAGATTTTCAAGAGGGAAGTTACTTGGGAGAATGGTCACCATTAAAGGAGATAAAATATCTTAATAAAAATGAAAATGTTCATGTGATTTTAAGAGATGAAGAGGCTTTATATCCTAGGCCAGAAGATGGAATGTCTGAACGTGATTTTGATTTTGAAAGAGTAGAATTATGCATAGAGAAACCTTATGATATTCGTGCACAGAAAGTGCTATTTTCTGAGGCTAGATCAGGATTTGAAGCAAGTTTAAAAAGATATGAATTTCAAGATAGGCGTGTAGAAAATATATATGAAAAAGAGGGTGCAAATTATTCTGAGATTGTACGAGCACTAATTGATATGGAGGAAGAAGATAATCGTGAATATATAAGATATATGAAGTTAAATCCACAATTTGAACATACATACGAAGAATATATGAGGAACAATTCGCGTATAGAAAGATTTAAAAGAGCATATAGTAGTATATTTGAAGATTTATCTTATATGGGAATAGACCATAAAGAGGATGAAGATACAGTTTATTTTATGAGGGGAAAACAACGAATAGATATTAATGATTTAAGTAGTGGAGAACAGCAAATAGTTTTTCGAGGTACGGATTTATTGTATCATGCTGAAAATGCTTCAACTATTATTATTGATGAACCAGAATTAAGTCTTCATCCCAAATGGCAGGAAAAGATTTTATCATTTTATAGAAATTTATTTACAAATGAAGATGGAAAGCAAATTGCACAACTGATGATAGCAACACATTCTCAATATATTATTCAATCTGCAATGAATAAAGTTAATAGAGATGATGTAAAAATTATTTTATTAAAAAAATCAGATTTAGGAATTGAAGCAACGACAGTAGACAATGTATTATTGGGTTCGTATTCAAGTGCAGAGATAAATTATTTGGCCTTTGGTGTTGAAAAAAGGGATTATCATATTCAACTATTCGGAGCATTACACAACACACTATGTAATATGAAAGGAAGCAACGTGAATAATAAAATCGCATCTATAGATCAATATATAAAAGGACGCAAAGAATATAATTCAGAAAAACATGAAAGAGAGGATACATCATATAATCATTATTATACACTTCCTGTATTCATTAGAAATGCTATAGATCATCCTGATAGTGAACGTGTAGTCGAAGATGCTGATTTAGATATTTCTATTAGTTTATTAAGGAACATTTATAAGCATGTAATAGAGGAAAATGAAAACACGAATGTGTTTAAGGTATCTGAGATCTTATGAAATGATGATCTACGAAAGTTTCAAAGAATCATTACAAAGGTGGTGAATAATAATGTTCAACAAAATTCGATTAAAACAAATACTAGCAGAATACAAAAAAGTTTTGCACAGCAACAGTGGACTGACGAAAAATACAAATGGGAAGCTATACAATATTTTCAGGAGAATTGGGATGTTAATTCATCTGATTTTGCACAGATGCTTAAGAAATCTCTGGATAATGCTGGTAATTTGCTTACGTCTGCAAACAACTTCCCAGCAGGAATGATTATCGGTTTTGCGAAGGTTGCTTCAGAAGAAGTACGTTCAATGTATATGGAACTATATGACGAGAGTAAGGGTTTATATGAGAGAATTGCCAACTTTAAAAACAAGTCCAATACATTATTGGAGCGTTATGGAAATGGAGCTGCGCAGCACTACCAGTATGAAAATGCAATCATGACATATTTGTGGCTGCGCTATCCGGACAAATATTATATCTACAAATTTAGTGAAGTAAAAGCTGTCTCATCGGAACTTGAAAGTGACTATCGTTTTAAGAAAGGGGCTTATGAAGATAATATCAGAAATTTCATGACATTATATGATGAGATATGTGCAGAATTACAGCAGGATGATGAGCTTAGAAATCTTCTTAATTCTCAGATTACATCGACTTGTTATGCGGATCCCGAGTTACGGACACTTACAATAGATGTTGGATTTTTTATTTTTCGTTATTGGAACAAGGAAGATTCAACAAATGTTCCTCTTCATGCTCAACCTCAAGAAGATGATGGACAGCAATACTGGTTCTTGAATGCAAATCCAAAAATGTGGAGTATGTCCAGTATGCCAGTGGGAGAAGTTCAGAATTATACTTTGTTTAATGACAATGGAAATAAGCGTAGAATCTTCCAAAACTTTCTTGATGCAAAGGCGGGAGATATGGTGATTGGATATGAGTCTACTCCGGTGAAACAAATTGTAGCTATATTTCGTGTAAATGCAGAGCAGGATGGAGAGAGAATATATTTTGAAAAGTTAGAAGGACTCTCATCACCAATTGATTTTGCAACATTGAAAGCCTGTCCTGAACTGGAAAAAATGGAATATTTCAGTATCATTCAGGGAAGTCTATTTAAATTAATAAAGGATGAATACGAATTTATTATTGATTTGATCCGTGAAGAAAATCCAGTGCCAACAGCTGAGGAAAATAAAGATGAGTATTCGAAAGAAAAATTCTTAGATCAGGTTTACATGACAGAAGCAAAATACGATCGTCTCGTAGCTGTTCTAACAAGGAAGAAGAACATTATTCTGCAGGGAGCACCAGGTGTTGGAAAGACTTATGCAACTAAGCGTCTGGCTTATTCGATGATGGGAGAGAAAGATGATGACCACATTGAGTTTGTACAGTTCCATCAGAATTATTCCTATGAAGATTTTATGATGGGGTACAAGCCAGTCGAGGATGGATTTGAACTGAAATACGATATTTTTTATAGATTCTGTCAGAAAGCAGCGAACCATCCAGGGGCTGTAAAAAAACTCCCCTAACAGAAAAAACGCCCAGACCGTGAGGTTTGA
>OODK01001002.1_pt1 | contig 17834 bp, 18 predicted proteins | sample 1671371 | NCBI WGS metagenome assembly OODK01 (sample SAMN06348150, study PRJEB24527) | human gut metagenome | biome: human gut; feature: ankylosing spondylitis patient; material: feces | host: Homo sapiens | place: China | collected 2015-10 | reverse complement strand
ATGGCGGACTTGACAGTTTGATACAGGCTCAAGGGCATTCCTCCTTTGTTTCGTGCGTTGCACCAGAGACCCCAAAGTGGGAACTCTGGTGTTTTTTGCTTCCTGCCTGAATATACGGAAAATTTTGCAGGAAAGGCGAAAAAGCGGCAGAACTGCAACGGAAAAAGAAAAATGCCCTCACTGGTTGCAGGACTGCAACAGCAAGGGCGGAGCGGTAACCGTATATTGAACAAAACGGCAGAGCGTATTATAATGAGGAAAAAGATCAAAAAGGAGGGCCGACCACATGGCACGGGAATATCTGCCCGCACCATCCAACATCCGTCTTGCGGACTTGATGAAAGAGCATAACATCAGCCAACCAGAACTCGCCAAGGAGATCGGCTGCTCCAAGAGCACCATCAGCCGTTTTATTAGTGGTGCGAAAGGAACCCTGACCCATGAGCAGGTGCTAAAGATTGCAAGGCTGTTCAAAGTGTCCACGGATTTTCTGCTGGGAGAAACCAATATCCCCGACCGCAAGAATTACGACATTGCCGAACTGGGCTTGTCCGTAGAAGCCGCAAAGAACCTCTACACGGGGCGTGTCAATACAGAGGTGGTCAACCTGCTGTTGGAAAACGCTCGCTTCGCAGAGCTTACTTACCGCATAGCGCAGTATTTTGATGATACCTTTGCTTCCGGCATAGCAGCACAGAACGCCATGCTCACGACATTGAGCACCCTGCTGCGCACAAAGGTCAAGACCCCGGAAGCAGCCAAAGCCGCAAAGGACATCAGCCTTCGGAGAAAGCCGGTGTATCAAGGTGATCTTGATGACATTGAAATGTACTTCATGGCGGCGGTCAAGGAAATCAAAAAGGGTATCGGGAGCCATTACGCCGAACAGGAAGCCATGAGCAAGAAAGTGGCAGAGAAGATGTTCACCGAATTGACCAAAGGGCAGGATGTGCAGCACCCAACGATTACGGCAGAGCAGTTGACAGATGCAATGTTGGACAGTGTTTCGGGCATGGAAGGAGCCACGCCGGAAGCACTGGAACAGCTGCGGAACGGTCTGCTGGGAATCTTGCAGTCTGCCGCAGAGCAGGAAAACGCCCATGAAGCAGACGAATGAACGGCTTTGTGCGCTGGCGCAGAAAGGCGATGCTGCCGCGCTGGACAGCCTGATCGACAACAACAAGTCCTTTATTGGCAAGGTGGCGAACGACCTTTTCCGCAGCATGAATCTGACACAGTCTGGCCTGAACCTTGACACGGATGATCTGAAACAGGCGGGCAGACTGGGCTTGTGGAAAGCTGTACCAAAGTTCGATGCAGCGCGTGGCATGAAGTTCCTGACCTATGCGGCTCCTGCCATTCATAACGCCATGATGGACATGGTTCGGGATGCCTTTACTGCTTTTGAGCAGCGGATGGTGACGGAGGATAAGGACAGCGTCTGTTACCAACGTGTTTCGCTGGATGATGTTCTGCCGGGAGAGGAACAGCTGCGGCGCATTGAAGCCATAGCCGACCCCTACGCCATGCAGCCGCAGAGCATTATGGAGGAACAGGAATCTCTCCGAGAACTGTACGATGGCCTGAAACGGCTGACCCAACGGGAGCAGACCTATCTGCTGTACCGCTATGGCTTCACCGATGGCGAGGAACATCCGCTGATCGGCACGGCGATATACTTTCACCTGACAAAAGGCCGCGCCCAAAAGACGGAGGAACAGGCCATGGATAACCTGTGGCTGGAACTGCCGTGGTGGTTTATCTGAATGGAAAAATCGTGATTGTGCTACAAGTTTTCTGGAAATTTATGTGCAACCATACGATTTTGAAAAAATTGTGGACAGATGAAATAAATCAGGCTTGAAGTTCGTTATTTAAGCAGAAAAGTTAATAATTATGGTATGATAAAATGCGATAACAAATAAATCGACAAAAATAGATTGAATAAAGGAGAAGAATGCTATGAAAAAAGTAATTTACCTGTTTGTGCTATGCATGGTTTTGGGGTTAGCTGGATGTGGGCAATCTCAGGAAAATAAAGAACCATCGACTGAAAGCACTTCAGTACAAGTAGAAAACAAAAATGTTAGTGATATAGTATCAAACGAGCATTTAACCAATAATGATACTGCGAATTTTCAAATGCCAGAGGAAGGCTATTATAGTAATGATTTTGATGAAATTCTGAATATCACTAAAGAAGATGATGGCACATATAGGATCGAGTATAGCGTTACCCATTTGCTTTATGTCGAAAACGCGATTGGAACTTACGATTCTGAAACAGGGATTCTTAGCTTTAGCGGCAAAGACGACAGAGGAAATGATATAAAAGCAGAAATTGAAAATAAGGGAGATCATCTGGAAGTCACAGTAACTCAAAGCAACTATGAAGATATTATCGGGACGAAGCAGGAATTTTTTCAAGCAGATGAGTAAGAACAAATAGGCAACAAAAGTTGTGGAAAAGTTCGATAACTATTAACAAACCGATAGCCCTCTATTTGCAATGATCGCAAGTAGAGGGCTGTTGGTCTGTTTGGAATATTCTAATTAAAGGTCAATTTAAAGGTCAATCTTCTAATCTGCCATGGTCGCGGCCGAGCGAGAGATAATGTTCAATCGCACCACCCAGTACAAGCTGGGCGTACTCCAATGGTTTATTGTAGAGCAGCCAGTCCAGCTTTGCCCGCTGTGCCGGGGTGTTGCCGTACTCGTCCTCGATAGCGATGCAGTCGATGGAAAGAGAGGTTCCGTCCTCGAACCGGGCTTCCATCCGGTTGGTGTCCATGCTGTAGCGACAGGAAAGCAATTTCGTCATAGTCGTATCCTCCAAGATTTGATTTTTGGTGTGCGGTCACTCGAACCAATGCCGTCAAGCCGGTGGTGGATATATAGTTTCTGATTGTGCTAAACTCCAGTGGGAACTTACTATCGCAAGAGGAGTAAGCGATTTTGATATCGAACATCGACAATTCGGCAATAAGTATATTGTACAATACAGAGAATTTTCAATTGAGGTTTCGTACTCGATTGACTTGCAACGCAAAATACGTTACAATAAACCCGAGGTGATAACCATGGAAAAAACAATGACACTTAACCTTCGTGTCAACCCTACCGTCAAACAGCAAGCCGAGGATGTGCTGAAGCAGCTCGGCATCCCGATGGCAACCGCCATTGATATGTACCTACGCCAGATCACCCTGACTGGCGGCATTCCCTTCTCGCTGTCCCTGCCGAAGGCTCCTGCGGCTCTGAACGCTGATACCATGACCGATGACCAACTCCATGCAGCCTTGCAGGTGGGCATTAAGGAAATCCAGAACGGTGATACCGTGGATGCTGCAAGCGCATTCGCACAGTTCAGGGAACAGCACAGATGAAGCAGTATGACGTAAAAATTTCCCATGCAGCGCTCAGCGATATGGAGCAGATTTACAGCTATATTGCTGACCGTCTGCTGGAGACTGACACGGCTATGGGGCAATATAACCGCATTGCAGAAGCTATCCAATCGCTGAACATCCTGCCGGAACGCTGCGCGCTGGTGGAAAGTGAACCAGAGCGCACCCAAGGGCTGCGGCAGATGCTGGTGGACAACTACTCGGTGTTCTACATTGTGGGCGAGGATGCCGTGTCGGTGGCCCGTGTGCTGTACAGTGCATCCGACCTTGTACGCCGCTTGCGGAGAATGAAGTGAAAGGGGTGTTCGCATGACCGCCGTGATTTACGCCCGCTATTCCAGCGATAACCAACGCGAAGAATCCATCGAAGGCCAGATTCGTGAATGTACGGCTTATGCCGAAAAGAACGGCATCACGGTAGTTAAGCACTACATTGACCGCGCCCTTTCCGCCAAAACCGATAACCGCCCGGATTTCCAGCAGATGATCAAGGACAGCGAGAAACGGTTATTTGACATTGTGCTGGTCTGGAAACTCGACCGCTTTGCCCGGAACCGCTATGATTCGGCCCACTATGAGTACCAGTTGGAGCGGAATCATGTCAAGCTGGTGTCTGCCACGGAGCCTATCTCTGACAGCCCTGCGGGTATCATGGTCAAGAGTATGCTCACCGGCATGGCTGAATACTACTCGGCAGAACTTTCTGAAAAAGTTGTGCGCGGCATGACCGAGAATGTTCTGAAGGGAAAGTACAACGGCGGCACGATTCCCATTGGTTTTAAGGTGGACGAGGAGAAGTTCTTTCAAATCGACCCGCTGAAAGCTCCCTTTGTGGTAGAAGCCTTTCAGCGGTACAACGATGGTGCGACCATGAAGGAACTGATGAACTGGCTGAACGACAGTGGCGTGACCACCAACCGCAATCAGAAGTTTACCTACAACAGTGTTCAGAAGCTGTTGACGAACAAACGGTACATCGGAGAAAACCACTTCAAGGACATTGTGATGCCCGACAGTATCCCGGCCATCGTGGACAAGGACTTGTTTGAGGAAGTGCAGCTGAAAATCAAAAAGAACAGCCGCGCTCCTGCCCGTCACAAGGCCGAGGACGATTACTTGCTCACCACCAAGCTGTTCTGCGGAATGTGCGGCGCGATGATGTTCGGCGAGTGCGGTACGGGTAGAAACAAGGTCGTTCATCATTATTATAAGTGCGCCACCGCGAAGCGTTTCAAGACCTGCAAGAAAAAGACCGTCCGTAAAGAGTGGCTGGAAGATTTGGTCATAGCTGAAACCATGAAGCTGATTCAGGACGATGCCGTGATTGATGCCATCGTTGCGGAAGTGATGGAGTTGCAGGATCAGGAAAACACCACCCTCCCTTTGCTGGAAAAGCAGATGCGCGAGGTAGAGAACGGCATTGAAAATATGCTGAACGCCATTCAAGCAGGTGTGCTGACCAACTCCACCAAATCGCGTTTGGAAAAGCTGGAAGCCCAGCAGAAAGAACTTGAGGTTCGGATCGCCGAAGAAAAAATCGCTCGGCCACGGTTGAGCGAAAATCAAGTTCGGTTCTGGCTGACTAGGTTCCGCAAGCTCGACCCGAACGTGAAAAGCCACCGGGAGACGCTTATCAACACGTTCGTGAACGCCGTTTATCTTTATGATGAAAAAGTTTTGATTGCATTCAACTACAAAGACGGCACAAAAACCATCACTTTCGATGAAATCGCCGCCAAAGATGCCCCAGAGGGCAAGGGTTCGGATTTAGGTTGCTTCGCTCCACCAAGAACTCCGGTATTCAATGGGTACCGGAGTTTCTGTTTTATCTGTCTTGCAAAAGGGGCTGCAAGGGTGGATTCGAACAGCAGCGGAGCCGACCGCCGCCTGCGGCGGAAACAGGGAGGCGAGGCTGGGGCAGCGCTCCGCTTTTTCAAAGCCCTGCCAAGGGGCTGCGGAAAAAGCGGCAAGCGCAACTCGTAAGACCCGCCGAATAGTCCGGCGGGGAAAAAAGCCCCTGTGCAACAGCGACGACCGCTGCCAGCGGCAGAAACAGGGAGGAGCTGTTGGGGCTGCGGCCAGCAGGATGCGCGTGCCGCCCAAGGCACGATGCAGCCGCTGGGAGCCGCGACCCGGGTTCCTTTAATCCACCCGCGCCCACCAAAAAACCGCAACGTATCAAAATACGCTGCGGTTTTGTTTTACGATACTTTTTTCTGCTGTTTCTGCTTCGCCCTCCCATCAGAGCAGCTGTGCTAGAATGCTGTTTTGCACAATAAGCCCGGCGGGGGTCAGGGCGAGGATGCGGCCATCGAAGGTGGCGTACCCGGCACGGACACAGTTTTGCACAAAGGCCAGCTGTGCGGTGGAAAACTGCTTGCCGTACAGGGTTTTGTAGGCTTCGAGGTCAAGCCCCTTGCGCAGCCGCAGCTGCAAGATCAGGTAGTCCTCGGCGCCGCAGCTGCCGTCCATGATGGGTGCGGCGGCGTCCTGCAGAAAGGCGGCGGTGTCCGGCGCGTAGCAGAACCGCTTGCCGCCCATGCAGGAGTGTGCCGCAGGGCCAAGGCCGAGATAATCGCCGCAGTCCCAGTAGATGAGGTTGTGCTTCCCCTCGTAGCCCGGCTTTGCAAAGTTGGAGATCTCGTACTGGCGGTAGCCGTGGTGTTCCAGCTGCTCCACGGCGTAAAGGTAGAAATCGGCGGCTTCATCGCCGGTGGGCAGACCCTCCGGCGGGTGCTTGCCGAAGGCAGAGTCCGGCTCGATCTTTAAAAGGTAAGCCGAGATGTGGGTCGCCCCGCCTTTTTCGATCAGCTCCAGTGTCTCGTCAAATTCGGCCTGCGTATAATGGGGCAGCGCCAGCATGATGTCGCCGCTGATATTCTCGAACCCGGCGCGCCGGGCAGCGGCAAAGGCTGCCCGCGCCTGCTTGGCGCTGTGGGGACGGCCAAGGGTGCGCAGCTGGGTGTCCCGGGCAGACTGCACCCCGAAGGAAATGCGGTTCACCCCTGCCGCCCGGAAGCCCCGCAGGCTCTCCTCGGTGACGGTCTCAGGGTTTGCTTCCAAGGTGATCTCTGCACCGGGCACAGGCTCTGCTGCCCGGATGAGCCGTTCTGCCTGCGCCGGGGTGAGCAGGCTGGGCGTGCCGCCGCCGAAATAAAGGGTGTCCGGCCGCAGGGGCGCATCCGGCGCAAAGCGGTGCAGCTCCCGCAGCAGCGCGTCCACATAGGCGTCCGGTACGCCCCGCTCCCCGGGGTGGGAATAAAAATCGCAGTACCGACATTTGGAAAAACAGTAGGGAATATGCAGATAAAGTCCAAGGGACATACAATATCACAGCCTTTTTCATGAAACGTTCATTTCTATGCAGTATACTATATTCCGTAGACCGGAGCAAGAGAGAAATGCTCCGCAGAATAGACTGGAGGAACCCAGATGAGTTATAACAATTACAACCGTGGCTATGCAGAGCCTACAATGACCTCGGCTGATTATATGACCCGCACCTACCGCTGGATGGCGCTGGGACTGCTGATCACCTTTGCGGCGGCGTTTGTAACCGCCACCACCCCGCTGTTCTATGTGGTCAATTCGCTGTACCTGCTGTTCACCATTGCCGAGCTGGCGCTGGTGATCGTGCTGAGCGCCCGGGTGCAGAATATGTCCGTGGGTGCGGCAAGAGGGGTGTTCTTAGGCTACGCCCTACTCAACGGCATGGTGCTGAGCTACTATTTCCTTGCCTTTGATCTGGGCACACTGGTGCTGGCTTTCCTTGCCACCTCGCTGTACTTCGGTCTGATGGCAGTCTACGGCACCACCACCCACAAAGATCTGTCCGGCTGGGGCCCCAAACTGATGATGGCACTGTTTGCGCTGATTATCACCGGCTTCGTCGGTGTGCTGTTTGGCATGGGCTTTATGGGCACGGTGCTGTACTCCGGCATCGGTCTGGTGGTGTTCATGCTGCTGACCGCCTACGACACCCAGAAGCTGAGCCAGATGTACTCCTACTACGCAGGGGACAGCGAGCTGGCGGAAAAGGCTTCCATCTACGGCGCACTGACGCTGTATCTGGACTTCATCAACATCTTCCTGTATGTGGTGCGTCTGCTGGGTCTCAACAGCCGCCGCCGCGATTAAGCGTACAGCGCTGCAACATCATTGATAAGCAAAAAATCGGTCAGGCCTGCTGGTCTGACCGATTTTTTGTTCTATAAAGAATGGGGTCGGGATTTTCTCCCGACCCCAACTTTTATGATGGAACCTGAAATTTTAAGTTGATACTCAAAGCATCTTTACAGCCAGCGCCTCGGTGGTGCGCTCCTGCGCTTCGGTGCTGCCGGGCTTATCGTCCAGAATGTACCGCAGCACCAGCACTTCGGCTACATACAGCACCGCCACCTTGATGGGGATGCTGCCGGAATCCAGCGGGCTTTCCTGTGCGCCGCACAGCAGCACGATGTCTGCCAGCTTTGCGCCGGGGGAGTCCTCGTAGTGGGTGATCAGGATGATCTTTGCGCCGTTGGCCTTGGCGGTGCGCAGGGTCTCCATCAGGTCCCGGGTAGCGCCGGAGTAGGAGACGAACAGCACCACGTCCTGCTCGGTCATCAGGCTGGCCGCCATGACCTGCATGTGGCTGTCGGCGGTGGCACGGAACTTGTTGGTGATGCAGGCGAACCGGGCGCAGATCTCTTTGGCGGCGGCCATGCTGCCGCCCTGTCCCATGCAGAACACCTGCCGGGCGCTGTGCAGCAGCGCCACAGCCTGATCCACCGCCTGCGGCGAAAGGGCGTTCTGGGTGCCATTGATGGCGGTCATGAACAGTGCTGAGGCGTGCTCGCACAGGGTAGCAGTGTCGGCGTCCGGGGCGGGCTCCTGCTGGTTTACCAGCACACCGGTGGCATTGGCCTGCGCCAGCGCAATGCGCATTTCGTGGTAGCCCTCAAAGCCCAGCGCCCGGCAGAACCGGAACACCGTGGCCTCAGCCACCTGACACTCTCTGGCCAGCGATGATATGGACAGATACTGTGCCTCCGCAGCGTGCTGCACCAGATATTCGGCCACCGTGCGGCCGGATTTTGTCAGGTCGCCCTGATGCTGCTGCAGCAGCTCCCAAAAATTTGTAGACATTCTTCCCTCTCCTGACTTAGGCCGCCGGCGGTGCCGGTGCCGTGTTCGTGCTTACCTTCTTATATAAAAGTATAAGAGAAACCGCGCCGCTGTGCAAGAGGCGTAATGAACACATTTTACCCGCCGATTCTGTGCAGAGGGCACAGTTTTGAAGGAAAAAATGCCCCAAATAGTGAAAATGCTTTTCATTTTTACAATTTTAAAGCTGAAAGTGATTTTCAGAACAGCTGGGGAAAGTGTACCGTTTTGTAACTATTTTGACAAGTAAAGTGGATGAAAATATTGTGTTTTTTCTGATATCCCACAATTTTGTGCAGACTGCCGGGTTTAAAAATGAAAATTTATGAAAAGAACGAATGGACAAAATGAAAATAATTTTCTATAATTGGGCTACAAACAACGGCTGCGGACACGAGCAGCCGCTACGAGCAAAACGGAGTACGATCCCCCGATGGGTCGAAGAAGATGAACAAGGAGAATCTACCATGAAAAACTGCATTTCCCGCCGTTCCTTCCTGAAGGCTGCCGGTATTCTGGGCGCTGCCGGTGCACTGGCCGCCTGCGGCGGTTCCTCCTCCACCAGCACTGCTGCTTCCTCCACCGCTTCCTCTGCTGCTGCAAGTGCAGCTAGCACCGGCGCAAGCATCAAGCTGTGGACATACCCCATCGGCGGCTGGGGCAATGACGATACCGTCCAGAACCTGATCTCCAGCTTCAACGCAAAGTACCCCGACATCAAGGTGACCGTGGAGTATCTGGACTACACCAACGGCGACGATCAGGTGAACACCGCCATCGAGGGCGGCAGCGCACCCGATCTGGTCATGGAAGGCCCCGAGCGTCTGGTGGCCAACTGGGGTGCCAAGGGCGTTATGGCTCCGCTGAACGACCTGTGGACCGACGACGCCAAGAAGGACATCTACGCTTCTGTGGAGTCTGCCTGCCACAACGAGAAGGGCGACTACTACGAGTACCCCCTGTGCATGACCGCACATTGCATGGCCGTGAACATGACCAAGGTCAAGGAAGTGGGCGCGGACAAGTACATTGATACCGACAAGCACACTTGGAGCACCGAGGGCTTCCTGAACACTGTGGACGCACTGTACAAGGGCGGCTACGAGAACGTGGCAGCCATCTACTGCAGCGGTCAGGGCGGCGACCAGGGCACCCGCGCCATCATCAACAATATGTACGGCGGCACCTTTACCGATGCAGCCCACACCAAGTACACCGCCGACTCTGCCGAGAACATCAAGGCCATTCAGACTCTGTACGATGCAAAGGGCGTCAACTTCGATCCCTCCATCAACGGCGGCGAGGAGATCACCCTGTTCCGCAACGGCACCCTGCAGATGGCTTTCTGCTGGAACATTGCACAGCAGCTGAACGCTGACACCGCTGCCGCAGGCCAGACCATCAGCGGCGACGAGATCTTCCCCATGGCATTCCCCACCGAAAGCGGCGACCCGAAGCTGTGCGGCGGCATCTGGGGCTTCGGCATCTTTGATAACGGCGACGAGGCCAAGATCAAGGCTGCAAAGACCTTTATCGAGTTCATCGCTGCCGACCCCTCTCAGGTCAAGGACAGCGTGCTGGCTTCCACCTACTTCCCCGTCCGCACCAGCGTGGGTGACATCTACGCCGGTAACGAGGTCATGAGCGAGTACAGCAAGTTCATGGGCTATCTGGGTGACTACTACCAGATCACCCCGGGCTGGACCACTGCCCGCACCGAGTGGTGGAACATGCTGCAGCGCGTGGGCTCCGGCGAGGCCGTCGAGACTGCCGTCAAGACCTTCGTGGACAACGCAAACGCAGCCGCTGCCGCCGAGGCATAAGCGCTACTTTTTCTGAACTGCATCACAGCTGAACCGCAAGGCCCCTTCCTCCGGGTGAGGGAGGGGCCCTTTTACGGAAAAAACACTCTCAAACGAAAGGTCTGGTGATCCTCTTGGCTGCAAAGACGGCAATGAAAGAGCCCAAACGCAGCAGTGCGCTGGTACGGCGCGAAACCTTCGCCTCCTACTGCTTCCTGCTGCCCAGCCTGATCTTCTTTCTGGGCTTCGTCATCTACCCCATGATCCTCTGCGTGGTGACCAGCTTCTTTGACTCCACCATGAACCGCGCGGATATCTTTGTGGGGATGGCAAACTACAAGACCCTGTTTGCCGACCCCATCTTCCTTGGTGCATTAAAGAACACCTTCGTCATCGTTATCGTGTCGGTGCCCATCACCTGCATCTTCTCGCTGTGGGTGTCCTCCGCCATCGTAGACCTGCCGGAGTGGGCCACCAGCCTTTTCCGCTGCGTGTTCTACCTGCCCGTGGTCACCGGCTCTGTCGCTGTTACCGTGGTGTGGAAGTGGATGTACAACAACTACTACGGCATCTTCAACTATCTGGGCAAGAGCCTTGGTATTCTGGACAAGAATATCAACTGGCTGGGTGACGAGCGGTTCGCACTGGGCTGTATCATCCTGATTTTGCTCACTACCTCTGTGGGTCAGCCCATCGTGCTGTACGTTTCGGCACTGGGCAACGTGGATCAGTCCATCGTGGAGGCTGCCGAGGTGGACGGCGCGACCGACTTCCAGTGCTTCTGGAAGATCAAGTGGCCGGCCATTATGCCCACCACCCTGTACATTCTGGTCATCACCACCATCAACTCCTTCCAGTGCTTTGCACTGATCCAGCTGCTGACCTCCGGCGGCCCCAACCACAAGACCGATACCATTATGTACTACATCTACTACACCGCCTTCAAGCAGTACAAGTACGGCTACGGCAACGCCATGGGCGTGGTGCTGGCGGTGATCATCGCCATTCTGTCTGCTGTCCAGTTCAAGCTGGGCAACAAGGATAATTAAGGAGGTGCGGAACAATGCGTGCAACTGCTGCAAAAAAGCAAAAACCGTTGGAGCGCCATCCCAGTAAACTGAAAAAGATGAGCGCCTACGCCATTCTGGCGATTATCCTTATCAGCATTATGGCGGTGCTGTTCGCCTTCCCGCTGTACTGGATCATCACCGGCTCCTTCAAGACCGGTGCCGCTATCAACGCCACTACCCCCGAGTGGTGGCCCAGCCAGTGGGTGCTGACCAACTACCAGAAACTGTTTGCCGGCAAGCGTGCCCCGCTGTGGCAGCTGGCCGTGCCCTTCGGCTCCAAGTTCAGCGCCAACGGCGAGCCCGTCTACTTCTCGGTAGGCCCCATGGCTCCCGCCGCCATCCGCTGGATGATCAACACCGTGTTCATGGCAGTCATGTCCATGATCCTTACCTGCCTGACCGCCGCCATGGCCGGCTATGCGCTGGCCAAAAAGCGCTTTGTGGGCCGCAAGCTGCTGTTCACCCTCATCGTCTGCGCTATGGCGCTGCCCAAGCAGGTCATCCTGATCCCCCTGCTGCGGGAGATGAGCGCACTGAACCTGTACAATACCATCTGGGCGGTCATCTTCCCCATTGTGGGCTGGCCGTTCGGCGTGTTCCTGATGAAGCAGTTCAGTGAGGGCATCCCCACCGAAATGCTGGAGGCTGCCCGCATCGATGGCGCCAGCGAGGCACGCACCTTTGTCAAGATCGTGCTGCCCATGGTCAAGCCCGGTATCGGCGCGCTGGCCATCTTTACCTTCATCAACAGCTGGAACGACTACTTCATGCAGTTGATCATGCTGTCCAGCACCAGCAACCTGACCATCTCGCTGGGCATTGCAAAGCTGCAGGCAGAGAACAGCACCGACTTCGGCCTGATCATGGCCGGTGCCGCACTGGCCGCAGTGCCGATCATCATCATCTTCCTCATCTTCCAGAAGTACTTCACCAAGGGCATCGCAATGGGTGCGGTCAAGGGCTAAAATTGCGACAGCGGCAAGAGGGCAAAAATACCCCCCGCCCGGAGCAAAAAGCCTCAGAACCTGATACGAACGACTATTTTATCTTGAATTATTACTGATTGCAAAGAAGGGCTTGAAACATGAAAGATATCAAAAAATATCAGGGTGTCATCCCTGCCTTTTACGCCTGCTATGACGCAGAGGACAACATTTCGGTGGAGGGGGTCAAGGCGCTGACCCGTCACCTGATCGCCAAGGGCGTCAAGGGCGTGTATGTGGGCGGCTCCTCCGGCGAGTGCATCTACCAGCACGTCGAGGAGCGCAAGACGGTGCTGGAAGCCGTGATGAGCGAAGCCAAGGGCAAGCTGACCGTGATTGCCCACGTTGGCTGTAACAACACCGCCGACAGCATGGAGCTGGCACGCCACGCCGAGAGCGTGGGCGTGGACGCCATTGCCTCCATCCCGCCCATCTACTTCCACCTGCCGGAGTACGCCATTGCCAAGTACTGGAACGATATGTCCGCAGCAGCACCCAACACCGAGTTCGTCATCTACAACATCCCGCAGCTGGCTGGCACGGCGCTGACCATGAGCCTGCTGAACGAGATGCTGAAGAACCCCAACGTGGTGGCCGTGAAAAACAGTTCCATGCCCACGCAGGACATCCAGATGTTCAAGGATGCCGGCATTGCCGCCCGCGGCGAGGGCAACTTTGTGGTGTTCAATGGCCCGGACGAGCAGTTCGTTTCCGGCCGCGTCATCGGCGCAGACGGCGGCATCGGCGGCACTTATGCCGTAATGCCGGAGCTGTATCTGGCTATGAACGCCCATCTGGAAAAGGGCGAGATCGCAAAGGCACGTGCCATCCAGTACGAGGCAAACCGCATCATCTACAAGATGTGCTCTGCCCACGGCAATCTGTACGCGGTGCAAAAGGAGATCCTGCGCCGGATGTACGGGCTGGAACTGGGCAGCGTGCGCGCCCCGATGCCCGGCCTGATCCCCGAGGATGAAGCCGTTGTGGCCGAGGCACAGGCCATGATCGAAGCTGCCATCGCAAAGCTGTAACAGGATAAAAGCGCCCCTCTCCGTCTCTTTTTCAGAGGGGAGGCGGGCGCTTCTTTTATTGGAGGAAACGCGAATGATCTGCGATACCCTGCAGCATCTGGGCCGGTACAGGGGACTGCACCCCAACTTGGATACCGCCATTGACTATCTGCTTACCCTCGACCTTGCCGCCCTGCCGCTGGGGCGCACCGAGGTGGACGGCGACAAGGTGTTCATCAACCTGATGGACGCCACCTTGCACCCGGACGCGGGCTACCACCCGGAGTACCACAAGCTTTATGCTGATTTACAGGTAGACCTTACCGGCAGCGAGGGCTGGGGCTACACCAATCTGCCCGGCGCGGAGATCGGGGAATTTACCGGGGACTGCGGCTTTCAGGCCAGCGCCAGCGTAGTGACCGGTGCACTGGGCGAGGGACGCTTTGTGCTGTTCTTCCCGGAGGAGCTGCATAAGCCCGGCCTTGTACAGCACGGCTGCGTCAGCGTGCGCAAGGCAGTCGTCAAGATCAGAATGGAGGAGTAAGACCATGGATAAGGAAAAGCTGTTTGCACAGATCAAGGGTGGGCTGATCGTGTCCTGTCAGGCACTGGAGCACGAGCCGCTGTATACCAAGGAGGGCGGGGTCATGCCCCTGATGGCGAAAGCTGCTGCCATGAGCGGGGCTGTGGGCATCCGCGCCAACACCGTGCGGGACATTACCCAGATCAAGCAGGTGGTGGACCTGCCGGTCATCGGCATCATCAAAAAGGATTACCCCGGCACGCCCATGTACATTACCGTCACCATGAAGGAAGTGGACGAGCTGGTGGCCTGCGGCGTGGATATCCTTGCCGTGCAGGGCACCGGTGCGCTGCGCCCGGACGGCTCCACCTCGGCACAGTTCATCCGCGCCATCAAGGCAAAGTACCCTGAGCAGCTGGTGATGGCTGATTGCGATAACTTTGAAAACGCCATGCTCTGCGCCGAGGCAGGTGCCGACTTTGTAGGCACCACCATGCGCGGCTACACCCCGGAGACCACCGGCATTGATGATATCGACTTTGACTTCATCCGCAAGCTGTCCGCAGAGTGCCCGGCAAAGATCATTGCCGAGGGTCATATCCACTACCCGGAGCAGGCGGTCAAGGCGCTGGAAGCCGGTGCCTTTGCGCTGGTGGTGGGCGGTGCCATTACCCGCCCGGCAGAGATCACCGCGCGCTTTACCGGTGCCATCAACGCCGCAAAGAAATAACACAGGGGAGTGCCTGCTATGAAACACTATCTTGGTATCGACATCGGCGGCACCGCCGTCAAGCTGGGCATCGTGGACGAGACTGGCGCGGTGCTGGCGAAAGCCGAAGAGAGCGTAAGCTTTGACGGCTACCACACCCCCATCCTGACCACGGTGCTGAAGGCTGCACAAGCTTTCCTTGCCGCGCAGAGCGTCCCGGCGGAAAGCCTTGCGGGCATCGGCGTTTCTGCCACCGGGCAGATCGACAGCCGCAAGGGCATCGTGGCGGGTACCTGCGGAAGCCTGCCCAACTACATCGGCGCACCCATCAAGGCGGAGCTGGAAAAGACCTTTGGCCTGCCGGTCACGGTAGCCAACGACGCCAACTGCATGACGCTGGGCGAGGTGTGGGTCGGCGGTGCAAAGGGCTATACGGACGTCATCGGCGTGACACTGGGCACCGGCGTGGGCGGAGGCATCCTGACCGGCGGCCGTCTGCTGGAAGGTGCGCGGGGTCTGGGCGGTGAGCTGGGACACTACCGCACCCACGCGCTGGACGGCGTGGACTGCACCTGCGGCGCAAAGGGCTGCTGGGAGCGCTACGCCGCCACCACTGCTCTGGTGCGCGCCGCGCAGGAAAAGGACCCGGCATGGAAGGATGGCCGCGCTATCTTTGCCGCCGCAGAAGCGGGCAACGAGACCGTGCTGGCGCTGCTGGACGCATGGACGGACGAGATCGCGCAGGGGCTTGCAGGCATGGTGCATATCTTCAACCCGCAGCTGATTTTGATCGGCGGCGGCGTGTCTGCCCAGCAGAAGCTGCTCATCGAGCCTATCGCTGAAAAGGTGAAAGCATCCGTCATGCCCGCCTTTGCCGAAGGACTGGAAATTCGTGCCGCACAGCTGCACAACGATGCCGGGATGGTGGGCGCTGTGTACTACTTCCGGCAGACGATGGAAAAGGAGTGATTTGGTTATGAAAAAGCATATTCTCTGTCTGGGTGATTCCAACACCCACGGCTACTGCGCCGACCCCAACGACTGCGCCGACCACGGCATCCGCTTCAACGAGGACGAGCGCTGGACCTGCCGCCTGCAAAAGGCGCTGGGCGAGGAGTATCTGGTCACCGAGGAAGGTCTTTCCGGCCGCACCACCGTGTTCGTGGACCCGCTGCATGAGTCCATGGACGCACTGAGCGTGGCTTACGCCCTGCTCAAGAGCCACGAGGTCATCGATCTGCTCATCATCATGCTGGGCACGAACGACGTCAAGGAGCGCTTTGGCGCAAACGCCGCCTGCATCGGCGCGGGCATGGAGCGGCTGCTGCTCAAGGTGAAAAGCGTGGACTGCTGGGGCGGCAAAGCGCCTAACATACTGGTGGTGGCACCGCCCTGCATCAAGGACGGCTTCCACGATGCCGTCATGGGCGCAGGCTGCGTGGAAAAATCCCGCGGGGTCGCCGAGCAGCTGCGCATCGTAGCCGAGCGGCAGGGCGTGCACTTTATGGACGCCGCCGAGTGCGAGTTCAACGAGGTGGACTTTATGCACCTGACTTGCAAGGGTCACGCCCGGCTGGCAGAACTGCTGACCGCAGCGGTGCCAAAGCTGGTCTGAGTAAAAAGATGTCAGAGCGATCCCGGAAGGTCTGCGGACTTTCCGGGATCGCATTTTCATGCAAGCAGGGGAGAAAACTCGATTTCCGGGACAGCATGGAAAAGGCGCGCGGTAAGAGCCGCTTTTTTCTGCCATACTGCCGCCTTTTTTGTTGACAAGGCACCGGCTTGCTATTATAATAGTGTAGTCAAAATGGCATTCCTGTGCGGCTTTGTGGCTGCGCGAAAGAAATACAGCTAATAACAAGGAGAGATTCTCAAATGGCACAAGAGATCAAGATGTCCGCTGCCGGTCTGAAGGCAATGCAGGAGGAGCTGGAATACCTCAAAACTGTCCGCCGCAAGGAGCTGGCTGAAGAGATCAAGGAAGCCCGCAGCCACGGCGACCTGTCTGAGAACAGCGAGTACGACGAGGCCAAGAATACGCAGGGTCTGGTGGAGAACCGCATCACCGAACTGGAGCAGACCATCAAGAACGCAGTTATAATCGACGAGAGCGAGCTGAGCGTGGATAACGTTTCCGTGGGCACCCACGTTACCATCCGCGAGACCGGCGAGGACGAGGCCGAGGAATACGATATCGTGGGCCGCACCGAAGCTGACGCCTTCAACGGCAAGATCAGCGATGAGAGCCCCGTGGGTCACGCCCTGATGGGCAAGGCTGTGGGCGAAAAGGTCGAAGTGCTGCTGCCCACCGGCCAGACCGTGGAGTACACTGTGCTGGCTATCACCCATTCTGCAAACTAAGTAGGAGTAACCATGGAAGAGCAAAAGAGAAACCCCGCTGCGGGTCTGTCCGAGAGCGAGCAGGTACAGGTGCGCCGCCAGAAGCTGGCCGACCTGCAGGCCGCCGGCAACGACCCCTTTACCCTGACCAAGTTCCCGCAGGACGCGTATTCTGCTGACCTGAAGGAAGAATTTAAGGAACTGCCCAACGAGACCGACAGCGGCAAGCTGGTGGCACTGGCAGGCCGTATGATGTCCAAGCGCGTTATGGGCAAGGCAAGCTTTGCCCACCTGCGCGACGACAAGGGCGATATCCAGCTTTATGTCCGCCGCGACGAGCTGGGCGACGAGGCCTACGCCGCCTTTAAAAAGCTGGACGTGGGCGACATTATCGGCGTGAAGGGCGAGGTGTTCCGCACCAAGACCGGCGAGCTGAGCGTGCGCGCCACCGAGCTGACCCTGCTGGCAAAGAGCCTGCGCCCCCTGCCCGAGAAGTTCCACGGCCTGACCGATACCGAGATGCGTTACCGTCAGCGCTATGTGGACCTGATCGCAAACCCGGAGGTGAAGGACACCTTCATCAAGCGCAGCCGCATCCTGAAGGAGATCCGCGCTTATCTGGACGAGAAGGGCTTTTTGGAGGTGGATACCCCCATCCTGACCCCGTTCGAGATCGGCGCTTCTGCACGGCCCTTCTACACCCATCACAACACCCTGAACATGGACATGGTGCTGCGCATCGAGACCGAGCTGTACCTCAAGCGCCTGATCGTGGGCGGCATGGATCGCGTGTACGAGGTGGGCCGCATCTTCCGCAACGAGGGCATGGACCCCAAGCACAACCC
>OODK01000985.1_pt1 | contig 18261 bp, 15 predicted proteins | sample 1671371 | NCBI WGS metagenome assembly OODK01 (sample SAMN06348150, study PRJEB24527) | human gut metagenome | biome: human gut; feature: ankylosing spondylitis patient; material: feces | host: Homo sapiens | place: China | collected 2015-10 | reverse complement strand
TCTGAGATTTCTTTTCTGAGCTGGTAGCACACTTTCTGTGTGATCCCGGTCATGATCCATCCCTGGATAAAGTTGAAAACCGCACTGCACAGATACAGACCAAGCACAAACAAAAGAATGCTTCCAATCTTTCCAAAATCAGTGCTTCCGGTTCCCTGAATTTTCGCCATCAGACCTTCCGATAATGCAGTGGTCGCTTTTCCTAAAATTTTCGGTCCTGCAACATTAAATATGGTAGAACATGCTGCAAAAAACATGACAACAAAAATTGCAGCTTTGTATTTTCCGATATAGCTCATCAGCTTTTTGATGGATTTTTTGAAGTCCTTCGGTTTCTCGCCCGGCTGCATGCCATGTCCCATCGGTCCTCTTCTCCGTGGCTGATGTGTTTTAACTTCCTGTTCTCTACTCATTCAAAGCCACCTCACTTTCCTCAAGTCCAAGTTCTTTCGCGGATAACTGTGATTTTGCAATCTGCCGGTAAACTTCGCATGATTTTAACAGTTCTTCATGTGTACCCTTGCCGACAATTTTTCCGTCATCGAGCACTAAAATCTGCTCTGCATGTAAAATGGTACTGATACGCTGTGCCACGATGATCACAGTACTGTCTTTTACATTCTCAGCAAGCGCTTTTCGCAGTGCCGCGTCTGTCTTTAAATCGAGCGCCGAGAAACTGTCATCGAAAATAAAGATTTTCGGATCTTTTGCAATCGCCCTTGCAATCGCAAGACGCTGTTTCTGTCCACCGGAAACATTGCTTCCGCCCTGCGCGATTGCACTCTCATACTTGTCATCCTTCGCCTCGATAAACTCTGTTGCCTGTGCAATCTCTGCCGCTTTCTTAATCTCCTCGTCTGTCGCATCATCTTTTCCAAAACGAAGATTCGAAGCGATCGTTCCGGAGAATAAAACACCTTTCTGTGGAACGAAACCAATCTCATCACGAAGATCAGACATCGTAATGTTACGGATATCTTTTCCATCGAGTGTAATACTTCCGTCTGTCACATCATATAAACGTGGAATCAGATTGACCAGTGTGGATTTACCACAACCGGTACTTCCAATGATTGCGGTGGTCTGTCCCGGTTCCGCTGTAAAATCAATGTCATGAAGCACATCTTCCTCCGCACCCGGATATTTGAAATTCACATGGGAGAATTTCACAACTCCATTGTGTGTTGTCACTTTTTCCGGCTCTTTTGCGTCATGGATCGAGGATTCTGTCTGAATGACCTCATCAATACGGTCTGCTGCAACGGCTGCACGAGGAAGCATGATCGACATCATCGTGAGCATTAAGAATGACATAACGATCATCATCGAATAAGTGATAAACGCTGTCATTGCGCCGACCTGCATCGTTCCTGCATCAATTTTGTGGGCACCCACCCAAACGATACCAACGGAAAGAACATTCATGATCATCATCATTCCCGGCATCATAAAAGTCATGACACGGTTGGTAAACAGCATTGTTTTTGTCAGGTCTTTGTTTGCCACATCAAAACGTTCTTCCTCTTTTTTCTCCCTGCCGAAAGCACGGATGGCCGAAAGACCGGTCAGAATCTCTCTGGATACCAGATTGATATTATCCACCAGCTTCTGCATCAACTGGAACTTTGGCATGGCAACTGCCATCAGCACCATCACATAACCAAGGATCACAAGGATCGCAAGGACAATGATCCATCCCATTCCGGCTCCGGTCTGCACGACTTTTAACACACCGCCAATGCCTAAAATCGGTGCATACGCTACCATACGAAGCAGCATAACCGAAACCATCTGGATCTGCTGGATATCATTCGTGCTTCTTGTAATCAGGGAAGCTGTGGAAAATTTATCCATCTCCGCATTAGAAAATCCAACAACCTGTTTAAATACTTTCTCTCTTAATGTTCTTCCGATGCCTGCACCGACACGGGAGGCAAAGAAGCCCACTAAAACCGTCACGATTCCGATCATCAGCGCCATGCCGACCATTTTCAGTCCGGCTGTGACAAGATAACTTTTCTGAATCTTTTCCACGTCAATTCCTGCCGCTTTATCGCAGGATACCGCATAGGCTGCGCCCATGGATTTCACAAGGGAACTTCCCATTGTATCAATGGTCTCTTCCATGCTGTCTCTCATGGAAAGTAAGGTGTCTTTTTCCAGAGTACCGGCATCTGCCCCGGTCGGTTTTGCAACATGCTCTTTTACTGCAGAGTCTTCCATCGCACTCATCTGATAATTCATAATGAGCGGAACTGCCAGTGTGTCATCGATCTCGTTTAATTCTGATCTGGATGTCACCTGCAGCCGGTAAATATCACCGTCTTTCTCATAGATACTCTCCCAGAGATCTGCCTCCTCATCCGTCATGAATAACTCTGCCGTTTCAAACTCATCCGCAGTCAATGCCTCCGGCACTACATGTTCCACACCATAGTTCTGGATACCAACATCAATGATATCCGATGTGTAAGACGGTAGTGACAGATCACACCATGCCTGCACAAAGAGTAACGCAATGATAATCACAATTGATTTCCAATATGGAATCATATTTTTAAAAATCTTACTCATGTTCCCTTTCCTTTCTTCTGCCTTGCCCTTTTCTAGCTTCAATCTCTTTTTCCGCAATATGATAAATGTTATCCAAATAAGAAATCAGGTGTTTCTTATTGATATTCCGCTCCACATATCCGCGCTCTTCTAACCCTTTTAAAGTTCTGGAAATCGCGGATGGAAGCATTTTCGCTCTGGATGCAAGTTCCGAAATGGTAATCTTTCCATTCTCCCCTTTATCCATAATCGTACACATTACGAAAAAATCTGTCCTGTTGATCATCGGAAACATCTCCGCAAATTTCAGCTTGCGGAACTGATTCATCGCGCGGAACAGTTCTTCATATAATTTATCCATAATTCACTCACCACCTGCTATTATTTAACATTGTTATATATTGCATGTGTCAAATAATAACACCGGCAAATATCTATGTCAAGAAATTTGCCGGTGTTTCCATTTATTTTCTCTTTTGTTTATACTTATTTAATAATTTTATGCATTTTCTCCAAAATATCAGCCACCTCATGCATCTCCATCTGACCTGGTGCACTCGCTTTTTTGTGTGCCGCAAAAGTGACCGCTGCGCCAAAACTCTCGCCGCACAGCCTGCTGATCATCCCCATCTTTCCCATGGACATTGTGATGACCGGCGTGTCCGGATTCTCTTCCTTAAACTCATTCGTCACAGATAAAAGTTTTAAAACATCCTCCATATTCTGTGGCATAACTGCAAGTTTTACAATATCTGCACCTCCTGCACACATCTGTTCTAACAGCATCTTCATAACTTCTCTGTCCGGCGTCTCATAAAAATCATGGTGGGAGGCAATGACTTTCAAGCCCTGCTTATGAAGCTTTCTGATTTTTCTTGCCGGATGCTCCTCCTCAAAAAATTCCAGATCCAGAAGATCCACACAGCCTGACTCTGCCGCAAGATCATGAAGGTCGTTCAGTTCATCCGGTGCGAGTTCTCCCATACCGCCCTGTTTTTTGGTTCGGAATGTATATAAGAATATCTTCTCTTTCATGCACTCTGCCGCAGCCGCAAACACTTCGCGCACTGCGTTGTAATTCTTATAATCCACGAAAGTATCTATACGCCATTCCACTATATCTGCTTCACTTTTTGCAAGTGTCCGTAATTCGTCTATGATCTCTTCTTTATTGCTTTCCATAACCGGAACGCATAAAAGTGGTTTTCCTGTTCCAATTGTTTTTCCTTTAATCTCCATATGCCTGTCCTGCTCCTTTTTTATCCATCCTAAACCGGATTTGCGAAACTCTGCCTGATTTATGTTCCACGATCATTTCTATTTTAAAACACCAGACTCTAATATTCAATGCATGCAATATAAATAGTATTCATGGAGACTATAAAAAATTGGAACATCTGTGAATTTGACAATTTATTCACAATCTATTAGAATGACTGTTAATATAACCTATTAAAGGAGAATTTCACATGAGTTTCACATTTTTAAATGAATTACCTTCTCCTGCCCAGATCAAAGAAAGATATCCTCTGCCAGAGAAATTGCAGGAGTTAAAAAAACAGCGTGACGCAGAGATCAGCAATGTGATCATAGGTCTTGACAACCGTTTTCTTGTCATCATCGGACCGTGTTCTGCAGACAACGAAGATTCTGTATGCGATTATGTCAGCCGTCTCACTTCCATCCAGGAAGATGTCAAAGACAAGCTGATCATCATCCCACGTGTGTATACAAATAAACCACGTACCACCGGTGAAGGCTACAAAGGAATCGCTTCCCAGCCTGACCCTGAAAAAGCACCAGATATGGTGGAAGGTCTGATCGCCATGCGCAAAATGCACATCCGTGCCATTGAAGAAAGCGGTCTCACCTGTGCAGACGAAATGCTTTACCCGGAAAACTGGGGATATGTAGAAGACCTGCTCTCCTACGTTGCGATCGGTGCACGTTCCGTGGAAGACCAGCAGCACCGTCTTACCGTCAGCGGTTTCGATGTTGCATCCGGTATGAAGAATCCTACCAGTGGTGACTTTGCTGTTATGCTCAACTCCGTTTATGCTGCCCAGCATCCACACCATTTTGTTTACCGTGGCTATGAAGTGGAGACAACCGGAAATCCATTAACCCACGTTGTCCTCCGCGGTGCTGTCAGCAAACACGGTAACAGCACGCAGAACTATCACTATGAGGATCTGATCCGTCTCTGCGATATGTATGCCAAAATGGATCTTGTGAACCCGGCTGCCATTATTGATGCAAACCACTCCAATTCCGGCAAACAGTTCAAAGAACAGATCCGTATTGTCAAGGAAGTCATGCATAACCGTCAGTTATCGCAAGACATCCATAACATGGTAAAAGGTGTGATGATTGAGAGTTACATTGAAGAAGGTTCCCAGAAGATCCACGATCATATTTATGGAAAATCTATCACAGATCCTTGCCTTGGATGGGAAGATTCCAAAAAACTGATTTATGATATTGCGGAGATGTGTAAATAAAACATCGCTTTTTATTTTGTTCTATAGTAAAAAAGTCTGCCGACAGGTACTACCTGCCAGCAGACTTTTTTCATGCACCATACAGTGCTCATTTTTCATTACAGATCTGATGAAGATTATTCCGCACGGGACATAGCTTCTTCGTAATCTTTTGTGCCTTTCCAGATCTCATCTTTGTAAGGATTCTTCTTTAACTTCATAGAACGTTTGATGATCGCAGCGAATACAACAACGTTGACTACAATTGAAAGAACAGAGATCACACCCTGTGCTGTAGGATCTACTGCTGTTGGATGTGTAGCTGCATCCATGAATCCATCTGCGTAGAGCCTTGGGATAACTGCGAATTTACCCTGATCCTGGAATAATGGGAATACCTGGGCAAACATACACCATAATGCTAATGTGTTAGCACGGTTCTGAATCCAGCCACCTTTGTTCCAGAATGCTGCAGCAAATGTAGGTGCAAGTAATAATGCAACACCACAATACCAGGAATGAGTCGGAAGGTTTAAGTAAGTATACTGGAAGTTCCATACATCATAAGCTAAGATGAACATCCATGTCATATCCGGCCATAACATATCATCTTTTTTCTTAGATGAGTAGATTCCCCACCAGCCTGTCATACATAAGATATTGATAATACCTGCAAGACCGTTGAGAACGTTCCACCATCCACCATATAACCATACGCCTTCAGATGATAACCACCAGCTTGTTCCTGTCTCTGCAAGTGCATGTGCACCTCTGATTGCAGATTCGAAATCGCTGCATACTGCGATCAAAATGTTGATTGCTACGATGACAAATGGGAAAGCCTTAAACCACTGTGTTTTACCAATACCCCATTTGTATTTGAGCATCATAAAACCAATACATCCAGCTGTAGCTGCATATAACTTCGCATAGTGGAACCAGCTTGTCATATGTACATATGTATTGTTATTAAGTGCCCATTCAGCTCCCGCTGCTGCTGAAACGTAAATTGCAATAAAGTAAACTGTCAGAATGATTGGAAGAACAACGAAACATAACATTCCGCCGGCTTTTGTACGTCTGGCAATTTCATTTGCAAGTACGAGACAGGTAAAAACTAAAATCCAGCCAAGAAACTGCCATGCAGCTCCCTCGCCGTAAACCTGAAACAACAGTCCATGATTTAACATATTGTTTCCTCCCTCATAAAATTATTATTTCTGGTCATACCAGTGATTGTTATGATTTTAACACTTTTTTTATAAAGTTTCAACATTATTTACATTTTCATATACTTTTTGACAAAATTGTATATTATTTCCAATTGATTATTTCCCTTTTTTTTTTGGGATTTCTGGAGAGACTCTTCCAAAATGTTTTCAAGGATATTCTTATTTTACCTGATTTTGCATCAAAAAAGATGTTCTGTGGTACAACCAGATCCACGAACATCTTTTTCCTTATACTATCCATATGTACAAGCTTATAGATATCAATCTCTCAAGGGTTATTTTTCATCCTCGATCACAAGTTTTCCTGCTGACACTTCCATAAATACACTCTCCGGATCTGCCTTTTTCATCGCAAGCAGTAATTCCCACAGATTGTGGATCTGATTTGCCAGCACACCGGACGCCTGAACCGCATACGGCAGCAGCATTGGCAGCTGGAACACACGGATTCCAAGCGGTGGAAGGAAGATCATGTTGGTCGTATGCACCTTATCTCCGGCAGTTTTGATCATCTCATAGGTGATCATCAGAAAATCCTGTCCCTTGTATTTACAGTAATAAGAAACATAACATTCATCGATCGTCCAGGATACACCGTCCTCCACTTCGACCGGTTTCTCAGATACTTCATTATTTTCTGTTGTCTGCACACTGATGTTCCAGTGAATTTTTCCATCCTTCGTATCATTGTACATCTCTGTCAGCATATGACTCAATTCTTCTGGTCTTTTCATTGTTTTTCTCCTTATGTTGTTCTTTTTCTATTTCTCCAACGCATGTTCCCCGATGCGCACTGCATGCACTACAAAACGTTTTCCCGTGGTAGAACAGGTCGACAGTGTCATAATATGATCGTCTTTCGTCACGTTCACTCCTGTATCATCATAGGACTTTTGTTTCATCTTATCAATAAATTTTTGAAAAGTATCATCCGGCGCAAAGCCAACCGTGTAAACTTCGTCGGTTTCCGGCACATCATAGTAGGCAAAAATCTGATAACGGTACGCACACTCTGATGTATAGATCGTAAAAAACTGATGATCTTTATAAAAATCCTCTGTTTTATATTTTTTCAGGCTGCCAAACATGCTTAAGTTTTTCATGTTGTGCCCATATAGGATTGTATGGTAATCCTGAAAATCCGGTGTGTTCATCCCCTCCATAAAAATACATCCGGCAATCGTCTGATTTCCGTAAATATCCGTGCGAAGATACTTCTCATCATCCCCGGAATATAAAACCGGATAACTGAGCTGCTCCAGATTATCAAACCGTATCCAGCCGATAATATCCGCATTGACCTGCTGAAGTTCTTCCAGCTTCACATCCACATCTGTATACCACCACGAATCATCCCCCTCTGTCTCCTCCGCCACTTCCGTATTCTCCGCTTTCTCTGAAATATAGTTTTCCTTTAATGCCTCATAGGTGTCGTTGGACTGTTTGTAATTCAAAAGATCCGGCACCAGCATAATGAGTGCTGCCACGATCAGCGCTGCGCCAAGAAGAAAAAGAAGAACCGTTGACCGGCTGCTTTTATTTTGTTTCATGCCCGTTTCTCTCCCACTTTACTCTGCTGTGCACGTAAAAAACTATCTGCACTGTTTTAGATTGTACCACAAAATGAGCAGACCTCATAGCCCCTATGAAAGTCTGCTCAGATGTTTTACCTTTTATTTAGTTGAAAGAAACCTGTGCAAGTGCGTCTGTGTAATTTGCAAAGCCGGCTGCCTGAACTGCACATGCAGAAACTTTAATATCGGTAAATGTGGTATTCTCTGTCACATTGTTTCCAACCGTTACTTCTTCAAAGATGGTAGAATGAGCGGATTTGGAAATCACATCTTTTTTTGCATATACTTTGTAGTCAATATTATTTAAGTTCTGTGCTGTTTTATAAGCGTCTGTCACATCTACCCAGTCAGAAGCATATGTGATCGTAAGTTCCGGGTTTTCATTCACGATTTTCGCAAATACCCATGCGTCCTGTGAATCATCTGCCATGTGTACGGTCGGATCTTTGTATACCACTTCTCCTGCAACCAGATCCTCGTACTTATTTTCTTTTACCGTCCACTCTCCGGTGCCATCAGCATCCACATACAGATTGCTGTTTTCATCTCTTGCCACTTTGGACTCGGATAAACCGCCTGTCAGCGGATCATCATCAAAGTTTACATTGCCGACGGTAAAGGTGTTGGTGACAGTTCCGGTTGTGCTCGTCAGGTAAGCAAATGTGCTGCCTGCGCCGATTGCACCGATCAGGCTGATCGCTCCAAGCAGTGTGACTAATTTTGTTTTCTTCATAATTTCTGATCTCCTTTTTCATTTCATGATAATCTTTTCATTCTTATGTACTTTCCATTCTGTAACTTGCGGTTCCTGCCTTATCAGAAACCGTTTGTTACGATACTGTTTTATCACTCAATGGTCACACGGCGGTCATATATCAGAAATTTCAGCAACTGTTCTTCATTCCGTATTTAAATTTTTCTTCTTATCCTCCTCTAAAATATCCGGGATGAAGTTTAAGAGGATCAGCACGATCAAAACACCGCACACCACCGCAATACCGAGCGGTGTCTTTGCATAAATGGAAATATATCCAAGATACGGGATATGAAATGCATACACCCCGACGATCTGCTGCCATGCAACGAGAGCTGTATCTGCAATATTATTGGCGTCTCCCTGTGTGACAACGGTCTGTTCCTCCTTATCCACCGAAATGATCCTGTGCGTCACCAGCGTTCCCGCCGGAAGCTGATAAGTGACGACTACTCCATCCCTCGCCTCACTCCCGGTAAAATTTTTATCGTAGACGATCGCCCCGACCGGGATCCCGGGTTCCATGCTGCCGCTTAAGACCGCATACTCATCATATCCAAGCATTTTCGGGACAAACAGAAAGCCTGCGATCACAAGCAGTCCGAGAAATACCACCATTGATAATACACTGCAAATTTTCCTTGTCATTTTCTTTTGCGCCTTTCTGACTTATTTGGTTACTTCTGCAAAAAATCCCTTCAAAACCGGAAGTTCCACTTGATCTTTGGCCTCATAACTTCCGGCAAACACTGCCTCCTGATAAACCGTGATATCAAAATTTTTTGTCACATTTCCAATTTTTACTGCATCAAATAAATTATCCGTGTTCTGCCCCGGTGCAACCGGACTGTTGTAGTAAAACCAGCCGTCCGTGCCCTGATACCAGCCGATCCCATTACTGTCAGGATCATACAGCGTACGCTCGGTTGCAATGCCGTCCACTGCCTTACCTTTCTCCGAAAAAGCAGTACCGTTCCAGGTACCGTTTAACAGCATCACTTCGGTCTGTTCCGGTGAGACCGTGATTCTTGCCCGGACAAACACATCCGAAATTCCGGTATTTTTCACACTCGGATTTTTTTTCACGGTGCTGCCTGCTCTGATCCCGCCCTCAAACTCTTCCTCAATCTCAGTAGCCACTTTTGCCGCCTGAAACGTATTGGTCACCGTTCCCGCTGTTGCTGTGATAATTGCAAATGTTGCTGCTGTTCCAATAATTCCAACCATCAGTGCAATTGTAATCACAAATATTTTTTTCTTTTTCCATATTTCTTTCATACACACTGCCTCCGATTATTTACGCACATCTGTTGTGGAATGATTATCAACATCTGTCGTGCTATTTGCTTTTTCATGGATCACAAATTGATTTTTCACGGCATCTGTATCCGTGAGTTTTCCATCACTTCTGGTCTTATTGTTTTTGGCTGTGACGTTCACACAGTCTGCCTGCAAGTGTGAATCTGCCGCTGTTGTGACAAAGTCCTCTGCGTCAAAGCTGCAGGCCTCGTCTCTGCTGCGGATACCAACCGCAAATTGTGCGCTGTTTCCGGCAATCTGTGACGCACAGTTTGTGTCTGCGGTAAACTCTTTTAACGTAAAGCCCATCGTGTCAAGTTCTTCTACTTTATAGATTCCCTGCGCAAGTCCTTCCAGTGTCGTCTGCGCTTTCACATTGAACATTCCGGTTGTCGTGTTCTGCTCCTCTGCGCTTTTCTCTCCAAACCTTAACGTCTTATAATAAACATCGCCTGTCGTCTGATTGGTGATCTTAAATGTAAAGATCGGATCACCCTCACACGCTCTGATATCTTTTTTACTGATTTTCTTTGTGATCGTAAGCGTTCCCGTTTTCACTTTCACGTCATATTTTCCTGCATAGGCTTCCCCATCCGCATGCGCTGCCTCCACCTGTGTGTCATTTTTATAGATCACACCGTTTAACGTGGAGTTTGCGTTGGAAGCATCTGTCGCTTCCTCCACCGGCAGAAATGCTTTTGCGTAATACGTGGTATCCTGTTTAGGTCTCTCTTTTTTCAGGTTTTCCTGCGTGATCTCCTCACGGCAGCCTTTGTCCGTGTAGAACGTCAGATACACCTGTGACATTCTGGCGCTGTCCGCATCTTTCATGCGCACTGCCGCATCATCTGCATAGTTTTCCAGATTTTCCCCGAGAAAAATCGTATCTGTTGTGTCTGTGATCTGATACGCAATTCTCACATTCACGGTCGGCTGCGGCAATTCCAGCTGTGTGCCGCCAAAGCTTAAAAAGGAATCCGAATTTACATTTGTAGTCATATTATTTCCACCCAGACAGGATTCTTTTGCCACGATATGGATTGTTTTCTGCCAGCCGGAGGCGCTGTTTTCCTTCGGCTTTACTTCCTGATCAAGCCAGCTGATCGTCGTTGTGCCATCCTCATTGACCGTTACCTGTGCGCCATCCGCTCTCAGACGTTGGATCTCGGCATCTGTCAGCTCAAATTCCGCATCAATAATGTCCGTCACCTGCACTCCGGTCAGGGATCTTGACTGTGTGATCGTGCTCTGGATCTTCTGAAAGATTTTGTTTAACTCCTCCGCAGTATCAGCCGTAAATGCACAGCCGGCTGACGCCACTTTCTCTCCCAGCCATGTGGCAGTCTCGTTATTTAAACCAAGCCCTACCGTGATGACCGTATAGCCTGCCTCTTTCAGCTTCACCGCTGATGCTTCTGTCTCCGTTTTGTCATTGCTGTCCGAAGGCTCTCCGTCGGAGAACAGGATCACATATTTTTTGTTGTCATCTTCTGCCTTCTGCAATTCGCTGTATGCATGCTCCAGTCCTTTCTGTGGAGAGGTACCGCCGTCCGCAAAAAGCGCATTGACGGACTTTAACATCTCATTTTTATTTACCTTCGAAAGACCGTGGTTTAATTTGCCCTCGGTACTGCTGTTCCACCCATTGCCAATGCCATAAAAGGTGGCGATTCCGACCAGACTGTCCGGTGATGTATCGGAAATACCTGTCAAAAATCCGCTGGCGGCGTCTTTTAACGCAGAAATCTTAGACGTCCATGCTGCGATCACATCACTGTCTGAAATGCTCTGATAACTGCCGTCCACATACTTTTTCCATTGTCCGTCGATATATTTTACCGGATACTTCGCATACAAATTACCGGATACAGCCGCCGTTCCCATTCCGACACTCTTATCATACGTCCATGGCCACCAGCCACTCTTTTCATATTTATTCCAGTAGTACACTTTATTGATATCCATCTGATTCTTCACACTGCTGAATTCTCCGATATCCTTTAATTGATTTTCACCGGACAAAATTTCATTCATCGAGCCGGACAGATCAAATACCATCATGGCATCCACTGTCTGTATTTTTTCAACTGTGCTCTGCGAGGTTGCGAGCGAACTTGCGTCAAGATCGATCTGATACTCTCTGTTCTCCCAGTCAGTCAGTTTCGCTGTCTTATGATATTCCACATCCTTCTCCGTAAAATCAACCGGCTTCTCCGGTGGGATATCCGGCACGTTGTCGTCGACCACTTTGATCACGTCCGCATTCGGAAGCGTAAACTTCATGTTACAGTTTGCCTTTCCTGCACCGCGCTCCATATATAAAATGGTCAGATGATGTTCTTTGTTTTTGTCTGTCCTGTCAATATATTTCCAGAGATCCACCGTATCTGTCAGAGCGTCATGGATACCGCCAAGATCAATGACCACCTGTTTTCCATCCAGAATCACCCAGAGATCATCATCCCCGGTAAAAGAATAGTTCAGTTCTCCGATATAATCTCCAAGTGTAAAGGTTACGTCATAGCGGATTCCAAAATAAAAATTATTATTTCCAAATGGCAGGAAATCCGCCCCCGCAGTTGCTGCCACGTTGTCCTCTTTGTCCAAAACTTCTTTCAGTTCGTAAGTGTCACCACTTTGTGAAAATTTTAACCTGTATCCTTCTTTCACTGTCAGACCTTTTGTCTCTGCCGCAGCTGCTCCGTCTTTCGGAAAAACGCCCGGTTCATTCACACTGAAAAGAACTTCTTTGTAATCATCACTTAACCCGGTAACGATCCCTGTTTTTTTCGCATTTTCTCCAGTTCCTCCGGTATACACGTTGATATGCTGGTCGTCTGTGGTTCCGTTTTGACCTGTTTTTTTCGTGACGGTGTCATATTGATTTTCACTTAAATTCTGGGATACCGTTCCGACCGTGAAACGGTTATCTTTTTGCTCAGACGGATAGTTGGAATCTGCATTGATACTCAGATCCGCCCTCTGCTGTCCGGCTGTGTCATAAGGGATCACCTCGTAGTCATAAAACGATGCCTCACCGATATAGTCCGTATTTTTTGCCTGATAAAAAACTTTTACAACACTGTCCTCATGGATCTCAATGTTTTCAAGTTCACTTTGGGAAAATGCTTCTCCGTTTACCTGCACATGATCCACATCCCAGTTTAACGCCTTATTGTAGTCGCTGATTTTTGCTCCCGGTACCATCGTGCAGACATCATCGCTGTAAATTTTTGCACTCTGCTCATCCTGCGCCTGATATTTGCTGTTGTCATAATGTTCGATGGTCACGGTCACGTTGTTATCTCCATGATTGACGATGACATATTTTGAAAAATGATCCGTGCCAAATGTCACCTCGCCGTCGGCAGAAGTGTTCGCATTCATATCCAACATCTCATTTTTTGTCTCATCAAAATGATACACGCTCGCCGAATCGCCCTCTTTCACCTGCGCAAGCGATAACTGCACCTGCACGGTTGCCCCTGGCTCCACTTCTTTTCCATCTTTTACAAAGGAGATGTCATACGCCACAACCTCTTCTTTTTCTTTCGACTCGCCCTCCATCGCTTTATCGATGGATGCTTCCATTTCTGCTGTGACGGCTACCGGTGCCACGACAAGCTCTGCGCCTGCCGGAAGATCGGTCTCATTCGAAAGTGTCACGACCACGCGGACTGCGTCATTGGAATAGTCGAAGACGGTTTTTAATTCCGGTTGTTCTGTCTCCTCTGTGTTCTCCGTCTCCTCGATTGCTTCAGTCGCCTCAGTGCTCTCTGTGTCATCGGTCACTTCTGTGTTCTCGATTGCTTCGGTGCCTTCGACTGCTTCCGTGCCTTCGACTGCTTCCGTGCCTTCGACTGCTTCCGTGCCTATTGCATTCCCGATGTTGTTGGTCACTTTCGTGCTCTCGCTGTTCTCTGTATTCCTGACTTTTTCTGTATTTCCTGTTCCGTCTGGATCTGACATTTTTCCTTCCTGCCCGGTACTTTCCTGCCCTGCATTTTTCGTCTCATTCAACATCTCTGTGGAAATTTCCGTAAAAACATCCGTGGTGTCTACACTTGTCGCATTGGTGACGGTCACATCGGATGTCAGCAAAGCCAAACATAACAGGAATGCTATCACTTTTTTTACACTCGCTGCAAATTTCATAGAATCCTCCTTACTTTTGCCCTTTGATCTACTGTTTTCTCTTCCAAAGATCTCATCCACTGTATTTGTTTAAAATATGTTCCGCTGTTTTCACTTTCTCTATATGGATCTTGATTTTCAGATTCCGGTAAACTTTATGATCCTGATAAAATTTTGAAATAATCCGGTTTGCGGCCAGCATTCCACCCTCATAAGTGCATGCAGAAAGCAAAATCACATACTGCGAATCACTGAACTGTGCCACTGCATCCCCTGGACGGAGCGATTTTTTCAATGTCTCCGCCAGATGCGGCATCGCATTGCGGATGCGGAACAGATCTACATCACTGACTCTGCTTCCGGTATACTCCCCCGCCTTTAAGGTCAGAAGCAGAATATATTCATTTTCATCAAAACGCGCTGTCTTTCTCACCTGAAGCCTGCAAATTTCCCGAAAGACCGGATACCCGCACAAAAACGCTCCCGCTGGATTCTGTTCTGCAATATCCTGATGTACCTGTGCAATTCCCTGCACATTTCCGCTTTTATTCTGTCTCAGTAATTTGTCATAAACGCCCTTTAATTTTGACAGTCCACAAATTCCAAGCTGCTGCTGCAACGTCCGACAGGCATTCTCATAAACTTCCAGGGCGGAACCAATTTTATTTTTTCCTGCCAATGCTCTGATCAGATAACAATATAACTCTTCATCAAGACTTTCCCATTGAAGTGCCTGACTGCAAAGCTGTTCTAACTCTTCAAATTTTTCTGTGCTGACATAATATTCGCACAGATACCGGACGCAGTTTAAATACAAAGAGTGATAATAAGTATTCAGCGTCATCACCCAGTGCATATCTGCAACTTTTGTCATGAAATCACCCTGATAGAGTGCAAGCGCCGCTTTTAATTTCCTGATTTCCTCCTCTGAAATAGTTTTCTGCTTTGCAGATTCAAACATTTGTTCGAACCGTTCTGCATCCACTGCCACCTCCTGTCTGGGATTCCAGCGGTAGGAACCATGATCGGTCAGGATAAAATCCTCATCTCCAAAGTTTTTCTTCAGAAAGACTCTCAGACGATACATCAGATTTTTCAATGCACCTGCCGGATTTCCCGTTTCTTCCTCCTGCCACAGTGCATCTGCCATGCCATAAAAAGTCAGTGTCTGATTTCTGTGAAGGATCAGATAAGCCAGCAGATTTATCATTTTGGGAGACCGTATCTCTTCCTCATTCACAATATGTTCTTCATCCCTGATCTGAAATTTTCCCAGAGTCCGAATCGTCAGCATGCAGTTCTCCTCCTCTTTTCCAGCTCTGACTGCCAGATTTTTCCTGTAAGTCTAACATGCATGCATTGCCATAAAAGTCGAATACTGTACCTAAAAATCCTGCTTACTTCGACCTTTTTCTATTTTTATATACAAGGAAAGCAATCAGTCCCGCAATAAAAACTGCTGCGATACCGCCGATCACCGGCACAGCCACAGGTACAGATGCTGCATCGATCTCCTGCGCTGCAAGATCTGCATCGTTCCCATCCACATCACCGGAAACGGTGCTCTCATCCTCTGCTGTGTTTGACAATGGTGTCTCGCTCTCTTCGATGTCGACAACTCCATCGTTCTCATCTCCATCTACCAACGGTGTCTGCTCCTCTGGAATTTCAACATTGCCATTGTCTACGTTCTGGTCTGCGTTATTCGCACTATTATCTGCCACGTTATTTGCTGTATTCGTTGCCGCTGTATTTGCTGCATTACCGCCACCATTTACGCGGTTGTCTGCTGTATCGGACGCATTATTTACCACATTTACAGTAACACCGGACGGCTGGGCAGCTCCGGGAACGATGACCGTCTCCTCAACCTCGTTCACAACTGTCTCTGTCCGTGTTGTGCCCGGAACCACATTTGTCACCGTGCTGGTGATTGTCTCCACAGCCCCGGTGTAGCGGTATTCAAACGTTGCTGTGTTCTCTTTCCCTTTTTCCAGTTTTATAATTTTACTGCTCTCTGTCGGTGTATAATCCGGAACAGTCACCGGAATGACCGTGATTGTTTCCTCTGCATTTCCATAGGTGATCTGCGGAGCCGCAATCTGTTCCTTTGTCTGACTGTCTATGAAACTCACCGTATAGGAAACCGGATCGATCAGACGTTTATAATCCAAAACATACTCTGTATTCCGCTCCACCGCAGTTCCCACAACACCGTTAAAAGCTTTCAACCCATATGCTGCCTCTTTTTCATAGTGCAGGCAGTTAGAAAACCCTGATGTCAGCCTTGCATCACTTTCCCAGCCAGGCACTGTGAAAGCAAGTGTATCTCCCTTTGCAACTTTTACCTTAATATAATTTTTTGTCACTTCCATCCCTTCGGAAACAGTGATCTTATCTATATCAAAACAAGCAATATTTCCTGCACGGAATGTCACTGTATACATTCTTTTTTCCACCACTTCTTTCTCTTCCGAAGCTTTCACCGTTGTCATTGGAAGCACCAGCGCCATGAAGATAAAAACCGTAAGAAAGCCCGTAATTATTTTTTTTACTTTTTTCATGACTTGCGCTCCACCTTTCTTTTTTTCACTGCTATACTAACAATCACTATACCTGCCACCAGAACTCCTGCAGATACTGTCACTGTCAGAGTATCTCCTGTCCTGACACCGTTTGCCAGTGGAACCAGCTGTTCTGTAACTGTCTTTGGGATCACTTTCTTTACAATCTTTGTCACCACATTGTCTTCTCCGTGCTCCGTCACATAATTTGTGATTACAACCGGCTTTCTGTCGTCTGCATAGTACGCCCGGAATTCAAATTCCATCGCACCTGCTGCACGCGAATAATCAATTCCATCTGCGCTGTCCATGCCCTCGCCGTCTAAGGTCAATGTCACATAGACATCCGCCGACTCCCCCGGATCCAGTGTTGTCATATAACGATACTCATTCAATTCCGTAATTTCTGCTAAACCTTCGGCACTTGCCACATTTTCCGCATATCCACCGGCATCTGCATCCAGCAAAGATATCCTTCCGGTATCATTGCCGATCTCCACCTGAAACTCATATGCTCCGCCAGACGCTTTTCCTGCTTCTTCCAAAGCATCCGTTGTCTTCTGCGAAATAAAAAAAGATGCCTTATGACTGTTTTGATTCTCAATTTTAATGACAACGGTCCTGCTGTCTCCGGGTGCCATGCCATCAAAAGCACCGGCAAGCTCTGCCTTATCTTTTGTATACACAAGCTGATTTTCCTCTGTCAGCTGCACAGTCTGAATTTCCGCCGCACTGACCATCGATGAAGATCCACAAGTCCAAATAAGCAACAGAACGGCTGCTATGTTTTTTATTTTCATATGCTCCAATCTCCTTCAACCGTTATCTTGTTTCTGAAACAGACAAAATCGTTCCATTTTCATCAAACTCCGGGAACACGCCAAGCTCTGCTGCGATCGCATCTTTTGCGTTATTCGCCTGAACTGCCGTAACTTCGTATTCTAACGTATAAACTGCATCTGCAAATCCATTTCCCATAGATTCCTTAAAATGAATTCCGTCCATAAAGTTTGTTGTCGTCTGTTCTGGAGCCAGCGGCTTTGTGTAGTACATCACCATCTGCTCATCATCCTCATACCCGATGATCCAGTCCTGATTATGTACATAGATATCATCCGCCTCCCCTGCACTCACAAGTCCGCCGCTTTTTGTATCCCATGCGTGATAAATGACTACTTTTACATACACATCATAACCATCCGGGATATCGTTTTGTACTGCCTTCGGCATGATGATCGTTTCCCCCGGCACGATCGTAACCGGTTCTTTTTCCCCGCCGTCTGCCAGTGCCACAGGTTGATCCCCGATCACCGTGACTCCCACACTCTTAATGGAAATATTTGCCACTGCCTTTTCACTTTTTGTATTCAGAGCTGCAAGCGTTCCGCCAACCATCGTTGCCAGGATCAATACTGCAGCGATTCCCATAAGCATGTATTTTTTCTTCACTCTCCATCTCCTCCGCTCATCCATTGAATTTTTTATAAATCCTTGTGTTATTATAGGTATCCCCGGTCACACAATGGTCACACGAATATTTTATGCAGCAGACCGCACGAAAAATACACTTTGTTTCTTCAATTACGGAACAAAGAGTTGCTTCGCAACTCTTTGTTCGCTGATGCGCGCAAGCTTTAGCTTGCATAATTCTTCTGCGCATCAGTCGCATCC
>OODK01000979.1_pt1 | contig 18434 bp, 19 predicted proteins | sample 1671371 | NCBI WGS metagenome assembly OODK01 (sample SAMN06348150, study PRJEB24527) | human gut metagenome | biome: human gut; feature: ankylosing spondylitis patient; material: feces | host: Homo sapiens | place: China | collected 2015-10 | reverse complement strand
TGTGCAGGATGATATCATTACAGCCAGGCATGTCCGTGAAATTTTGGGCATCAGAAAGGATGTGCAATTTGATAATGAGAATGAAAAAGAGCAGCCAATTTCTTTGATATCATGTGACGAGCAGACCATTCATGAGGCAACGGAAGCATTTCAACGGCAGTATATAGAAAGTATATTGAGGAAATTCAATGGAAATGTTGAGAAGGCCGCAGCGGCAGCAGGAATTGGACGGTCGGGCTTCTATAAGAAAATCGATAAGCTGGGAATGAACAGCAAGGCTTTTAAAGAAAAATAGACAAAAATTAGTAGGTTCTATGATATAATAAATCCATTGGATCAATTTTAAGGAGGACAATTTCTGAATGAAAAAAAGAATTTTGGCGGTTATGATGACAGCGGCTATGGTGCTTGGAGCGCTTACAGGCTGTGGTCAGTCTTCTAAGGATGATAAGACAGAATCAGCCACAGCAGCAGAAACAGAAACTATCAGCTATGATGTACTGACCCAGGTGCGTGTAGGGTACATGCCGAATTATGAATCTCTCTGGGAAGTGGCCACAGCGATTAATAAAGGTTATTTTGAAGAGCAGGGACTGGATATCAAGTTATCTTCTTTTCAGGTTGACGAGGCGGGAATAGGGGTAATGGCATCAGGGTCTGTTGATGTGGCTTATATCGGAGCGGATGTGCATAAGCGGTGTATTGAAGGCGCGGCGCAGATTTTCTGCAGTAGCTTGAAGGTTTCTGGTGAGACTGTCGATTGCCAGGGCTGGGGATGCCTGCCGGGTTATGTGGAGGCCAACAAGGATATCCTTGTGAGATTTACAAAGGCACTTTATAAGGCTATGGATTATGGCTCACAGGAAGCCAACTATGATGAAGTGGCCGGTTATGTTGCGGATATCTGCGGTGCAGATAAAGCAACTGAATTGGAACAGGCAAAAGAAGGCAACTGGATTGACAGCAAGACACTTCTTCAGTATCTGGGAGACGGTACATTGAAGAAATACTATGAAAGCCAGCAGAAGAATTTCATCGATGCTGGTGATGTAGACAAGAAAGTACCGATTGAAGATTATGTACTGTTTGATGTGATGGAAGAAGCCGGCAAATAGTGTTTTATAACTTTATAAATGAGTGAAGAAAGAGATGAACAAATCGGAAATGGATGCGTTTGTCTCTTTTTTGTGGAAATTAAATGTGTAAAATTGAATACATAATACAAAATACTAATATTTGGATTGAATACTGTATACAATCATGATATAATCTAATTACAAAAGAGATAAAACATTATTTGACATAAGGAGGTACCGTTATGGGTAGAGAGATTAATCAGAGAAAAGCAGCGATTATTGGTTGTGGTTTTGTTGGTTCAGCAACAGCATTTACATTAATGCAGAGTCAGCTTTTTTCAGAGCTTGTTTTGGTAGATGTAGATTTTGACAAGGCAGACGGAGAAGCAAAAGATATTGCTCATGGTATTCCTTTTGCGGGTCAGATGAAAATACATGCAGGGGTCTATGAAGATTTGAGTGATGCGGCTATTATTATTGTGACTGCCGGAGCCGGTCAGAAGCCGGGAGAGACAAGATTGGATTTGGTGCATAAGAATGTGGCGATTTATGAAAGTATTATTCCGAGAATTGCAGAACAGAATAAGGATGCGATATTACTGATTGTTTCCAATCCGGTAGATATTCTGACTTATACAGCTTTGAAACTCAGCGGCTATCCTGAGAATCGTGTACTTGGTTCAGGAACGGTTCTGGATACAGCACGATTAAAATATGCTCTTGGTGAGCATTTGAGTGTAGACAGCCGGAGTGTCCATTCTTTCATTATCGGTGAACATGGTGACAGTGAGATTGCCGTATGGAGCAGTGCCAATGTGGCAGGTGTGCCGTTAGACCAGTTCTGCGAGATGAGAGGCCACTATAATCATGAGACAGCTATGAAGGAAATTGCAGAATCTGTTAAAAACAGCGCTTACGAGATTATTGCCAAGAAGCATGCCACTTATTATGGCATTGCAATGTCTGTAAAACGTATCTGCGAGTGCATTATGCGCAATGAAAAGTCTGTTATGCCGGTATCTTCAATGATGCATGGTGAGTATGGCATTGAGGGAATGTGTCTGAGCATGCCGGCTGTTGTCGGCAGTGAGGGTGTAGAGACTCATGTGCCGATTACTATGAACGAAGAGGAAACAAAGAAACTGCAGGAATCAGCAGCAACATTGAAAGAGATTATTGAGGATATTAAACTGTAAAAATCTTAGATGGCATAAGGAATAATGAGTAAATGAGCCGGGAGAACACAATTTTGTGAAGCTCCCGGCTTTTCTATTAATGATAATATACGCATATGCGTAAAGTAAAACAAGATAATATGGAAAGATAATGCAAACCAGAAATTTACTGTGGAATATCCGTTACCAGTGCATCGATATCAGCAGCCTTTGTGATGATGCCCATCTTCAGCAGCCAGTCAGCTGTATTCTGCCAGCTTTCTTTGTTGATAGTCAGGAAGTCAGCGCTGTTGTCAGCCATCAGAGGAAGAAGGATTTCCATACTCTTTTCTTCAACTTCTGAATCCAGAGGATAGTTGGCTTTGTCCTGGTTGTTCAGAAGAATCTGCAGGCAGCCCTGTGGATCATCGAGGACATCCTGGAAGCCTTTTCTGGAAGCGCGGATGAAGCGGGCCAGTTTGTCACTTTCGTTTTTGACCTGATTTTCACCGGTGACAAGGACAAGCTCTTCATAATCCGGACAGCCTTCTTTCGTAATATCGAAATAAGTCACGTCATAGCCCTCTTTCTGAAGAGCTGGATATTCGTGGTTAATATAGGTACCGATGACAGCGTCTACATTGCCACTGATCAGGGATGTATTCAGGTCGAAGCCCACATCCTGCATCGTCACATCGTCATAGGAGAGTCCATTGTGTTCCATCATCGCTTTGACAAAATATTCATTGTCGACAGTGCCCGGATAGCCGATGATTTTGCCTTTCAGGTCTTTGGCACAGGTAATGTTGCTGGATTTCATAGACATGACGATGTTCAGCGGATGCTGCACAATCGTACCGAGAATTCTGACAGGAACATCCTGATTTGTTGCAGTAGAGATGATGTTTGGCTGGTAGTAGAGACCGGCATCCGCCTGTCCGGCCGCTGTCATCGTGATGGCATCATTTGTATTGGCCGGGAACTGTACATGTACATTCAGTCCTTCTTCCGCATAGTATCCTTTTTCAATGGCAGTGTAGATAAAGGAATGCACCGCATTCGGATACCAGTCAAGGACAATGCTGAAATCTTCAAGGTCACCGTTGGATGCTGTGCTTTCAGCAGCTTCTGAAGATGCTGTGTCAGTCTGTGTTTCAGCAGTACTTTCTGAAGCATTTGAAGCAGCCTCAGTAGTGGATGTGCCTGCGGAAGAATTGCCGCAGGCAGCCATGGAAAGCGTCATAGCAGCAGTCAGTAAAAGTGCAGAAAATTTTTTCATCTTTTTCATAATATAACCCCTTTTTTTTATTAGTGATCGCTTAGAATTGACATCTAAGCCACTGAATTATTGTTCTTCTTTCATAATACCCAGCATAGCTGCAAAAAGTGCGGTTTTCTCGGTGATTGTTGGAATATAGACCTTTTCCTCGGTTGTGTGCATGCCGGATTCCACAGGACCGAATGCGTCAACGGCCGGCACACCGAAGGAATAGAACCAGTTGGCATCTGTTGCTGTCGGTTCGGCAATTTCTTCCATGGTAATACCGAGGAGCTGACCTGCTTTTTCAGCAATCTGGAAAGCTTTGTGGCCCATTTCGTTCTTCTCAAGGGCAGGGAACAGAATACGGTGTGAAACAGTTGTTTCACATACAGGATCTTCGTTGGAAGCGGCCAGAGATTCGATATTGGCTTCGGCTTCGGCAAAGGAAGGACCATTGTCAGGAAGACCTGCTACACAGAATTCCATATGGGCATCACCGGCAACGATACCATTCGGACGCCCGCCGGAGATCGGTGCTACATTATAGTAGATCTCTCTGTCATAGTCATTGAAGCTGTACAGCTTGAGAATCTTATGCGCCAGTTCTTTGACGGCACTGTGTCCTGCCATATAAGCACCGCCTGCATGGGCTTCAACACCCTTGATATCCAGAGCACCCAGGATAACACCTTTACGCTGGCTGACAACACCGTAACCTTTGTCTGTTTTGGCAGCGCTCTCGAAGATGTAAGCACATTCTGTACCAGGTGCTTCTTTCTCGAAGACCTTGCGGCTGGTAATGGAACCGATTTCTTCATCGCAGCTGTAGAGCATAACGATTTCTTTGTTTGGCAGTAAGCCTAATTCGCTGGCGATCTTGACAGCATAGGCAGAAACGGCGAACCCGGCTTTGCAGTCACCGCTTCCCAGGCCGTGGAGCCAATTGTCTTCATCGACATAAGGCGGGAATTTGGCAGCATAGCCAACAGGGAAGACGGTATCCATATGAGAATTCAGGATGATCTTGCCTTTCGGATGTTCCGGTTTGATGCGGGCGATCAGATGGGTGCCGCATCCTTCAAAGAACATTTCTTCCATTGTCACACCGGGGATGGTTTCAAGGACAGCCCGGGCCATATCAATGACCTGCCTATTGCCTTCCACATAATTCGACTCACTGTCAACGGCGGTGAAGCGCATCAGCAAATCTACCTGCTCCTGCAGATAACCTTCTGCTAATTCTTTGATTTTGTTGATATCCATTTGTAAAACTCCTTTCATAGAGGGTGTTGTTCTAAAGGTGTTCAATCATTGTATTTACAGTTCTTTTCGCCATGGGATCGCAATTCTTTCTATAATACCGACAATCGCGACAATCAACATAGCCACTGCAGATAATAAGACAATCGGGGCGAAGACACCGGCACCATCCAGCTGTGTCAGCATACGTTTGCTGAAATAACCAAGACCGCTTTGTGCACCCAGCCATTCTCCGATGGCCGCACCGATGATACTGATCGGAATCGCCATTTTGATGGCTGAGAAGAAATAAGGCAGTGCATTCGGCAGTTTCAATTTCATGAAAATATCCATTTTGCTGGCATTGAAACTGAGCATCAATTCCTCCATTTCACGTTTCGTGGACTGAAAACCGTCATAAACCGTGATGGTGATCGGGAAAAAGGTCATCAGTACTGTTACCAGAACTTTGCTCCAGATGGAATAGCCGAACCAGAGAACAAACAGCGGCGCAATGGCTGTTGTCGGGATCGTCTGGGAGGCGATGACCAGCGGATAAAGGGTACGGCGGATGCCTTCATGCATGTCCATGGCGATGGCCAATGCCAGACCCAGGACGACGGAGATGCCAAGACCGATGAAGGTAACGGACATGGTAGCCGGCAGATGCACCATGAACAGCGGTTCACGCAGTTCCCATAACTTCTGGATAACCTGGATCGGTGTCGGAAGAATATAGGCGGCATTGATGCCAAGTGCCAATGCTTGCCAGCCGATTAAAAGAAGAAAGAAGAGAATCAGCGGCGGTAAATATTTTCTCATATAATCACCTGCTTTCTCAACTGATCGATCAGATATTCTTTTAATTCGACAATCTCCGGTCGTCCCATATCATTGCGGTTTCTAGGATAATCCATGGGAACTTTTAGAACTTCCAGCTCATGGATCGGTGTCTGCTTGACCAGATAAATTTTGCTGGACATAAAGATGGCTTCTTCTACGTCATGGGTGATAAACATAATTGTTTTGTGGAAATGCTGCCATTGCTTCAGCAGCCATTCCTGCATGCTGATTCGGGTTAATGCATCCAATGCACTGAAGGGCTCATCTAAGAGCAGAAGATCAGCATCCGTTAAAAGTGTTCGGGCAAAAGAGATACGCTGACGCATACCGCCGGATAAATCCTTTGGATACTTGGCGGCATAATCAGAAAGTCCGACTTCCTTCAGAATATCAGAAACACGCTGTGTCTGTTCTGACTGAGGAACTTTGGCAATTTCCATGGGAAGGCATAGATTCTTCTCAATGGTGCGCCATGGAAAGAGCAGATCCTTCTGGGGCATATAGCCGGCAGCATGTTTCACGGAAGCAATATCCTGCCCGTTCAGAAGGATATTGCCGCTTTTCCTTTTCAAAAGGCCGTTGGTCAGCTTGAAGATCGTACTCTTTCCGCAGCCGCTGATACCGATAATGGAAATAAACTCCTCGGGTTCCACGGTAAAGGAAAGATCGTCAATGATATTGAAATCTTCGCTGTCATATTGAAAGGTGACATGTTGAAATTCTAACATTTTAGAATACTCCTTGGTAAAAGTTTTGCGTGCGGTCTAAAGCGTCATATTCCAGGCCATATCCCAGAAAAATGCTTCAAAGCGGCTGCATGTCCTGAAGATATCTTTGAGGTGGGCGATATCTGCTTCAGAACAGTGTTCACCGAGACGATCAACGGTGTCCAGGATGCTCTGGTTGCAGGCCACATATTCTTCAGAAACATAGCCTTTGATCCAGTCACCGTAGAATGGGTGGTCAGCGGCTCCCGGAATCTGATTCAGTGCTTCTCCGATCATCTGATAGCTCCATGAACAGGAGAGAATGGAAACAAGCAGTTCCAGAATGCCTTCATTGTGTCCGACTTCCAGCATATAGTGGGTATAGGAAGTGTTCATGATAGAAGGCTTCACATTCGCTACTTCTTCCGGGGTAATGCCAAGGCGGGCCATATAGCCGCGATGGATGTCCATCTCACCGTTTAATGTGTCGTTTACAAGCTGTGAGAAGAACTGCATCATCTCCGGTTCACGGGACTTGACGATACCCAAGGCATAAACTCTGGCATAGTCATAGAGATAAAGATAGTCCTGGAGCATATAAAAACGAAAACGTTCCAGGGAAAGGGAGCCGTCACCGATGCCGGAGACAAAAGGATGCTTCAGATAGCCGTCCCAGATCTCTTTGACGTCTTCGTATAATATTTCTGTTAATTTCATAAATTTCCTCCTTCAACGAAGGTGTCTCAAAGAACTGTGAATTTATGGCAGGCCGTTCTCACTGCCAACATCTCGCAGCGGTACATAAGGCGTTAAAAGACAACGCCTGAGTACCGGCGGATGTTGAAGCACCTGCCCATAAATTGACAGTTCTTCGAGACACCATATAGTTTATTGAATGATGAATGATTGAGTTTAAATGTAAAAAAGGAGCTCTGCTAAGAAATGAAGCAGAACTCCCGATTAGGTCACATGTTGATGATGTTTATGGCAATTTTAAAAATCAGAGATGACAGAAATAAGTCAATCTCTGCAGTAACTGCCAATCAATAAAACATTGCTTTCCTGCGTTGGGATTATCCACATCAAGTTCAAAGGGTCGGCACAGGCCTCTCAGCAATTAAGCACCCCTAGCAAATTCAGTTTTATTATACAGTATTTGTATACAAAAGTAAATAAAAAAATGAATTGATAAAGAAAGTTATTGTCTGTTTGCGAATTTTGTTTTATACTTTGCGTTATGAGTAGGTTAAGGAGAAATAGATCAAAGCAATATAACATCAAGCAAGGCTTGAACATTAGAGAGGAATTGACAGAATGAATCTTGATTACTACAAAACCTTTTATTATGTGGCTTTGAGTAAGAATTTTACGAAAGCTGCAGAGCTTCTTGGCAATAATCAGCCTAATGTAACCCGTTCGATGAATAATCTGGAGGCGGAGCTTGGATGCCGGCTGTTTGCGAGAAGCAACAGAGGGGTATCGTTGACACCGATTGGAGAACAACTATTTCAGTATGTGTCGGCAGCCATGAATAATCTGGAACAGGGAGAAGAGGAGATTAAGAAGACACTGAATATTGAGAATGGGCTTGTGACTATCGGAAGTAGTGAGACGGCTTTAAGGTTAATGCTTTTGGAGCGATTAGGCAGTTTTCATGAAGAACATCCGAAAATCCATTTTCGAATTTCCAGTTATTCTACACCGCAGACTATACAGGCACTAAAAGAGGGAAAAATTGATTTTGCTGTGATTTCCACACCGGTGGACATAAAGAAACCGCTTCATAAAACACCGCTGGTGACTTTTCAGGATGTTTTAATCGGCGGCTCGAAGTACAGAGAGCTGGCATCGAAGACGCGCAGTCTCAATGAATTGATGAGCTATCCATTTGTCTCACTTCCCCCGGAGACTGGGACAAGAATGTTTTATACACAGTATTTTATGAATCAGCATTTATCTTTTCATCCGGAGATTGAGGTGGCAGCCACAGACCAGATTCGTCTGATGGTTCGCTATAATCTGGGTATCGGTTTTTGCCCGGATGACCTGGCAGCAGATTACATTGCAAGGGGAGAGGTGTGCCAAATCCATCTTCAGGAAGAAATCCCAAAACGTCAGATTTGTCTGGTGACGGATGAATCAAAGGTATTAAGCTCTGCAGCCCAAAAGCTGAGAGATGCACTGGCAGCGGATGCCAACTACAGGCCTTTTTTCTGTGATTGCTGAAGCGAAAGAACGTGTATAATACAAAGAAAGTGTATATAGCTATTGAAGAGACAGCCGCCGGTTAAATACGGATCTTGCCGGCTGTCTGTCTTGATGTTTTCAAACGAGCCATGGCTCTGGCCAGTGAAGCGCTGGAATGGTAGTATTCCTGAATACTCTGTTTCTGACGCAGCTGTTCCAGAGCCCTTTCTTTGGCTTCTTCGGCACGGCGAACGTCGATTTCTTCCGGTTTTTCTGCACTTTCTGTCAGTAAAATGACACGGTTGTTGGCAATCTGGACGAAACCGCGGCCAACATAACCGATATGCCAGGTACCGTCTTCCGTTTTATAACGCATTTCTCCGTCCGTGACGGCAATAACCATGGCTTCATGGTGGGCCAAAACCTCTTTCTCACCGTCAAAAGCGGGAACAATCAGAGAGAGGCAGGGACCTTCATAGAAGACCCTGTCTGCTGCGATGATTCGCAGATTATACATATCACTCATTAGAAACGCCTGCCTTTCTATTTGACAGAAGCCTGCATTTTTTCAGCTGCACGTTTCACATCATCGATGGTGCCCACGTTAAAGAACGCATTTTCAGGGTAATCATCCATTTCACCGCTGATAATGGCTTTAAAACCGCGAATGGTTTCTTCAATAGGTACATAAACACCTTTGATGCCTGTGAAGTTTTCTGCTACGTGGAATGGCTGTGAAAGGAATTTCTGAATCTTACGGGCACGATAAACGGTAATCTTGTCTTCATCGGACAATTCTTCCATACCAAGGATAGCAATGATATCCTGAAGGTCTTTGTAGCTCTGAAGAATTTCCTGTACCTTTCTGGCAACTTCATAATGCTCTTCACCGACGATGTCCGGTTCAAGAATTCGTGAGGAGGATTCAAGAGGATCGACGGCCGGATAGATACCCTGTTCAACAATTTTTCTTGAAAGAACAGTTGTTGCATCCAGATGGGCAAATGTTGTTGCAGGTGCAGGGTCAGTTAAGTCATCGGCAGGTACATAAACGGCCTGTACAGATGTAACAGCGCCATTTTTTGTGGAAGCGATTCTTTCCTGAAGTTCACCCATTTCAGTAGCCAGTGTCGGCTGATAACCAACGGCAGAAGGCATACGGCCAAGCAGCGCAGATACCTCGGAACCTGCCTGGGAGAAACGGAAGATATTATCGATGAACAGAAGGACATTTCGGTGCTCCTGATCACGGAAATATTCAGCCATTGTCAGACCGGTTTTAGCGACACGCATTCTGGCCCCAGGCGGTTCATTCATCTGACCAAACACCAGGGCTGTTTTTTCAAGAACACCTGAAGCTTTCATTTCGGACCAAAGGTCGTTGCCTTCACGGGAACGTTCACCAACACCGGTGAAGATAGAGTAGCCACCCTGTTCAGCTGCGATATTACGGATCAGCTCTTGGATAAGGACTGTTTTACCAACACCGGCACCGCCGAACAGACCGATTTTACCGCCTCTGGCATATGGTGCCAGAAGATCGATAACTTTGATACCTGTTTCAAGCACTTCAGCTACAGGATTTTGATCTTCGAAAGCAGGAGGATCTCTGTGAATAGACCATTTCTCCACATCTTTTAATTCTTCGCCGCCATCAATGGTTTCACCTGTGACATTGAAAAGACGGCCAAGGGTCTGTTCGCCGACAGGAACTTTGATGCCGCCGCCGGGAGCAATAACTTCCATATCACGGTAAAGACCTTCACTGGCGGAGAGCATAACACAGCGGACTGTGTGATTACCGATATGCTGTGAGACTTCCATGATACATTTTTGGCCATTATTATCAACTTCAAGGGCATCTTTGATATATGGAAGATCATCATCTTCGAATTCTACATCGACAACAGGTCCCATGACCTGTACAATTTTTCCTTTTTTCATATCGGACACCTCCTTTTAATTTTTTCCTTTTTTCTGAGCCTTGGCACCGGCAATGACCTCAGTGATTTCCTGAGTAATAGCGGCCTGACGGGCTCTGTTATAAAGTGTTTCAAGCTCCTGAAGAATAGCAGATGCGTTATCAGCGGCAGCCTGCATAGCCATCAGACGGGCATTCTGCTCGCTGGCATAAGCTTCTACAAGGGCACTGTAAATATAACCGACGATATAATCCGGTACGATCTGTCCCATGACGGCTTCCGGTGACGGTTTCATGGCGATGTGTTCCATCGGAAGATCGACGGGGACATCTTTGATCATGAAATCCGGACGTTCAAGGGGAAGCAGACGCATGAACTGTGCTTCTTCTGTCATGGCATTTTTCATGCTTGTGTAGACCAGATAGATTTCATCTACCTTTTTCTTACGATAAGCATCGATCAGTGTCTCAGAAATATTTCTGGCACGGCTTAATGTCGGATTCTGAATGGTATAGTGGAACTGGTGGGCAATCGGTATTTTTTTCTGCTGGAAATAATGTCTGCCGATTTCACCAATGACATATAATTTTGCGTTTTTATCGTTTTGAATATGCTCTTCAGCCAGCTTGAGGATGTTGTGGTTGTAGGCACCGGCCATACCTTTATCCGCAGTGACCACCACATAGGCACGGCGAATGGTATTCTCATCTACGACAGCATTCGGATTACGGAAGTATTCTGAATGCATTTCAGGAAGATGACGAAGGATTCGGCTCATGGTGGACTGAAGGGTGTAGAAATACGGTTCTGTATTCGCTAACGCTTTTTTTGCTCTTCTCAGTTTCGACGAGGAAATCATATACATGGCATTGGTAATTTTCATCGTGTCCTGTATACTTCTCATTCTGTCTCTGATTTCTCTGGCATTTGCCATATCAGATACGCCTCCTTCCTGTCTTACTGCTGTTTGAAGGCTTCAGCGGCTTCATCAATCTGCTTTTTCAGTTCATCTGTCAGCTGACCACCTGTCTGAATGGCTTCACATATATCTGCATGCTGCAGATCAAACCATGCCAGAAGGTCATTCTGGAATTTCTTGACAGATTTGAGTTCCACATCATCAAAGTAACCTTTGTTAGCCAGATGAAGGGTAATAACCTGTTGGTTCAGCTGAAGCGGTTTGCCGAGCGGCTGCTTCAAAAGCTCAAGAAGGGCATGGCCGTGTTTTAACTGTTGCTTTGTAATATCATCCAGATCAGATGCGAACTGGGTGAAAACTTCCATCTCACGATACTGCGCCAGATCGATACGGATACTGCCGGAAGCTTTCTTCATAGCGCTTGTCTGAGCAGCACCGCCGACACGGGATACAGACAGACCAACGCTGACAGCAGGACGCATACCTGAGAAAAACAGATGGCTTTCAAGGAAAATCTGACCATCTGTAATGGAAATAACATTGGTTGGGATATAAGCGGATAAGTCACCGGCCTGTGTCTCGATAATAGGGAGGGCTGTTAATGATCCGCCGCCAAGTTTTTCACTGAGTCTGCTGGCACGTTCCAGAAGACGGGAATGCAGATAGAACACATCACCGGGATAAGCTTCACGTCCGGGAGAACGCTCCAGCAAAAGGGAGATGGCTCTGTATGCAACAGCATGTTTGCTCAGATCATCATAGACGATCAGGGCATCCTGTCCTTTGTACATAAAGTATTCTGCCAGCGCTGTACCTGCGTATGGTGCGATGTACTGAAGAGAAGAGGAGTCGCTGGCCATGGAAGCCAGAACGATGGTATATTCCATGGCACCATGCTTTTCCAGGTTGTTGACAACTCTTGCAACGGTAGAAGCTTTCTGACCGATGGCAACATAGACACAAACAACGCCTTTGCCTTTCTGGTTGATAATTGTATCTTCTGCAATAGAAGTTTTACCTGTCTGACGGTCACCGATGATCAATTCACGCTGACCACGGCCGATTGGGAACATGGAGTCAATGGAAAGGATACCTGTTTCCAATGGTGTATCAACAGGCTGACGATCAATGATCGCCGGTGCCGGTTCCTCAATGGCACGATATTCAGTGGAAGTAATATCACCTTTGCCATCGATAGGTTCACCCAGGGCGTTGACAACTCTTCCTTTAAAGGCATCACCGACGGGAATGCCGGCTCTTTTGCCTGTACGGATGACCTTGCAGCCTTCACGAATGGATTCGTCGTGGCCAAAAAGGATACAACCGATTTCATTTCGACGGATATTCTGTACCATACCTTTGACGCCGCCATCGAAGACAACGATTTCGCCGTACATCGCATGGTCGATACCGTAAACTGTGGCAATACCATCGCCGACCCAGATGACTTCACCGGTCTCTTTGGCTTCATTGTCCCAGTCGTAATTTTCTATTTCATTTTTTATAATCGATATAATATCGTCTGCACTAATGACACTCACATTATCACCTCTTTCAGAGTTTTAAATCTGTCCAACGGCATCCTTCAGCTGACGGATGCGTGCTGCAAATGTCCAATCGTATTCTTCGTTGCCGATACGGATGCGCACACCACCCAGGAGAGAAGGATTTATGCTGATCTGATAAATCAGTTTTTTGTCGGGATACTTCCGTGAGAGGAAAGCTTTTATTTCATTTTCTTTTTCAGGGGATGGTGTTTCGGCAAAAACACATTCAACCCGTACACGGTTATGAGAAGTATCCCAGATTTTCTGCCATTCAGCATAGATGTCTGCCAGTTCTTCAATTCCGCCGTCATTGCACATGACCTTGTAAAAGTTGATCAGATGGCGGGGGAGACCGGAGCCGTCGAAGACGCGTTCAATCAGATGATGTTTTTTCTCAGATGTCACAAGGGGACTCCGAAGAACGTTCAAAAGTGCAGGAACTTTTTCTGTGATCTCACGGGCAGTCTGAAGTTCTTCAGACGTAATACCCAGCTCATACAGAACAATTGCATTATTTACCGCTCTTTGCGTCATACTGATCACCTGTCATAATAATTTTCTTTGCAGCCAGCATGGCAATATCCATGATCTGTGACTGCAGTTCTTTCTTGGCATTTGCCTGTTCTTTTTCAATATCTTCACGGGCCTGAGCCAGCATTTTGCCTCTGTATCAGCAATCGCCTTGCTGTGTTCTTTTTCGGAACGAACACGGGCAGCTGCGATAATATCGGCGGCCTGTTCTTTAGCAGTGTCAAGCTGCTGCTCATAGTCGGCTTTCATTTTGTTGGCTTCATCCTGCGTTTTCTGTGCAGCATTAAATTGCTGTCTGATCATTTCGTTTCGCTGCTCGATCACACCCATAACCGGCTTGATCAGAAAATGCCGAAGTGCAACAAAAAGGACAAGGACATTGACGACGGTCCAGAAGATTGTCCAGGGTTCCAAACTTAACATAGCTGCACCTGCCTCTCATTCTTACTGTTCCATAAGTTCTATTAAATATCGCAATAATTATTTCAGGAAAAGAATGATCAACAGGGCAATAACGAAACCGTAAATAGCCGTTGCTTCGGCAAGGGCACAACCAAGAAGCAAAGATTTACTGATTTTGCTTTCTGCTTCAGGCTGTCTTGCGATAGCGTCTACTGCGGAAGAAGTTGCTTTACCGATACCAACACCGGCACCAATACCTGTTAATACTGCAATACCTGCACCAATTGCTACGAATAATGTTGCTGACATAATAACTCGCTCCTTTTCTTTTAAAATTGACGGATCATTGAGGATCAGTCGATAGCTTCTTTAATAAATAATGCGGTCAGGAATACAAAAACGTATGCCTGGATCAGCCCGTCGAATATATCGAAGTAGCAGCTGAATACCGCCGGCAGGATGGCCGGGACGACCATCTTCAGCAATTCCATAATGACAAACGAGCCAAGAACGTTGCCGAATAATCGCATACATAATGAAAGCGGTCTGATGAAAATCTCAAGGATGTTGATCGGTAAAATGACAACCATCGGTTCTGCGAAGCTTTTCAGCCAGCCGCGGCCGCCTTTAGCCAAAACACCAGACAGCTCGATCAAAATGATGCTGAGAATTGCCAGTGAAGCCGTTACATTGATATCCTTTGTCGGTGGTTTGAAACCGAGAATGCCGATGAGATTGGCAATACCGATATAAATTCCCACACTCATTAAATAAGGAATAAAACGTTTGCCTTTCTCGCCAAGGATATCTTCGAAGAAGCTATAAATACCACTGACAGCCGTTTCAAGAAGCAGCTGTCCTTTACCTGGGTTTGTGACCTTCAGGTTTCTGACAAAAATCGCACACAGGAGAATCACAACAGCCATGATTAACCATGTTACAAAAACTGATTCAGCCACCGGTATGCCGCCGAAAATCGGAATCGTAAAAGCTGTATCACAGTTTAATTCTTCCATGAGATTTTTTACCAGCTCATCCATATTTATTCACTTCCTTTTCACTTCCCTCTCGGGCTGTTCACAATTTTAGTCTCGTCAAAGGCAATTGTCAAATGTCGATAATAAGATGAAAATTCACAAATCGAACACAGCTTTGTGGATATTATGCCCTAAAAGTGTGTTTGAGTTACATTTTAATTAGTAAAATTTGATTAACAGTCTGCAGAAGAGAATTAATTTTCTTCTATTTGACCTGTATTAGAATTGTGAAACTTTATGGAATATAATCATGATACATCTTTGATATGTCAGAATTGTTTGAAGAATAGTAGACAAATAAGAAAAGTGTGTCGGAAATCCTACACACTTTTCTGCAAAAAAATAAAAACTTACAGAACAGAAATGGCGTCTCCTATATGGATGGTTCCTTCCTTGATGACTTTGGTAAAAATTCCCTGGGTAGGCATGATGCACTTGCCTACTTTCTGCTGAATGGCACATCCTTTGTGGCATTCCTTGCCAATCTGGGTAACTTCCTGAATGGTTTCACCAATCTGAAGACGAGTGCCCACAGGCAGTTCATAGAGACAGATGTCCTTTGTTGTCAGATTCTCTGCAAATTGCCCCGGCGTCAGGTCTTCAACACCCATTTCAGTCATGATGTCGATACTCTCCTGAGCCAGAAGGCTGATCTGGCGGTGCCAGTTGCCGGCGTGGGCGTCCCCGACAATGCCGTGATCGCATTTGCAGATGGCAGTGTCAACAGGGGTTTTAACCACACCTTTTTCTTTGGATATGTTGATAGATGTAATGGTGCCTTTGATCATATGTTGATAACCTCGTTTTCGTTGTATTTGAATAGGTATATTATACTTTTATTTGCACAAAGAAGCTAAATGTCCGGTGATATGCGGAGGGTTACTGCTGTGTGAAATGGCCGGATTTGCCGCCGTCTTTCTCGATTACCCGCAGATTTGTGATATGCATGCCACGGTCTATAGCTTTGCACATGTCATAAATGGTCAGTGCAGCAGCTGAAACGGCATGCAAGGCTTCCATTTCCACGCCGGTCTGGCCGGTTGTTTTGACGGAGGCCTTGATGTGGACGGCATTTTCCTCTGTGTCGGTCTCAAAATGGATATCAATGCCTGACAGCATCAGAGGATGGCACATCGGGATGATTGCGGATGTCTGTTTGGCAGCCATAATGCCGGCTACCTGGGCGACAGCCAATACATCGCCTTTCTTGATCTGTCCGTCGATGATAGCCTGTAAGGTCTCCGGCTGCATATAAATACTGCCGGCGGCCACAGCGATTCGATGCGTGATGGCTTTCTCGGAGACATCCACCATTCGGGCACGTCCCTGGTCATTGATATGTGTAAGAGGCATAAAAACCTTCTCCCTTCAATAGATATGTTGAAATTCGATAGCTGCAATATAGACCATTATAGCTGAAATGAGAAGAAAAATCAAAAAATTTCATAAACTTTAGCGCAATGGTATTGATTTTATAAAAGGGACGCTTTAAAATAGGAAGATGCGGGATAAGATGTCTTGTCAGCAGGACAGAATCCTGTATGTTTTTGACGTTGACAGAAGATGATTGATAGATGAAGAAGGAGGCATGCCTTATGGCAAAGATCGATATTATTTCCGGTTTCCTTGGAGCAGGAAAGACAACACTGATTAAGAAGCTTCTTAGCGAAGCATTAAAGGGGCAACAGGTTGTCCTGATTGAGAATGAATTTGGTGAAATCGGCATTGACGGCGGATTTTTAAAGGATGCAGGTGTGAACATCACAGAGATGAACTCCGGTTGTATCTGCTGCTCACTGGTTGGTGATTTTGGTACAGCACTGAAGGATGTGATCACGAAGTTTAATCCTGACAGGATCATCATTGAACCATCAGGTGTCGGCAAGTTATCAGATGTTATCAAAGCCGTTCAGGGTGTGGCAGAAGATGCACCGATTGAACTGAATAGCCTTGTAACAGTTGCAGATGCCAACAAGTGCAAGATGTATATGAAGAACTTCGGTGAGTTCTACAACAACCAGGTTGAGAGCGCACACACCATCGTGCTCAGTCGTACCCAGAATATGAAGCAGGACAAGTTGGAAGCCTGTGTTGCTATGATCAGAGAACACAACAAGGACGCGGCAGTGATCACAACACCTTGGGATGAACTGACAGGTGAACAGCTTTTAGCGGCTATGGAGAAACCAGTGTCTCTGGCTGATATGGTGATGGCTGAAGAGGATATCTGCCCTGTATGCGGCGGACATCATGATCACGACCATGAGGATCACGACCACGACCATCATCATGATCACGAGAATCATGACCATGACCATCATCATGACCACGAGGATCATGACCATGACCATCATCACGACCATGACGAGCATCACCATGATCACGATCATGACGAGCATTGCGGCTGCGACCACGACCATGATCACGAGCATCATCACGACCATGATGATCATTGTGGCTGCGGACATGACCATCATCATCATCACGCAGATGAAGTGTTCACAAGCTGGGGCAAGGAAACACCTCGCAAGTATACAAAGGAAGAAGTGGAGACAATCCTCAAGGCACTTGCAGCGGAGAACAATGAATACGGCATTATCCTTCGTGCAAAGGGCATGCTGCCAAGCCCGGACGGTACATGGATCTACTTCGATATGGTTCCTGAAGAATACGAGATCCGTGAAGGACAGCCTGAATACACAGGCCGTCTCTGTGTGATCGGCTCCAAGATTGATGAGACTAAGCTTGAGAAGTTGTTTATGCTGTAATTACAGCTGATAATCCTATAAAGTCACATATAAAAGACAGATATCCTATAAAAAGTTGCATATCTGTCTTTTTTTATTTTAATTTTCCAGTAAAATGGTGTATGATAGTACTGTGTGAAAAAAATAACTTAACATTTTTTTACATACATGGGGAAAAGAGAGCAGGTAAAAGGGGAGAAACGCATGAACATTCAGTACATTATCGATCAGATTGATGAAGTTGTCGCTATTTTTGATCATGAGGGAGTCGTATATATGTTAAATGAGAAGGCACATGAATTGCTGCCTTTTGATTTAAATGATGTTTTGCACAAGAATGTGCAGGTGGTCAGAGAAAAACATTATGTCGATGGTCCAACGGTCATTGAGGAAGTTATTCAGAAAAAGGACACAGTATACAGAAATATTTTGTATAATGGGAATAAGTTGATTTCTTATACAGGCAATCCTGCTTTTAACAGGAGAGGAGAATTTGTGGGCGGTGTATTGACTGGGCGTGATATGAGCTTGCTGATGAAACTGTATCATGAGAATGAAGAAAACAGTGTAAAAAATGAGGAAGTCATTGGAAAGAGCAAATCTATGCTGGCAATTAAACAAATGATACGCAAAGTTGCAAAAACGGATGTGCCGGTTTTTATTACCGGAGAATCAGGCGTTGGCAAGGAAGTTGTTGCTCAGGCTATCTGGAAAAGCAGCAGAAGAGTTGATAAACCCTGTATATCGATCAACTGTGCGGCGATTCCATCTGATCTGATCGAGTCGGAACTCTTTGGATATGAAGAGGGGGCCTTTACAGGTGCCAAGCGCAGTGGCAAAAAGGGATTATTTGAGAAAGCCA
>OODK01000978.1_pt1 | contig 18436 bp, 10 predicted proteins | sample 1671371 | NCBI WGS metagenome assembly OODK01 (sample SAMN06348150, study PRJEB24527) | human gut metagenome | biome: human gut; feature: ankylosing spondylitis patient; material: feces | host: Homo sapiens | place: China | collected 2015-10 | reverse complement strand
GTTCTTTATACAGAGACAGGCGATCCTAAGTATCGTCCACATCCACTGTTAAAGAAAATGGTTCGTGGAGGTAAGCTTGGTCAGAAGACAGGCGAAGGCTTCTACAATTACAAGAAATAATCTTAATTATTAAGAACAATGACTGCTGTACATTCCAGAATTGGCGCTGGGTGTACAGCAGTTTTTTTGTAGGTATGATTTTTATACGAAATGCGGTCAGCAGAGCGGATTTTAAATAGATTTTACATTATAACTGTGATGGTACTGAATTGTAACGGGCAATCGATGACAAAATGGCATAATAAGAGGAAAAAATGTCTGGCAAAAAAAGTTACTTTTTGTAAATAGACTATTGAAATGAACCCCGGTTTTTGATAACCTTGAATGGGAAAATGATTCAATCATTAACAAAAGTCAAAGTGATTTTCGTTAATTGCGCCAAATTGATAGACGATATAGATATAATGGAGGACATTTCACATGAATGAACGAAGAATAGAACTAGAAGGTGAAATAGAAAGGATGAAACAGCGGTTAAGCTATAACATCAAGCGTTATCGCAAGCTTAGCCGTGTTTCACAACAGGCCCTGGCAGATATGTGTGGTCTGCATAGAACGTATATATCAGATCTTGAGAATGCAAAATGCAATCCCACACTCAGCGTTATGATGGTTTTGGCAGATTGTCTCAATGTTCAGTTGGAAGATTTACTGAAAGAGTAATAAAATGTAAATCCGCTATTTACTTTTGTTGGAATATAGCATAAAATAATAGAGTATTATCGACAGGATTTACGAGAAATACATGCACCAAGCATGTAAAAACATATAAGGAGCTGAGTTAGTTTATGGTTAGAGCAATCGTTGGAGCGAACTGGGGAGATGAAGGTAAAGGCAAGATTACAGATATGTTGGCCGAGGATTCAGATATTATTATCCGTTTCCAGGGCGGCAGTAATGCCGGACATACGATTATCAATGACTATGGCAAGTTTGCATTACATCTTCTGCCATCCGGTGTTTTTTACAATCATACCACAAGTGTCATCGGTAATGGTGTTGCATTGAATATCCCATATCTTGTTGAGGAACTGGAGAGTCTGACATCAAGAAATGTGCCAATGCCGAAGATCCTTGTTTCAGATCGTGCACAGATTTTGATGCCATATCACATGTTATTAGACGCTTATGAAGAAGAAAGACTTGGCGGTAAGTCCTTTGGCTCAACAAAGTCAGGTATTGCGCCATTTTATTCTGATAAATATGCAAAGATTGGTTTCCAGGTCAGTGAACTTTTTGATGAGGAAGGCCTTAAAGAGAAAGTTTATCGTGTTGTAGAGACGAAGAATGTCCTGATTGAGCATCTGTACCACAAGGAGAAGCTTGATCCGGAAGAGATTTATCAGACATTGCTTGGATACAGAGATATGATCAAGCCTTATGTATGTGATACATCTGCATTTTTACATCAGGCATTGAAAGAGAATAAGAGAATTCTTCTTGAAGGTCAGCTTGGTTCTCTGAAGGATCCGGATTTTGGCATTTATCCTATGGTTACATCTTCATCTACATTGGCATCTTATGGTGCAATCGGTGCAGGTATTCCTGGATACGAGATCAAGGATGTTATTACAGTTGTTAAGGCTTATTCCAGTGCAGTTGGTGCCGGTGAATTTGTATCTGAGATTTTTGGCGAAGAAGCTGATGAACTCAGAAAGCGCGGCGGTGACGGCGGCGAATTCGGCGCTACAACAGGACGTCCAAGACGTATGGGTTGGTTTGATGCGGTTGCTTCAAGATACGGCTGCCGTGTACAGGGTGCAACAGAAGTAGCCCTGACAGTACTGGATGTACTGGGTTACCTTGATGAACTGCCTGTATGTATCGGATATGAGATCGATGGTGAAGTGACAAGAGACTTCCCGACAACACGTCTCCTCAAGAAGGCAAAACCGGTCTATACAACATTACCAGGTTGGAAATGTGATATCCGCGGCATCACGAAGTATGAAGATCTTCCAGAGAATTGCCGTAACTATATTGAGTTCATTGAGAAGGAGCTGGAAGTTCCGATTACAATGGTATCCAATGGCCCTGGTCGTCATGAGATTATCAAGCGTAAATAAACTAATGAAATATTTATAAATTATAAGATAAAGACTGTTTCGACAGTCTTTATTTTTTTAGAAACATTTTAGGCTTTTCTCATCATAAATACACAATTATATCGTACAATAAGAGAGTCAAATGAAGGACAAAGAAGGCTGATGGAAGGGGGAATCCATTAGCGTGAAAGGGAAAGGTGAGAAGATCGGTGTTTGACGAAATGTATTATGAAGAGAACAATATTATTCCAAAGGAAGAATATAAGCATATTATCGATACTTTACATAAGGAGAAGAAGTTCCGTCCGGCCAGGATTTCGGTTGTCCGGAAGGTATTTTTTAACAGAGAGATCAACTATCTGACAGATGCCGTCAGTGTGAATCAGGAGAATACGGACAGCTATTGCGTGATGATGACTGATTGGGATACAGACCATCTGATCCTTGAGAAGAAGAGTAAGCGGGAAGGGCTTATTTCGAAGAGCTATACACGGTTGTCGGAAGAAGAGTTTGAACGGATCCTGGATGGTGATTATGAATGGATGGCCTCCGCCAGAGAGTCGATTTTCAGAGATTTTTATTTGCAGCTGACCATCAACCAGCTGAGACCGGGCGTTGTTGTAGATTATGAGCGTCAGGCCTTTAGGATGAACAGTAAGAAGGAATATATGGTTTTTGACCTCTCTATTCGTTCAACTTATCTTTTTACAAAGGATACGGTTTTGAGTCCTCTGTTGGAGCAGACAGAACGTCTGGAGCAGAATCGTGTGGTTGTGACCTATAAGCAGATGGCAGAATTGCCGGGATTTATTTATCGAATGACAGGAATTGAACAGAAGCACCAGTGCTTGCTTCCGGAATTTGCATAGGCAAGTGATAAGAGGATGTTCTGTGGCTGTTGACAGAATCTGACAGCCGCAGAGCATCTTTTTTGTCGTCTATAGATTGAAGAGAACCGCATTTAGTGATAAAATACATTATGCGAATTAGAAAGAAAAAAAGTTATGATAGATTTTGAGAAGAAGGTGAGAGAACGTGAAAGAAAAGATTCAGTTATTGTCAAGAGGCGTATTTGAGTATGAGAATCCGGAGATTGAAGTATCAGAGAAGGAGATTGCTCTGGAAGTTGAGGCGGGCAGCCACTATTCGGGTACGATTCAATTGAACAGCCGCAATCATATTGAAATACGCGCCATGATTTTCTCATCGAATAAATGGATGCAGTGCCTGGAGTCTACAGTGATCGGAACAACGGGATGTATTCATTATGTTTTTGATACACAGGCATTGGAAACAGGTGAAGTGTGCGAAGGATGCTTTTATATTGTGAGCAATGGCGGTGAGATTACGATTCCGTACAGAGTAAAGGTATGCGCGCCTTTTTGCGATTCCAGCATGGGCCCGATGAATGACCTGGATCAGTTTGCATCCCTGGCCAGAGACAATTGGTCGGAGGCACTGAAGATATTTAAGACACCGGAATTTGGGCGTGTTTTTTTGCATAATAAGAAGAATCGACGGATTTATGCGGCACTTATTAAGGGCAGTGATATGTCACTGGCAATGGAAGAATTTCTGTGTACAGTGAAGCGGAAACAGGCGGTACAGATGAGTGTGTCACAGGATTTGATTGAATTCGATAATCTTGAGCATCCCGTCAGCGAATATCTGCTGATCGAGAAGAACCAGTGGGGACATGTGAATATTCACGTTTCAACAGAGGGGGATTTCTTAAGCGTTTATAAGAAGACTGTGACGGATGAGGATTTTTTGGGAAGCTATTATCAGTTGGAGTACAATATTGTGCCGGGAATGCATACAGTGGCTTCCGGCAAGATCATTCTTGAGACGCTGAATCAGCGTATTGTGGTGCCGGTATGCTGCAGACGTGAGAAAGCCAGAGATGTGGATTTTATTGAGAGAAAGACGTTGAAGGCTTCGTGGATGCATTTGTGCAGGCTGTATTTGAAGTATGCGCTGCATCAGATTGACAGGAATCAGATGATTGGTTATGCCAGAGAGGATATTAATGGCTGTCTGAATAACAGCAGGGATATTCTTTTCAAGGTTGTTGAAGCGGATTTTCTGCGTGAGGAAGGCAAGAACGAGGAAGCACAGAAGGTTCTGGATGGTATCAATGGCCGTGAGCTGAGATATCGTTCTGCAGTCGCATACAGTTATTTTCTCTATGTGAATGCGCTGTGCAGACAGGATGAACATTATACGGAGTACGTCCGTGATTCTATTCAGTTTTATGAGGAAGGTCAATATCATGACCGATGGGAACTGGTCTATATGCTGATGAAGCTGGATGCAAGGGAAGCACAGCACCAGCTTAAGGTACTCAGACAGACGAAAGCGCTCTATGACAGGCATCTGATGGGCGGGCTCATGTATTTGGAGGCTGTTAAGATAATCAATAAGGATCCATCGCTGATCCGGGAAATGGGTGCTTTTGAGATCAGTCTGTTCCTTTGGGGAATACGTCATGATTGCCTGAATCGCGAAACGATTTTCAGATTTGCGGATCTTGTCCTGCGCATGCATGTATATCACGGACAGTGTCTGCATGCGATGATCGAGATGTGTTCATTGTATGAGACAAAGAACCTTCTTTCAGCAGTCCTGCATCTGCTGATTCTCGGTGAGAAGAAGGAGCCGATCTACCATCAGTGGTATCAGCTGGGCATTAAATCTTCCATCAAGATGCAGGGACTGTTCGAATACTATATGGCGACACTGGATATGAAGAATTGCAGGGAATTGCCGGTTCCGGTACTGATTTATTTTCAGTATGATAATCGGCTGCAGCTGAAACAGAAGGCATTTCTGTTCAGATATGTGATCGAGCATGAGCAATGGCTGGGCAAATTGTTCGAGGCATATGACGGTATTATCAAAGCCTTTACTTTTGAACAGCTGCAGAAGGGTGTTATTAATGAGGACATTGCCGTTTTGTATCAGCATTATCTGACGAAGGAAGCGATGACGCCGCATGTTGTGAAGGCGATGCCGGCGATTATTTTTAAGCATCATATTCATTGTGATCATCCGGGAATCGTGGGTGTGATCATTGATTATTCCGAGCTGGGTGAGGAGAAGTATTATCCGCTGGATCAGGGGGATGCTTATGTGGACCTTTATATGGATGATTATCGGATTGTACTTGTGGATACCCGGGGCGGACGCTATATGTCAACAATCCCTTATACGATTGACAGACTGATGGATGCCGGCCGTTATATCAGGATCTGCTATGAGCAGGGGCGGGATAATAAGATGCTGGTACTCAATAGAAGTGAACGTGCATTGAAATATCAGATGATGGATGATGTATCCATTGAAACATACAAATGCGTTCTGAGCCTGCCGGATGTAAGCAGACATTATCAGAAGACGATCCTGAAGAATCTGATCGATTATTATTATGATAATTATGAGGGAGAGACCCTTGAGAAATATTTGCTTCAGCTGGATATCCAGCTTCTGGGCCATTCAGAGCGCAGCCATATTATTGAATATTTTATTCAGAGAGGGCTGTTTGACAAGGCTTATGAAGCTATCCGGGAATACGGATACGAAGGCATTCAGGATAAACGGATCATGCGGCTTTGTTCCAGAGTCATCCGGGAAAAGAATTTCGCAAAGGATGAACTGTTGGTGGAATTAGCCTATTTTGCATTTTCCAACGGCAAGTACGACGAGACGATTCTGCAGTATCTGATCATGTTTTATGCAGGAACCACAGAGCAGCTGTATGCGATATGGAAGGCAGCCGGTGATTTTGAAGTGCCGGCGGAACAGCTGGAGGAGCGTCTGCTCTGTGAGATATTGTTTACGGAGAATCATGTGGCAGAGGGCTGTGACGTTTTTGTCTCTTATTATCATACACATCCGGGACATCGGTTGATCCGGGCATTTCTCGGATATTATGGCTATCATTATCTGGTTCATGGACAGACATCCGGAGAGAAGATTTTCCAGATTATGGAGATAGAGCTGGATCAGGTGGAGAATGCCCGAGATGTATGCGCTCTGGCGCTGCTGCAGTATTATTCGGAGGCAGACCATGTAGAACCGGAATTTTATGAGAAACTGCAGCAGGAGGTAGCTGCCTTTATGGATAAGGGAATCCTTCTGCCGTTTTTCAGAAAATATGCCGGGAATGCCGAGGTGCCGGAGGAATTGGCTGATTTTCTCTATGCAGAATATCATACCAGTCCGAAAGCAGCGGTGACAATTCATTACCGTCTGCACCAAGAGTTTGAGACGGAGTGGATCAATGAGCCGATGCGCCATATTCTTGGGGGTATTTTCATCAGAACCTTCAGACTGTTTGCAGGTGAGAAGATAGAATACTATATCTCAGAGCAGGATGAAAATGGGGAGAAAACCGGTGAGAAACATTTACTGCAAAGGGAAGAGGCCATGGATGCATGGCCGGAAACCGGTGTGGAACTGCTGAACCGGATGAATCATGCAATCCAGACAGAGGACAGCCAGGCAGTGAATGAAATGATCTGTTCGTATGAGAGAATCAATGAAATGACAGAGCAGTTATTTGAACTGAAATAGGAGTGACACAGAGCATGGAAAGACAAAGGTTAATGGTTGGATACGATCTGTGTGCGGACTATTCACAGATCAGTTATTACAATACAGAAAAAGAAGAACCGGATTCGGTCAATTTTGATGGACAGAACGAAATCCCGACAGTGCTGTGCAGGCTGTTTTCCAATGGTGAATGGCTTGCCGGGCAGCAGGCCCTAAAAGCGGAGGCAGGCAACGGTGTTTTGGTGCGCGATTTTATTGTACGCATTGCTGATGATCCAATGGTGGATGTGGCTGGTGAGCGTATGGAAAAGGCCGGACTCATAGGCATATTTTTCCAGAAAACGCTGAAGGCTCTTGAGACTGTGTGTGAGGGTGCAGAGGTCGGATTTATCACGATTACCATGGAAGACGTGGATCTGGCAACAGCGGATGCGCTGAAGCGTGCAGCGGCTTCAATGGGAATCGGCGCACAGTTGCTGGCGCTGGAAAGCCATCGATTGAGTTATGAATATTATGCATTGTCCCAGCGACGGGAATTATGGACCCATGATGTGGGCTTGTTTGAATATGATCGCCGAGGGCTGCGGTATCATCATCTGTCTGTATCCTGGAAGCATCATCCGCCGGTAGTAACAGCCGAGACAACGGTGCTGAACCAGTATCTGGATGGTCATGAACTGGCAGATCCGGTACCGCCTGAGATGGACAGACAGTTTCTTGAAGCGATTAAGGAAGTATCAGCCAGAAGAATGATCTCAACCTATTATCTGATGGGTGAGGGATTCTCTGGGGCAGAATCCGGCAAGAGCTGGATGAATCTTTCGCTGAAACAGTTATGTGCCATGAAACGGCATGTTTTTGCGGGACAGAATCTCTATGCCCGAGGTGCCTGCTATCACAGTTTTGATCAGGGAAACTTTGGAAGAAAACCGGGATTTATTGCAGCGAATGCCGGTCTGCTGACGAAAGATATCTATCTGCGGTCGGTACATAAGCATGCACCACAGAAGCTGATACTGGCAGCGGCTGGGACACCCTGGTACAGTGCTGTTTCAAGAAAAGCGATCATTATAGACGGTCAGGAACAGTTGATAATCAGAATGCGGGATCCGCTGACGAATTTTGAGCAGACGGCGGTGATGACACTGGATGCTCTGCCGCAGCGTCCGCCGAAGACAACGAAGTTATTGATCGAGACTTCTTTTCAATCAGAGACAGACTGTCATATCCGTGTGACAGATATGGGATTTGGCGAGATTTTTGCGGCGACAGGCAAAGTGTGGGAGATGCATTTTGATATAGGGGAGGCTTCGGAGGCATCCGGGCAGTCTGCGAAGGAGGCTGTCATTGAGGCAACCATTCCTCAGGAAGTTTTTCCGCTGGATATGAAGATGTCCGGAACTCGTATTTTCTCGCTGGAGGAATTATGCTGGTATTTGTCGAAGAATGTTTATATAACGACCTATGATCTTTTCGATGAGAAGATGTTTTTCTGGATGGATAAGATTACAGGCAGTCATTCTCTGGCGCTGGCACTATTTAATTACAAATCCGCCGGCAAACCATTAAAAGAGATTGTACGTCTGCTTCTGAATGCGGTTGATTATCTGGATAATGGGGAAATTGCCCGGATTTACAATAAGCTCACGGAAATGGAGCATCAGAATCCTTTAGAGCAGATGCGCCTTGCGGCGGACAACTATAACCGATACGCACATTATATGGCTGCTTTGAAGAATTATCACCATGTTGTCTATCAGATGACGCATGATTATGACAGTGAGATGACAAGACAGTTCAAAGCTGATACATGGCACAATATGGGCATGGTTTTTCTGCGGCTTCACAATATCAAATGTGCGGCGGAATGTATGAAGCGGGCCTTTGAACTGGTGAAAACCCAGGATTTTCTGGCACCGTATATGTATGTGCTGGAGCTGCTGGGAGATCATGAGAAGATTCTGACGTTGATCCGTCAGGAAGATATCCCGACGGATATCAGTGATGCGATTCTCAATCGCTATAAAGAGGTCGAGCATCTGTGTGAGCATTCGGAGGAGAACCGGAAGATACAGGATGGCCTGACATTGGGAAATGGTCAGACAACTGCAAAATATTGGGATTTTGTCAGAGATTATCTCGACCGGCAGAAGAAAAACTATGATTTGACATAAAAGCTACAGAATGCGTCGGAAATGTCTCAGCGTAGGAAGATAGAGAGGTTTGAATAAAATGGAACGACATTATTATACACAGTACAGCGAGCATCTTCAGAGAGAGATGCATGTACTGGTTTATGGCTATACGGGGGTGCCGATTATTGTATTCCCGTGTCAGGACAGTATGTGTGACAATTTTGAGAATTTCGGGATGATCGATGTGCTTCAGGATTATATTGATGGTGGAAAAATTCAGCTCTTTTCCGTTGATACGGTGGATAAGGAGAGCTGGTCCGACACATGGGGTGATAAAGGCTATCGTGCCTGGATGCAGGAATGCTATTATCGTTATATCGTAGATGAAGTCCTTCCGATGGTACATGAGATCAACGGTACGGGACAGTTGCCGCTGACACTGGGCTGCAGCCTGGGCGCAACCCACGCAGCCATTGTATTCTTCAGAAGACCGGATATGTTCGGCGGTGTGCTTGGCATGTCCGGCTGTTATGATGCCACCTATTTCACAGATGGATGGTGCGATGAGAATCTGTATAATAATTCTCCTGTTCATTTTCTGGAGAATATGCCTTCAGATCATCCATATATCCAGCTGTATAATGAGAGAAAAATCATTCTCTGCGTAGGGCAGGGCAACTGGGAGAGTGAGGGGATCCGTACAACGGGTCAGATGGCAGACATCTTCTACAGAAAAGGGATCCATGGATGGACCGATTTCTGGGGATATGATGTGGATCATGACTGGCCGTGGTGGAAAAAGCAGATCCGCTATTTCCTGCCGTTTCTTGTTGATTAATAACATCCTTATAAGACGCAAAAGCTCCGGCTTTTCTTTTAGCTAAGAAAGGCCGGAGCTTTTTTGCAGTGTTATTCCAACAATTTAACATAGAAAAAGCAAACTGTCAATTCAAAAGTTAAAACTTTTGAATTAAAAAAATAAGTTAAAAATTTGTGCACTTTTATGCAAAAATAACCGTTGACTTTTAGGGGATAGAAGCATATTATAAGTGTAACAGCTGTTGAAACAAAAGTAATAAACTTTCAAAACAACAATTAAACAAAAAAGTCACATCAGCAGCAATAAATTTTCAACTTTGTTGTTGCAAAAGTCAAAAAACGGGAATAACATAGTAGAAAGGAGCTTTTATTATGAAGGCAAGAGGCGTAAGATTACACGCAGCAAATGATTTGAGACTGGAGGAGTTTGAACTTCCTGAGATTACAGATGATGAGATCCTTGTAAAGGTTGTTTCAGACAGCATTTGTATGTCAACTTACAAATGTGCGATTCTGGGAACAGAGCACAAGAGAGTACATGAGGATGTTGCAGAGCATCCGGCTATTATGGGACATGAATTTGCAGGTGATATTGTAAAGGTAGGTAAGAACCATCAGGATCAGTTCAAACCAGGCATGAAATTTACACTTCAGCCGGCTCTGAACTACAAAGGAACAATGTGGAGCCCTGGCTACTCCTATGAATTCTTTGGCGGAGATACAACTTACTGTGTGATCCCTGCTGAGGTTATGGAACTGGGATGTCTGTTGGAGTACAAAGGCCGTGCTTACTATGAGGCTTCCCTGGCAGAACCGATGTCCTGCAGTATTGGTGCTTTCCATGCAGCTTATCATACACAGATGGGTGTTTATACACATGAGATGGGCATCAAGGAAAACGGAAAGCTGGCCATTATGGCGGGTGCAGGTCCTATGGGACTTGGCGCACTGACCTATGCGCTGCATCGTGATGTACGACCTTCCATGGTTGTTGTTACAGATCTGAATCAGGATCGTCTGGATCGTGCAGAAGAGCTGTTTCCTGTTGAGACATATAAGAAGGAAGGTATTGAACTTCATTTTGTAAACACAGGCAAATTCGAAGATCCTGTTGCAGAACTGATCAGAATCTCCGGTGGTACAGGCTACGATGATGTTTTTTGCTATGCACCGGTTGCTGCAGTTGTGAAACAGTCCAGTGACATTCTTGGCAGAGATGGCTGTCTGAACTTTTTTGCAGGACCAACTGACAAGAACTTCAGTGCAACCATGAATTTCTACGATGTTCATTATAATTCAACACATGTTATGGGGACAACAGGCGGTAATACAGCAGATATGATTGAGTCCCTTGAACTGACAGCAGCAAAACGCATTAATCCGGCAGTTATGGTCACACATATCGGTGGTCTTGATGCAGCTGCAGAGACAACATTGAATCTTCCGAAGATTCCGGGCGGCAAGAAGCTGATCTATACACATTTGTCCATGCCTTTAACCGCACTGGATGAATTGCGTAAGGCGGCAGAAGAGAGAAATGATGACCGCTATGCAGCACTGGCAGATATTGTGGAGTCTCATCAGGGATTATGGTGTCCTGAAGCTGAAGAATATTTACTTGCAAACTTTATTACAGAAGAATAGAAACCGTCAGAATGCTCTGATTCCGTCAGGATAACAGGATTCTGACGGGGAGGAGCGACAATGGATGCAATGGAAATACGCAGAAATGCGATTGTGGAACTGGTAAATAAGTATGGAACAGTGAGTTTTTCACAGATTAAGGAACAGTTTTCGAATGTGTCTGAGATGACATTACGTACAGATCTGAAGGCCCTGGATGAGGCAAAGGAAATTGTCAGGATTCATGGCGGAGCCAAGTCTGTACAGCTGGTGATCGGAACGGATGATTATCTCACAAGACGTGCCGTGCGCAATATACAGGCGAAGCAGGAGATTGCGAGAAAAGCTTTGAAGCTTATTCAGCCGGATACGGCGATATTCATGGATTCAGGAAGTACTACAACAGAGTTGGCAAAGATTTTTCCGGATCAGTCCAATCTGATCTATACAACAGGTCTTTCCTGTGCCACTGAGCTGGCGAATCTGACGAAGCCGGTCATTATGCTGCCGGGTGGTCAGCTGAACCGTTATAGTATCAGTGTATATGGCATTTCAGCCATTCGTGAACTGGAACAGGTTAATTTTCATCAGACGTTTCTTGGGGTGACGGGCTATTCGATGAAAGCAGGTTTTACCTGCGGCAACAATGAAGAGGCGATGTTAAAAAGGACAGCAATTGAACAGGCAGAACAGGTGGTGGTTCTGATGGATGCTTCCAAAACTGATATTAAGAGTACCTATACAATTTGTGGATTGGCAGATGTGGATATTATTATATCTGATGGCAATCTGCCGAAGGAATTCCTGTTGGCGTGTGAAACGCACCATATTACTGTTTATTAATCGCTGAGAGCGTGTATATTTCCCATTGCGGCGCCGTATAAGACGTTATGGGGAGGTATATCGTGAAAAATAAAGTACAGCAGTTTGGTAAGTTTTTGTCGGGAATGGTCATGCCGAATATCGGTGCTTTGATCGCATTTGGTTTCCTGGCAGCATTATTTATTGATACCGGATGGATACCAAATGAAAAGTTAAACAGTATGGTATCACCGATGCTCACCTATTTAATTCCGGTGCTGATCGCATCTACCGGTGGTAAGATGGTTGGCGGCGACAGAGGTCGTGTGGTTGGTGCCATTGCTGTCATTGGTGCCATTATGAGTGATACATCCATCACTATGCTGATGGCGGCCATGGTCATTGGACCATTGGGCGGCTTCTGTATCAAGAAGTTCGATGAGGTGACGGATGGCCATATGCCGGCGGGCTTTGAAATGCTGATCAACAATTTCTCAGCAGGTATCATCGGCATGCTGCTTGCGATTCTGGGCTACACCGTTGTAGGTCCGGTCATGAGCGCAATTCTGGTAGTGCTTGCTGCAGGCGTCAATATTCTTATTGTACATGGTCTTCTGCCGTTGGTTGCTATTTTTATTGAGCCGGCAAAAGTCCTGTTCTTAAATAATGCCATTAATCATGGTATTTTCACGCCGCTGGCAACAGCTCAGGCGGCGGAGACCGGCAAGTCGATCATGTACATGCTGGAGCCGAATCCGGGTCCGGGCCTTGGTGTATTACTGGCGTATATGTTCTTCTGTAAAGATATGAGGACCAAGCAGTCTGCACCAGGAGCAATTATCATCCATGTGCTGGGTGGTATCCATGAAATCTATTTTCCGTATATTTTGATGAATCCGCTGGTGATCATTGCACCGATTATTGGCAATATGGTTTCTATTTTCTGGTTCAATATGATGGATTGTGGCCTTGTGGGACCGGCATCTCCGGGTTCCCTCATCGCTTATCTGATGATGACACCGGGTTCTGATATATGGAAAGTACTGGTGGGTGTGGCAATTGCGACAGGTATTTCATTTGCAGTTGCATCACTGATTGTCAAGAGGGCAGGCGGAAAGAACAGTCTGGAAGCCGCACAGGCTGAGATGGCAGCCATGAAAGCGGAAGCAAAAGGGCAGACTGTACAGACTGAGATCAAAGATGCATCTCAGATCAAAAAGATCATCTTTGCGTGTGATGCGGGAATGGGCTCATCTGCCATGGGAGCAACGAAATTCAGAAATCGTCTCAAAGAAGTTTGTCCTCAAATTCACGTAAGCAATACTTCAGTGGATAATATTCCATTCGATTGTGATGTTGCCGTTGTTCAGACCACGTTGGCAGAGCGTGCCGGAAAATCCGCACCGCAGGCGCAGCTTGTGACCATCGGTAATTTCCTGGCAGACCCGGCACTGGATGCACTTTATGAACAGTTATGTCATGCCGGCAGTGAGAGCGAAAAAGCAGCAGAGACTGCATCAATTATTTCTGCCGCAGCAGCGGAAAATGAGACTGGGGCAGCAGAAACGGATAAGCCGCAGATTATTATTAAGCAGGGAATCCGTTTGAATCAGAAGCCGGTTTCTAAAGAAGAAGCCATTCGGGCAGCAGGTGAACTGCTGGCAGAGCTTGGTTATGCAGATGAAACTTATGTGGATGCCATGCAGGAGCGTGAAAAATTGGTAACAACGTATATGGGTATGGGGGTTGCTATTCCGCATGGTACCAGTCAGGCTAAGGAGACGGTTAAGAAGACAGGTATCGTATTCTTGCAGTATCCTGAAGGTGTGGATTTCGGTGATGAGAAGGCAGAACTTGTATTTGGTATTGCCGGAATCGGTGATGAACATCTGGAACTTTTATCCAAGATCTGTGAGGTTCTGGAAGATGAAGAAGTTCTTGAAAAAATGAAGACAACTTCAGATCTGGAATGGGTAATGGAGCAGCTTTCTTAGGTGTTAGATGACTGAGATCGGGAAGGTAGATGGATATTTATATCAGCTGGAAGATGACTCCCACCTCTATAGGTGGTGAGAAACAAGCTGGTATCAGTGGTGGGAGTCAATCCCCCAGCTGATATAGCCTCCGGCAGGATTGCAGAGGTGCGCAGTAGAAGTATGTCATGCAATTGCATGACGCGCACCTCGCAGCAAGAATGCCGAGGCATTCTTGAATATAGGGAAGGAAAAGCGGCTGTGCGGATGAGGTACAGCCGCTTTTTCAGACAGAAAGAATGTGTCAGGCGCATGGTTTGTTGATATTCGTGCTTGACAAATTTTCGCGGTAATTATAATATAGAGAATAGAAAATGTGGCGAGAAAGAGGAGTAGGTACAGGATCTCTTCAGAGAGAGCGGTTTGGCAGCTGGAAGACCGCTTAGAGCAATGTGTATCGAAGGTAGCTTTTGAACAGGATGGCTGAACAGGAACAGGCGGCGAAACGTTGACGACTGGTTTTAGTAGGCTGTAACGGGTGGCTCCGTTAAAGGCTCTGAAGGCATATGGAAGTGCCATGCATTAGACAGCGGATAGATTGCTGTGCGCATCGAAGTGATGATGGATGTGTGTCATTGGAATATGTGAATAAAGGTGGTACCGCGAGCTCTCGCCCTTTTTGGATGTGAGGGCTCTTTTTTTACGCGAATAATGAGTCAAAGCCCATGCTTGCATGTGGCCTTGCAGTCACTTTACAAAGAAGACAGGAGATTAAAATTATGGAAATGGAAAAAACTTATAATCCTGCGGCCATTGAAGAGAAGATTTATGACCGTTGGCTTCAGAAGAAGTATTTTCATGCAGAGGTAGACAGAAGCAAGAAACCTTTTACGATTGTGATGCCGCCTCCAAATATTACAGGACAGCTTCATATGGGTCATGCCCTTGACAACACGATGCAGGATATTCTGATTCGCTGCAAGAGAATGCAGGGCTATGAAGCATTATGGCAGCCGGGTACAGATCATGCCAGCATTGCAACTGAGGTCAAGATCATCAATAAGCTGAAAGAAGAAGGCATCAGCAAAGAAGAACTCGGACGTGAAGGTTTCCTTGAGAAAGCATGGGAATGGAAGGAAGAGTACGGCGGCCGTATTATCAAACAGCTGAAGAAACTGGGCTCTTCCGCTGACTGGGACAGAGAGCGTTTTACAATGGATGAAGGCTGTTCCAAGGCTGTAGAAGAAGTTTTCTGCAAGCTGCATGAGAAAGGCTATATTTACAAAGGTTCCCGAATCATCAACTGGTGTCCTGTCTGCAAGACATCGATTTCCGATGCAGAGGTAGAACATGTAGAACAGGTCGGCCATTTCTGGCATATCAAGTATCCGGTAGCCGGTGAGCCGGGAAGATTTATCGAAATTGCCACAACCCGTCCTGAGACATTACTGGGCGATACAGCGGTTGCTGTTCATCCGGAGGATGAGCGTTATATAGATCTCATCGGCAAGAATGTCATTCTTCCGCTTGTTGGCAGAGAAATCCCGGTTGTCGGTGACTTACATGCAGACAAGGAAAAGGGAACAGGTGCTGTTAAGATTACACCGGCCCATGACCCTAACGATTTTGAGGTTGGTAAGAGACATAATCTGCCTGAGATCAATGTGATGAACGATGATGGTACCATCAACAAGCTTGGCGGCAAATATGCCGGCCTGGATCGTTATGAAGCCAGAAAACAGATTGTCGCTGATCTGGAGGCTCAGGGCTATCTGTGTGGAATCGAGGAGATTACACATGCAGTCGGTACCCATGACAGATGTAAGACAACGGTAGAGCCAATGATCAAACCACAGTGGTTTGTAGCGATGGAGGAGATGGCGAAGCCTGCAATTAATGCAATCAAGACAGGCGAACTCAAATTTGTTCCGGAATCCTACACAAAGACTTATCTTCACTGGCTTGAGAATATCCGTGACTGGTGTATCTCCAGACAGCTTTGGTGGGGCCACAGAATCCCTGCATACTACTGTGATGAATGTGGTGAGATCGTAGTATCCAAAGGTATGCCTTCTGTATGCCCGAAATGCGGATGTACACATTTCACACAGGATCCTGATACACTGGATACATGGTTCTCATCGGCATTATGGCCATTCTCAACACTTGGCTGGCCGGAAAAGACAGAAGAACTGGATTATTTCTATCCGACAGATGTTCTTGTTACCGGTTATGATATTATTTTCTTCTGGGTTATCCGTATGGTATTCTCAGGTTATGAACAGACAGGTAAGGCACCGTTCCACACTGTACTGATCCATGGTCTTGTCAGAGACTCACAGGGCCGTAAGATGAGTAAATCTCTTGGCAATGGTATCGATCCGCTGGAAGTTATCGACAAATACGGTGCTGATGCCCTGAGACTGACACTGATCACAGGTAACGCACCGGGTAATGATATGCGTTTCTACTGGGAGCGTGTGGAATCCAGTCGTAATTTTGCCAATAAAGTATGGAATGCTTCCAGATTTATGCTCATGAATTTTGAGCAGGCAGCCGAGAAAGGTATTTCCATCGATGGTGTATCACTGGCAGATCTGACACAGGCTGACAAGTGGATTCTTTCCAAGATGAACCGTCTGACGAAGGATGTCACAGAGAACATCGATAAGTATGAATTGGGTATTGCCGTATCCAAGATTTATGATTTCATCTGGGAAGAATTCTGCGACTGGTACATTGAAATGGTGAAGCCAAGACTTTACAATGACGAAGACAAGACAAAGGCAGCAGCCCTCTGGACACTGAAGACAGTCCTGATCAATGCACTGAAGCTGCTTCATCCGTATATGCCGTTCATCACAGAAGAGATTTTCTGCAATGTTCAGAATGAAGAAGAATCCATTATGATCTCCAAGTGGCCTGAATACAAGGATGAATGGAACTTTGAAGAGGATGAGAAAGCCGTTGAGCTGATCAAGGAAGCTGTCCGCGGTATCAGAAATACCCGTACAGGCATGAATGTTCCGCCAAGCAGAAAAGCCAAAGTATTTGTTGTATCTGAATCTGAAGAAGTCAGAAACATTTTCGAGAATTCCAAGGCTTTCTTTGCAACACTTGGTTATGCCAGCGAAGTTGCAGTTCAGTCTGATAAGACAGGTATCGCTGAAGATGCTGTATCTGTACTGATCCATCAGGCAGCTCTTTACATGCCGTTTGCGGATCTTGTGGACATCGACAAAGAGATTGAACGTCTGACAAAAGAAGAAGATAAGATGAACAAAGAGATCAAGAGAGCACAGGGGATGCTTTCCAATCCGAAGTTTGTCGATAAAGCACCTGCTGATAAGGTGCAGGCAGAAAAAGATAAGTTAGAGAAATATACACAGATGCTGGCGCAGATCCAGGAACGTCTGGCAGCACTGAAATAAGAGTTTACGATTACTTGAGAATTAAACAATGTTTTATCCCGGATTCCTCCCGGACAAGGCCATCATCGACTTTTGTCAGGGGGGAATCTTGCAGGATGGGAGAGATAAGCATGAATTATGCAGAGGCAGAGGAATATATTAATCAGATTCCTCGTTTTTCAAAAGTGAAATCAGAAGAGAATGTGGATGAGATACTGGCCTTATTTGGTCATCCGGAGAAAAAGTTCGCTTATATCCATGTGGCCGGAACCAATGGAAAAGGATCTGTCTGTGCATTTTTGGACAGTATGCTCCGGATGGCAGGAAAGAAGACGGGGCTCTTTACGTCACCGCATCTGATCACGACAACAGAACGGATGAAGATTAATGGCCAGAATATATCGGAAGAAGCGTTTACTGAAATTTTTGAGGAACTGCTCCATGTTGTCAAAGTGCGCGAAAAGGCAGGACATCTGCATCCGACGTATTTTGAATGGCTTTATTTGATGGCAATGCTCTGGTTTGGCAGACAGGGGATTGAGTATGGTATCATTGAAACCGGACTTGGCGGCAGACTGGATGCCACCAATCATATCGCGCAGCCTGTTTTAACCATCATTACATCCATCAGCTATGATCATATGGAAATTCTTGGCTCAACCCTGACGGAAATTGCAGGGGAGAAGGCGGGCATTTTGAAATCGGGCGTGCCGGTCATTTGTGACGGCAGTGAACCGGAAGCGATGGCTGTTATTCGTAAGAGAGCGGCGATTTTACACTGCCCATTGAAAGTGATTGAACCGGAACAGGTTAAAATTCTCTTAAATCGGGGCAAAAACATTGATTTTTTATTGCAGGATAGGTATGATAATAAGAGTTACAGGATTCATGTGCAGACAGAGGCGGTTTATCAGACCATGAATGGTTCTCTGGCATGGATGGCTGTAAAGGAGCTGCAGAAGCAGGATTTAAGATCGGAAGAGCACACGTCTGAACTCCAGTCACATCACGATCTC
>OODK01000962.1_pt1 | contig 18746 bp, 18 predicted proteins | sample 1671371 | NCBI WGS metagenome assembly OODK01 (sample SAMN06348150, study PRJEB24527) | human gut metagenome | biome: human gut; feature: ankylosing spondylitis patient; material: feces | host: Homo sapiens | place: China | collected 2015-10 | reverse complement strand
GGTGTTGCCTTAAGAGGGTAGAAACCGTAGGTGTCTACCCTCTTGCCCCTGCCGCGGGTGCGGCGAATCCGGCATGAGCAAACTCCTACGCAAAAACTAAGGATTCCCCCTTGCAATCTGCGTTATTTCGTGATATATTGTTAGTTAGTAGAAGCTAACCAGCTCGGGTACAAAAGGAGCATTACACCCATGTTGAAAATTACTCTCGGCGTTGACGGCATGATGTGCGGCATGTGCGAAAGCCATGTCAACGACGCAGTTCGCAAGGCATTTCCCGTGAAGAAGGTCACTTCCTCTCACGGCAAGGGGCAGACGGTTATCCTCACCGAGCAGGACCTCGATGAGCAGGCTGTCCGCGATGCGGTAAACGCTACCGGCTACACCGTTACGTCCTTCTCCAAGGAGCCATATGAGAAAAAGGGACTGTTCTCCTTTCTGCATAAATGAACAGAGTAAGGCCGCCTTGCAGCGGCTTTACTTTTCAACACAGGTTAGCAAAATCTAACCTGATAAACCGATATATACCAACGGAGGAAATTACAGTGCTGGAAACTCTGCTCAAACCGAATACCGGCGCATCGCTGTCCGGCTGCGTACGCTGGACCCAGCCGATGGATGGCGTGCGCGTGTGCGATTTTGACTGCGCGCTGACTGTGCCGCCGGCCTTGCCTGCAGAGCCATCCGAGGTGCCGTGCGAGGTGCTGTTCTGCCGGCAGGGCGGTCTGCAGCTGACCATGACCGATGGGCGGCAAGTGTTCCTGCAGGAGCACGAGGTACTGCTGCTGCTCGGCGCAAGTGTGCAGAGCCTTTCGGTCGCGGACGGATTGTTCAGCGGTGAGCTGGTGCTCATCGAGCAGAGCGCAGCGGCACCGTGCCGTCTGACGGTCAACGCAGCACGAATCAAAGCCCGCGTCACTTCGCATCTGGGCTGCGTAGTGCTGCGCAGCGCGGTGTGGATTGATAATCTGGCTGCGGCATTGCAGTCCGTTCCGGAGCGGGACAGAGCCGCCTACAGTGCAATCAAAGCCATTGAACTGCTGTACCTGATCAGCACAGACAGTCCGCTGCTGACGATGCCGCCGGAATCCGTCTCCCGCGATCACTATCTGACCGATACGGTGCGGCAGGTGCAGGAGTATATGGTATCGCACCTGTCCGACCCGCTCACGATCGACCAGTTATCCGCACGGTTCCGCATTTCGCCGACCGCCCTGAAGGATATATTTCGGCAGACCTACGGTCGGCCGATCCACCAGTATCTGCTCGAAAAGCGGGTGCAGCATGCTGCCGAACTGCTGCATCGGAGTCCGCTCTCCATCGTGGATATTGCGGCGGCGGTCGGCTATAACAGCGCCAGTCAGTTCGGTGTGGCGTTCAAGCGCCGCTATCAGCTGACGCCCTCACAGTACCGCCGACAATCCCGAAAAAGTTAGCAAAATGCAACTATTTTGATAATAAAACTAAATATTAGCGGCAACAAACTGCAAAAATGTCCGATTCCGTGCGTTTCATGTCTAAAGCTGTGCGACAAGCGAGGAAATTTGTGATATGATAATCGCAAACAAAAAAACACACCATGTTTGGAGGTGTACTGTATGAAGCAGCATCGTTTTTGGGCATGGGCCGCGCTGTTCTGCATGGTAATGACGATGATTACCGGCTGTAAGCGCAAGTGAGATTGATAGGAGGAACATATTATGAAGAAGATTTACAAGGACATCGCCGTATTTGTTGGCGGCACTCTGTTCGGTTCCGCAGGTATCAAGCTGCTGAGCAGCAAGGACGCTAAGAACGTATATACCCATGCTGCCGCAGCAGTTCTTCGCATGAAGGATACCGTTATGAACACCGTTGACTGCGTTAAGGAGAACGCCGGCGACATCCTCGCTTCTGCAGAGGAGATCAACGAGAAGCGCGCTGCTGAGGCAGAGGCTGCTGCTGTTGAGGATGCAGACATTGAGGTTGAGCTGACCGATGAGGACCCGACAGCTGCTCCGGTTGAGGCATAAGAACCTGTCGCCAAACCACGGTTTGGCCGACAGGAGGAACGTGCTGTAAGCCGTTCCAAAGTCGTCCGAAAGTTCCCGTTCGGAAACTTTCTCCCTCTTAGGGAATAAAAACCAAGGCACATGTCCACAGTTTTTATGGATTGCACAGCAATCCTGTTGCATGCGCGCTGCGGCGCGCAGGACGAATATCAAAGAGGGGCAGAGCCCCTCTTTTCCTATCTACCGGAAGTAAGCTGGAGGTAATTTTACTATGAAAGCATTCATTGAACACGAAAGCCGCGGACGGCTTCGCGTGCGCATGAAGCAGTACCGCATGACGCTGGAGCAGGCTGATCTGCTGGAGGCGTATCTGCAGAATCAGCCGGGTGTACTCAACGCAGCCGTGCACGAGCGCACCTGCTGTGCTGTCATCCGCTACATCGGTGACCGCGAGAATATCATCCGCGCGATCGCTCAGTTTAACTATACTGCACCGTCTGTTACGGCGCTGACGCCGACCCACAGCGGCCGTGCGCTCAACCGTGAGTATCAGGAAAAGCTGGTCGGCAAGGTTATTACGAAGTTTGCCTGCACGCTGTTCCTGCCAGCGCCGCTGCAGATTGCACGCACGATCTGGCTGTCGCTGCCGTTCCTCGGCCGCGGCCTCAAGCGCCTGATTCACAGAGAGCTGAAGGTTGAGCTGCTCGATGCGCTGTCCATCGGTGTTTCGATGGTACGCCGGGACTTCTCTACGGCAGGTTCGGTTATGTTCCTGCTGGATATTGGCGAGCTGCTCGAGGAGTGGACGCATAAAAAGTCGGTTGACGATCTGGCACGCTGCATGTCGCTCAACGTAAAACGAGTATGGCTCAAGACCGATGACGCAGAGGTGCTTGTACCGCTGTCCAACATCGCTGCCGGTGATCGTATTCTGGTTCGCATGGGCAACGTTATCCCGTTGGACGGTGAGGTTGTTGAAGGCGAAGTCATGGTTAATCAGGCGTCGCTTACCGGAGAATCCATGCCGGTTGCAAAGCGTCCGGGTACGCAGGTTTACGCCGGCACGGTCATCGAGGAAGGCGACTGCGTGATCGAGGTCACACAGTCCTCCGGCGAGAGCCGCTACGACAAGATCGTTTCCATGATCGAGCAGTCCGAGCAGCTGAAGAGTGCTGCGGAGAGCCATGCCGCCAATTTGGCGGACAAGCTGGTGCCATATACGCTGATCGGCAGTGCGCTCAGCTACGCACTGACCCGCAATGTCACCCGTGCACTGTCCGTGCTGATGGTTGACTTCTCCTGTGCGCTTAAGCTGGCTATGCCGCTGGCGGTTCTGTCCGCCATGCGTGAGGCAAGCATGTATCATATCACGGTCAAGGGCGGCAAGTTCCTCGAGGCTGTCGCGCAGGCAGATACCATTGTATTTGACAAGACCGGCACACTGACGCATGCCTGCCCGGTTGTTGCCAGGGTTATCCCGTTCGGCGGTCGCTCCGAAGACGACATGCTGCGCGTTGCAGCCTGCCTGGAGGAGCACTTCCCGCACTCCATGGCGAACGCCGTTGTCCGCGCTGCGCGTGAGCGCAATCTGGCGCACGAGGAAATGCACTCGCAGGTTGAGTATATCGTAGCGCACGGCATTTCCAGCATGGTTGAAAACAAGAAGGTCGTTATCGGCAGTGCACACTTTATCTTCGAGGATGAGAAGTGCACGGTTCCGGCCGGTGAGCAGGAGAAGTACGATGCACTTCCGGTTGAGTTTTCTCATCTGTATCTGGCGATTGGCGGTGAGCTGGCGGCTGTTATCTGCATCGCGGACCCGCTCCGTCCGGAAGCATGCGATGTGATGAAGGCACTGCGTGCCCTTGGCATTCAGCGCACGGTTATGCTGACCGGCGACAGTGAGCGCACGGCGGCGGCTATCGCGGCTGAGGTCGGCGTGGACGATTACCGCGCTGAGGTGCTGCCTGAGGACAAGGCGAACTTCGTCGAGCAGGAACGCGCGGCAGGCCATACCGTTATCATGCTCGGGGACGGCATCAACGATTCTCCGGCGCTGTCGGCGGCTAACGTTGGCGTAGCCATCAGCGACGGCGCAGCCATCGCCCGTGAGATTGCGGACATCACCATCGCAGCCGAGAATCTGTTTGAGCTGGTTGCTCTGCGCCGTATCGCACAGGGTCTGATGAGCCGCATCAACTCCAATTACCGCTTCGTAATCGGCTTTAACGGTTCGCTGATCGGTCTGGGCGTTGCCGGCATGCTGGCTCCCGCAACCTCTGCGATGATGCACAACCTGTCTACGCTGGGCATCAGCCTGCGCAGTATGACCAACCTGATTGATTCCTCCGAGACGACCCGTCTGCTGGAGAGCAAGTAATTTTAATAGAGTTAAGAGTGGAGAGTGAAGCGCTTTCCACTCTTTCTTTTTGCGATTCAGGTATAACAAAACCCCGTCTTTGACGGGGGGTTGTCGCTATATGGTTTGAAGATAATTCGACAAACTGAAATTTATGGCTTTAACTTTCTCCAAATAACCAACTTTAGGATAATGCATACGACCGCCACAACAGCCACCAAAGCACCATCCAACAGTAATTCTGTGTACCACGGCGCAGATTGCATAGCATATAAATTTGGATAGGTTTTAAAGTGCCAGAACTTATAAATTCCGAACCCAATAAAAACTCCTATGCATGAACCGATAACGATGTTAAAAAAATAATTCAGCTTTCTCAGCATGGCGGTGCACCCCTTTCCCAATTCCGATTTATCATTCTACTGTGACTTCACTATACCATGAATACACCTGAAACACAATCACCCATTGACACCGCCGATATTCCGATAGATAATATAGGCAATAGGAAAACTTTACGCAAGAAGGGAAGTGCTTCAACGAATGAAACGCAGCTACGAGATGGACCTATGCAGCGGTCCGCTGCTGAGCAAAATCCTGCTGTTTTCGCTGCCGCTGATTCTTTCGGGTGTGCTGCAGCTGCTGTTCAACGCGACCGACATTGTCGTAGTCGGCAAATTTGCGGGCAGCAATGCGATGGCGGCGGTCGGCTCGACCACCTCGCTGTTCAACCTGCTGGTCAACTCATTCATCGGTATTTCGGTCGGCGCGAACGTGCTTGTCGCGCGGCATTACGGCGAGCGGGATTACGACGGCGTACAGCAGACCATCCAGACGGCGCTGCTCACCGGCTTGATCGGCGGCGCGATACTGATCGTGCTCGGCGTTGTGCTCGCACGTCCCATGCTGACGCTGATGGCCACACCGGACGAGGTTATCGACCAGGCCGTGCTGTATATGCAGGTGTACTTCATCGGTATGCCGGCAACCATGATCTACAACTTCGGTGCGGCCGTGCTGCGTGCCGTGGGCGATACCCGGCGTCCGCTGTACTTCCTGATGGCGGCAGGCGTGATGAACGTCCTCGGCGACCTGCTGTTTGTGTGCCTGCTCGGCATGGGCGTTGCCGGAACTGCGATCGCCACCGTGCTCAGCCAGTGTGTCTCTGCGGCGCTGACCGTGCTGTGCCTTGTAAAATCGGACGGCATGTGCCATCTCGACCTGCGCCGTCTGCACTTCCGCATGGATAAGTTCCTGAGAATCATGCAGGTCGGTCTGCCTGCCGGTATGCAGAGCGTTATCTTCAATATCTCGAACGTACTCATTCAGTCCTCGGTCAACAGCTTCGGCGCAGTAACGGTTGCGGGCAACACGGCAGCCGCCAACATTGAGGGGTTTGTGTACATTTCGATGAACGCGCTCTATCAGACCTCCATCAGCTTCACCAGCCAGAATCTCGGTGCAAAGAATTATCACCGCATCGACCAGACACTCGTGCGCTGCATGTGCATCGTCACACTGATCGGTCTGGTGCTCGGCAACGGCGCACATCTGCTCGGCAATCATCTGCTGCACATCTACTCGGATGATCTGGAGGTCATCTCGTTCGGTATGCAGCGCCTGTCGGTCATCAGCGTCACCTACTGCCTGTGCGGCATGATGGATGTGCTCGCGGGCACAATACGCGGTCTGGGCTATTCCATGCTGCCAATGATCGTCTCGCTGATTGGCGCATGTGTGTTCCGTATCATCTGGATTTTTACGGTCTTTCGCGTGCAGCATACGCTGTTCATCCTGTATGCGTCCTACCCGATCTCGTGGATACTGACCATCCTGGCGCACTTTGTGTGCTACCTGATCGTACGGAAAAAGGTTTTCCGACCGCAGGAGATATAAGCGCGCGTTTTTCTCCGGAAAACGGTTGTAATTGACGGTTAAATATAGTATAATACTCGTGCAATGCGGGAATTTCCCGCGCAATAAGTAAATAAGCGAACAGTCGGTGCCGCTGTATGTTTTCGAACAGGACAGCGGGTAAAAGGGAAGCAGGTGCAAATCCTGCACGATCTCGTCACTGTAAGCGGGGAATGGACTGCCATTTACGTCACTGATATTGCGGTATCGGGAAGGCGGCAGTTCTAAGGCAACATCGCATGATGAAAGCTGCGGCGCTTTGCGGAAACTTTGTGTTCTGACTTCGTTGTGATTTCACGGTAATACATCAAGTATTACCGCAAAACCACACCTCGTCAGTACGCGAAAATTTACTCGCAAATCGCTCTTGTGCAATTATGCGGTATTGCATTAAGAGCCGCAAGTCAGGAAACCTGCCGGTCTGTTGGTACGGGAAGCTGCTTCCGGGTCACGAGTTATTGATTGTACTGATACCGCATGATTTTTTGATTCAAGCAGTCCCTTTCATCATATATTGATGGGGGACTGTGTGTTTTCCGTACCCTTTTTCTTTCAAAGTGTGCGCTTTCGCTTTGCAGGCAAAATGAAGGAGGAAAACCATGAGCAAAGTAATCAAACTGAAGAAGCTCGGCATTATGCTGATCGTTTCCGGCATGCTGATGTCCATGCTGACCGCTTGCGGCGGCAGCAAGACCGCAGCTGCGGATGACACGAAGGACAATAACACCACTGCACAGACTGATGCGCAGGATCAGACCGATCCGGACGAAAACTATGAAACGGGTGACGCTTCCTTGGACGATCCGCTGAATCAGGATGAAATTGGCGATACCGAGCTGCTCGTAGTCAGCTTCGGCACCAGCTATAACGACAGCCGCCGTGAGACCATCGGCGCCATCGAGAAGGCGATGCAGAAGGCGTTCCCGGATTACGCGGTACGCCGCGGTTTCACCAGCCAGATCATCATCGACCATGTAAACAAGCGTGACGGCGAGAAGATCGACAACGTAACCGAGGCACTGGACCGCGCCGTAGACAACAAGGTAAAGACCCTGGTTGTTCAGCCGACCCATCTGATGAACGGCCTGGAGTACAACGACCTCAAGGATGAGCTGGCAGGCTATTCGGATTCTTTCGAGAAGATCGTGCTCGGTGAGCCGCTGCTGACCTCTGACGACGACTTCCAGAAGGTTATGAATGCCATCGTAGACGCAACCAAGGAGTATGACGACGGCGAGACCGCAATCTGCTTCATGGGTCACGGCACCGAGGCGGATTCCAACAGCGTTTACACCAAGATGCAGGAGACACTCAAGGCCGCAGGCTACGACAACTACTTTGTCGGCACTGTTGAGGCAACTCCGTCCCTCGATGACGTAATCGCAGCCGTTAAGGCAGGCGGCTATAAGAAGGTTGTTCTGCGTCCGTTGATGATCGTTGCAGGCGACCATGCCAATAACGATATGGCAGGCGACGAGGACGGCTCCTGGAAGACCGAGTTTGAGAAGGCAGGCTTCGAGGTAACCACCGTAGTTGAGGGCCTTGGCTCTGTGCAGGCAATTCAGGATCTGTTTGTTGCACACGCACAGGCAGCGATTGATTCCCTGAAGTAAATCAAGTAAACAGCAGGGTCCGGACCGTGGAATGCGGACGGACCCTGTTTTTGTGGAAATTTTGATTTGTTTAATCGGTTTGATAAGTGAACTTGGCGCTTGAGAAGCGAACGGAACTCGCCTACGCGGCGGAGCGCATAAGAGGGTAGACAACCTGCGGTTTTCCACCCTCTTATGAATCTTCCCTTTTCCCTTAGAAAGCACGGCGGCAATCAGAGAGCTGAGACTATAAAGGAACGGCAGTCGGGTTACTACAGCGTTTATTGCGCAAAATATGCGCAGTTCACAGACAGCGTACTGCTACACATATCGGAAAGCCTACGCAGAGGGCGGCACGGCTATGCCGCCCAAAGGATTACGCCTGCGATAACGGTGTGGCACGCACTGTCTGACGCAGAAGAGACCCTTGTCAGCGTGTAAGGGTAGGCCGACTGCCGTGGTGCCTATCCTTTTGGACCTCCCAGCCAAAGGTTGGCCCCTGTTCCTGCTGCTTTAGCAAATAGATAAATCAAAATCCCGTTTTTATATCGCAAAACAAAGGAGAAGCCACAATGAAGAACAAAAAAGCACTGTTAAGCGCCGTATTTGCGGCATTCATGCTCCTGTCCGCCTGCGGCGGCAGCACCCAGAAGGACACCTCCGCGCAGGACAGCAGCACCACCTCTCAGGTCGCTTCTGCGTCCGATATGACCGATGTCGAGGACGTTGTTGAGGACGGCATGACGCCGATCACCGGCGACAAAGTGAAGGACGGCACCTACGATGTAACCGTCGATTCCAGCTCCAACATGTTCAACGTTACCGCATGCGAGCTGACCGTCAAGAACGGCGAAATGACTGCTAAGATGCACATGGGCGGTACCGGTTATCTGTACGTCTACATGGGCACCGGCGAGGAGGCTGCCGCTGCCGATGAGGCCGACTACATTCCGTTTACCGAGGAAGCCGACGGCACACACAGCTTTACCGTTCCGGTTAAGGCGCTCGATGAGGGAATTGACTGCGCAGCCTTCAGCAAGAAGAAGGAGAAGTGGTACGACCGCACCCTGGTGTTCCGCGCGGACTCTTTGCCGGCAGACGCACTGGCAGACGGCGTAATGACCACCGCTGAGAGCCTGTCTCTCGCAGACGGCACCTACACCGCTGACGTAACGCTTTCCGGCGGCTCCGGCCGTGCAAGCGTGGAATCTCCTGCAACGCTGACCGTTTCGGGCGGCAAGGTGACGGCTAAGATCATCTGGAGCAGCAAAAACTACGATTACATGAAGGTGAACGACGAAAAGTACGATGCTGTGATCGAAAATGAGCACTCCACGTTTGAAATTCCGGTTGCGGGCTTTGACTGGGCGATGCCGGTCGTAGCCGACACTACCGCAATGAGTGAGCCGCACGAGATCGAGTACACGCTGCGTTTTGACTCTGCGTCCATCGCTCCGGCAGCAAAATGAGAAGAATTACAGCATGGTGCCTGAGTGCGGCACTGCTGCTCGGCGGTCTGTCCGGCTGCGGAACTGCCCGGCAATCGACCGCACAGACGCAGGCGGCGGTCTCGTGGAGCGACATGCAGCCGACCGACAGCGTGGATTTGGAGTATGCCGAGTGTTTTTCGGTCGATCACTATGACGGCGGCTATTCGCTCATTACCGTGAAGGACGACGCACGTTATCTGGTCGTTCCGGAAAACGCGTCCGTGCCGGACGGTCTGGACGCAGATATCGTGGTGCTGCAGCAGCCGCTGGACAGCATTTATCTGGTCTCCTCGAGTGTCATGGACCAGTTCGTTGCACTGGATGCGCTGGACAGTATTGCACTGTCCGGCACCAGGCAGGACGGCTGGTACATCGACGAGGCCAAGCAGGCGATGGCGGACGGCAAGATCACCTATGCGGGCAAGTACAGCGCGCCGGATTACGAGACCATCTACTCCGCTGACTGCAATCTGGCCATTGAGAATACCATGATCTACCATACGCCCGAGGTCAAGGAGCAACTCGAAAAGCTGGGTATTCCGGTGTTTGTTGAGCGTTCCAGCTACGAGCCGCACGCACTCGGCCGCATGGAGTGGATCAAGGTGTACGGTACGCTGCTCGGCTGCGAGGACAAGGCGGAAAAGCTGTTTGCGGATAAGGTGGACGGCATTGTAGACATCCTGCAGAAGCCGGCAGCCGGCAAGACGGTTTCGTTCTTTTACATCACGTCGAACGGTGCGGCAAATGTTCGCAAATCCACGGATTATATCGCGGAAATGATCAGTCTGGCAGGAGGAAAATACATTTTTGACGATCTGACAGACGATACGGCAAAGTCCACCGTCAACATGCAGATGGAGAGCTTTTACGCCGGAGCCAAGGACGCGGACGTGATGATCTACAACGCCACCATCGACAGTGAGCTGCAGACGCTTGACCAGCTGTTGGAAAAAAGCCCGCTGCTTGCGGACTTCAAGGCCGTGAAAACCGGCAATGTGTGGTGTACGGAGAAGAACCTGTACCAGTCCACAATGGAACTGGACGAGCTGATCCGTGACTTCCATACCGTCATTGCAGACGGCGACCCGTCCACCCTGAAATACTTACATAAACTGTCCTGAAAGGAGAGGATTTCCCATGAAACCGCAGCCTAAAATGCGTTATGCAGGCGCGTTTGCCGTGCTTCTGGCACTGCTGGCCGTGCTGTTCGTGTGGAATGTCAACTCGGGCAGCCTGCACCTGTCCGTCCGAGAGGTCGCGCAGATTCTGCTGACGCACAGCGGCGACAATGCGGTCATCGTGTGGGAGATTCGCCTGCCGCGTATCTTCGCGGCCATCCTGCTCGGCGGTGCGCTGTCTGTCTCCGGTTTTTTGCTGCAGACCTTTTTCGCCAACCCGATCGCGGGACCGTTCGTGCTGGGTATTTCCTCGGGGGCCAAGCTGACGGTCGCGCTGACGATGATAGGCGCGCTGTCCTGCGGGCGCGTGCTCGGCTCTGCCGTCATGATAACAGCCGCCTTTGCGGGAGCCATGCTCTCGATGGGCTTTGTGCTGCTCATCGCGCAGCGCGTGCGGCAGATGCCGCTGCTGGTTGTGAGCGGCGTGATGATTGGCTATATCTGCTCGGCGGTGACGGATTTCGTCATTACCTTTGCTGAGGATTCCAATATTGTCAACCTGCATAACTGGTCGATGGGCAGCTTTTCGGGCATTTCCTGGGACAATATCCGCGTGATGACGCCGGTGGTGCTGGTGTCGCTCGTGTGCGTGTTCCTGCTGTCCAAGCCGATCGGTGCGTACCAGCTCGGAGAGGGGTATGCCCGCAGTATGGGCGTCAATATCGCCGCGTTCCGCGTGGTGCTGATCCTGCTGTCGAGCGTGCTCTCGGCGTGTGTAGCTGCGTTTGCCGGACCAATCTCGTTCGTCGGCATCGCGGTTCCGCATCTTGCGAAAAGCCTGTTCGGCACGGCAAAGCCGATCCTGATGATACCGGCGTGCTTTCTCGGCGGTGCGGGATTCTGTCTGCTGTGCGATCTCATCGCGCGGACGGTGTTTGCACCGACGGAGCTGAGTATCAGCACCGTGACCGCCCTGTTTGGTGCACCGGTCGTCATTTATATTATGGTGCATCGGAAGTCCTCCAGAGGGTGAGTCTGCGTCCTCACGCAGAGGGAGTGGGAGCCAACCCTTGGCTTGGGGACCAAAAGGATAGACACCAAGGTTTCTATCCTCTTGGAACTCCAGTTTCCTATTGTTAGATAGTCTGGCGCATACCAGAGACCGGCGACCGCTTCGAAAAGGGGGAACGGCAGTCGGGTTACTCTTGCGTGTCTTTCTCCGCTTTTTCGCGGTTCACAGATAACGTACTGCTACACAGGTCGGAAGGTCTCCGCAGGCGCGGCATGGCAGTGCTGCGCAACCCTGGGGCACGTTGTAACGCCCGGCACCTACGAATTTTTCTGCTTAGTAGAATCTATCTACGCAGATGCTGTCTGTTATAACCGGCTCACAAATCGTGCGGCACTGTCAGGCCGCACCCAGCGTAGATGAACCCGCATGTGTAGCAGACAGAAAACAGCTTGAGCATCTGAGGTAGGGAAATGGGCGGACACATTGGTCCGCCCCTACGGAAGAGGAACAGTACAGCCGTTCTCCTTATAGTCTCAGTTCTCTAATTGCCGCCGTGCTATCCCAAAAGGAAACGGGATTCATAAGGGTGGAAACCTTGGTGTCCACCCTTATGCCCCTCGCTGTGGACACGGCGCCCCTGCCGGGTAGGCAAGATTCTCTTGCTTCGTAAGCAATCATGTTAAAGAAGAAGGTACAAAATGGCCCATCCTTTCGTCGAAACAAAAGAAATGACCGTCGGCTACCGCGGTGTACCGCTCATCCGCGACATCGCCCTGCGTGTTCACCGCGGTGAGATTTTAACGCTCATCGGCCCGAACGGCTCGGGTAAATCGACCATCCTTAAAAGCCTCATCCGTCAGCTGGCGCTCATCGGCGGTACGGTATATCTGGATGGCAAATCGCTGCAGACTCTGCCTGAACGTGACCTTGCGCGCACGATGTCCGTGCTGCTCACCGAGCATGTGCGGCCGGAGCTGATGACCTGCTGGGATGTGGCGGCTGCAGGCCGCTATCCGTACACCGGACGGCTTGGTCTGCTCAGCGACGAGGACCGCGCCAAGGTGGACGAGGCGCTTGCGCTTGTCGGCGCGGATGAACTTGCCGACCACGATTTTTCCTGCATCAGCGATGGACAGCGGCAGCGTGTGCTGCTGGCCCGCGCCATCTGCCAGGAGCCGGAGGTCATTGTGCTCGATGAGCCCACCTCCTTCCTCGACATTCGCTACAAGCTGGAACTGCTGACCGTGCTCAAGCAGCTGGTGCGCGAAAAGCAGGTGGCGGTCATTCTCTCGCTGCACGAGATTGATCTGGCGCAGAAGCTGTCCGACCGGCTCATCTGCGTTCACAACGGCAGAATTGAGCGCTGCGGCACGCCGGAGCAGGTATTCACCGGCGACTACATCCGCACCCTGTATGACCTCGAGCGCGGCACTTATAACGAGCAGTTCGGCAGTCTGGAGCTCGAGCGGGTGACAGGCGAGCCGCGCGTGTTCGTTATCGGCGGCGGCGGAAGCGGAACGGCACTGTACCGCAGACTGCAGCGGCGCGGCATTCCGTTCGCGGCAGGCGTTCTGCCGGAGAACGATGTAGAGCTGCCGACGGCTCGTGCTCTGGCGGTCGAGACCGTCACCGAGCGGGCGTACCAGCCGATCGGTGAGGACGCTTACGCGCGTGCGCAGGCGCTTGTACGGCAGTGCGGAAACGCGGTCTGCTGTCTGGATTTGTTCGGTCCGGTCAACGAAAAAAACCGCGTGCTGCGCGACTGGGCACAGCGGGAGGGGCTGCTGCGGAGCAAATCGGAATTGGAAAATATTACATGATGATCGCCTGAAATGTTGCTCAAAACGCAATGTTGTGGTAAAATAGCCAATAATGCCAATGGTGACAGGGAAGGTTCCGCCCGGTCACCGGTGAGAGCAACCACTTTGTCACAGGAAAGTGATAACATGGCAAGAAAGCAACAAAAACGACATAACAGAGGCAGCGATCGGCGGAAAACCGCCCATGCACATCGCAGTACGCGGCATATGCAGCCGGTAAGAACGCAGAAAACGGTCAGACGCCGTCTGCCCGAGGCGGAAGTGCGCCGCAGACAGCGGGCACGCCGTCGGCAGTTTGCGCTGCTCGGGCTGGCAGTCCTGCTCATTGTGCTTATTTTCGCCTTTCGGCATTTGATCAGCACACCGCAGCAGAGCGGTGCGGACGGTGATACCGGCAATTCCGGCACGAGCGCGACCGAGGAGGTCAAGCAGGTAGCCAAGGCAGTGAATGTCTATCAGTCGGTTATGTATTATCAGCCGGTGGTGCAGAAATATGCCGAGCAGAACGGCATTCCGGAGTACACGGATGTACTGCTGGCCATCATGCAGGTGGAGAGCGGCGGCAAGCTGACCGACATCATGCAGTCCTCCGGCAGCGCCGGATTGCCGAACGATTCACTCGAGGAGGAGAGCTCGATCCGGCAGGGCTGCACCTATTTTGCACACCTGCTGAGCAAGGGCAAATCGCTGGACTGTGATCTGGACTGCATCATTCAGGCGTATAATTACGGCAGCGGTTTCCTCGATTACGCGGCCAAGTTCAACGGTGTGTACAGCACCGAGCTGGCTGAGAAATTCGCGGAGAAGCAGTCCGGCGGCAATACCATCCAGTATGATAACCCGATGGCAGTCCAGGAAAACGGCGGCTGGCGGTATGCCTACGGCAATATGTTCTATGCCCGTCTGGTTAAGCAGTATTTGATCGAGTGATCGTATTTTACGCTCTGTTTGGACAAAACTACTTGACAAACCGCCTGTAAAAAGCTATACTTATCCCACAGCTTAGAGTATTTAAACCGCAGGAAAAGGAGGAAATCACCGTGCGTGCAGTTCGAATGGAAATGTGCATGATGTGTGGTTCTGCTCGTTTTTCTGCGAAGCAGCCGTAAGGCTGAAACGCATAGGCGGGCCGCTTTTCATGCGGCTGATACAGAAAACGGGCGGAAAGCAGAAACCTGCTTTCCGCTTTTCTTTTGAAAATGTAAGGAGGAATGAATGTGGCACAGGATGTGATCGTCCGGATTCAGGGTCTGAACAAGACCTTTTGCGGCAGAGCCGGAACGGTAGTTGCGCTGAACGGTATCGACCTTGATATCTATCGCGGCGAGATTTTCGGCATTATCGGTCTTTCGGGCGCAGGCAAGTCCACACTGGTACGCTGTATCAACTTTTTGGAGAAGCCCACCGAGGGCACGGTAACGGTGGATGGACAGGAGCTCGGCAGACTGAGCAAAAAACAGCTGCTCGAGGCTCGCCGGTCGATGGGTATGATCTTCCAGCAGTTCAACCTGCTGCAGCAGAGAACCGCACTGCAGAATATCTGTTTTCCGCTCGAGATTGCGGGAACGAGCAAAGCCGATGCGGAAAAGCGGGCGCGTGAGCTGCTCGAGATCGTCGGTCTGTCAGACCGTGCGGATAACTATCCGAGCCAGCTGTCCGGCGGTCAGCAGCAGCGTGTGGCGATTGCACGAGCACTTGCGACCAACCCGAAAATCCTGCTGTGCGACGAGGCGACAAGCGCACTCGACCCGACGACAACGCGGTCGATCCTCGCACTGCTCAAGGAGATCAACAAGACGCTCGGCATCACCATCATCGTTATCACGCATGAGATGGCAGTCATCGAGGAAATCTGCCAGAGAGTTGCGATCATTGATTCCAGCCGTATTGCCGAGGTCGGCACGGTGGACGAGGTGTTCACCCGACCGAAATCCGCAATGGCCAAGCAGCTTATCTATCCGGACGGCAAGCGCAATTCTCTTGCGACCGGCAAGCGGTACTGCCGCATTGTATTCGACGGCAATTCGTCGTTTGAGCCGGTGGTATCCAACATGGTGCTCGAGTGCAAGGCGCCGGTCAATATTATGTTCGCGGACACCAAGAACATCGATGGCAAGGCTTACGGTCAGATGATCCTGCAGCTTCCCGAGGACGAACGCGCAGCAAAACGCGCACTGGCGTACCTCGAAACCCAGAACGTACACGCAGAGGAGGTAGCCGATTATGCTTCCGTTTAATGTTTGGGCGCAGAGCCTTTGGGAAACCCTGTATATGGTCATTGTTTCGACCGTTATCTCGTATGCGATCGGTCTGCCGCTTGGTCTGACGCTGGTTGTTACCGATAAGGGCGGCATCCGTCCGATGCCGATCGTCAACACGGTTCTGGGCGTGGTTGTCAATATCCTGCGCTCTATCCCGTTCCTGATTCTTGCCGTTATGATTACGCCGATTACGCGCGCGATCGTCGGCAAGGCCATCGGCACCACCGCGATGATCGTTCCGCTGACCTTTGCGGCAGCACCGTATGTAGCCCGCATGGTTGAATCCTCCATCAAGGAGGTGCCGTTTGGTGTGATCGAAGCCGCACAGTCCATGGGTGCAAGCCCGTGGCAGATCGTGTGGAAGGTGCTCGTGCCGGAGGCAAAGCCGTCCCTGATGGTCGGCGGCGCGATCTCGGTCGTTACCATCCTCGGCTATTCCGCAATGGCAGGCTTTATCGGCGGCGGCGGTCTGGGTACCGTAGCCGTAAACTACGGCTATAACCGCTATAATTTCCCGATCATGCTGGTAGCGGTTATCATCATCGTTATCGTTGTTCAGATTTTCCAGGAGGTCGGCATGCGTCTTGCACACCATCTGGATAAGAGAAACAGATAATCGTTTTTCATTCTCAATTTTATTTTGTTATCATTAAAAATGATATATATCAGAAAAGGAGCGAATTCCCATGAAGAAGACAATCGCAGCAATCCTGGCAGGCGCCCTGTGCCTGACCGCACTGACCGCTTGCGGCGGCAGCAAGACCGACAGCGCTGCAGCTGACAGCAGCAGCGCAGCAGCAGGCGATGACAAGACGATCACCGTTGGCGCTACCCCGACTCCGCACGCTGAAATCCTGAATGCGGCAAAGGACGCACTCAAGGCTGAGGGCTACACCCTGAATGTTGTTGAGTTCACCGACTATGTGCAGCCGAACACCGCACTGGTTGACGGTGATCTGGATGCAAACTACTTCCAGCACACTCCGTACCTGAACAACTTCAACAAGGAGAACGGCACGGATCTGGCTGCTGCATTCGATATGCACTACGAGCCGTTCGGCATTTACGCCGGTAAGACCGCTTCCATCGAGGAGCTGAAGGACGGCGCTTCCATTGCCATCCCGAACGACGGCTCCAACGAGACCCGCGCACTGCTTCTGCTGCAGGATGCCGGTCTGATCAAGCTGAAGGACGGCATTGACCCGACCTCCGACGCTACCAAGCTGGATATCACCGAGAACCCGAAGAACCTGGACATTCAGGAGATCGCTGCTGAGCAGCTGCCGCGTTCTCTGGCAGACGTTGACCTTGCTGTTATCAACGGCAACTATGCACTGCAGGCAGATCTGAACGCCGCTGAGGACTCCCTCATCACCGAGAACCCGGACTACGCTAAGGTCTATGTAAACGTAGTTGCTTGCCGTTCCGGTGAGGAGAACAGCGACAAGATTCAGGCGCTGAAGAAGGCGCTGCAGAGCGACGACGTTAAGAAGTACGTTGACGAGACCTATAAGGGTGCAGTCGTAACCGTATTCTAACTTCGATCACGACCACGCTCGTGATCGAGGAGGACATGCCGAGCAATAGCTCGGACATGTCTGGGGCGGGATTCTGCGCGTCCGCTTTGCGGGCACACAGAATCCCTTACTTGTATAAAATCCCACGCACATGTCGCGGGATTTTATGAAAAGAGGCGGCATAGACCGCCTTTTTCTATTATATGCGCGCTTACGCGCTGTCCGCTGCGGCGGAGCCAATGGCTCGGATTTCTGGACGAAATCCTGCCATGCGGGTGCGGCTTGCAAGCAAGCCGGAATAAAACGAAAACCGAGGCGGATGCCTCGGTTTTTGTTTTGCCTGTTACTGTACATTCAGCGTAAACGCCGGATTTTCGGCGGCCGCGTCCGCCAGCACGCGGAGCACCAGCTCGCCGTAATTGCCGAGATGCGCGACCAGCATCTCCGGGTGCCGCAGCGTGAGCCGCGCTGCCGGATAGGCGGTCAGCAGGTCGTACAGCGCGTCCAGATTGCGGCCATAGTCGGCAGGAAAGCCGCACACCTTGGTCAGCATATCGTGCAGCTGCTCGCGCGTGTACAGCGTTTCCGCGTCCAAAAGCAGTTCTTTCATTCTCATTTCCCCCGAAATTGAATTATTGTAAAAGCTATTCTGTGATTTCCTCAAAACTCTCGTAATGGTCGGCGGTGTAGTAGATTCGGCCGTCGTCTGCGTAGACCAGCCGTTCCGCGCCGCGCTTGTCGGCTCCGCGGGTGTTGAGGTCGCACTCGTGATAGCTGCCGTCCGGCAGGGTGCCTTCGTAGTTGCCGAACCGGTCGCCGCCGATCGAGCAGCCGGGTGCATACGGCTCGAGCGAGCCGCCCTGCCAGCCGAGTGCCTGCGCCTGCTTTTTCGTGATGTAGTTGGAGGGTAAGTGTCCGTATTCGGTCAGATAGGCGGAAACCTCGTCCTTGCTGTCGTACTGCCCATCCTCGGTGACGGAAACAGCGGAAGCGCTGTCCGAGGTGATGATGGCGGTCGGTCCGTCCTCACCGCCGATGATGCCGATTTGACCGGCACAGCCGGTCAGTGTGCCGAACGCCAGCAGCAGAGACAGCCATAAAGCGGTTAATTTTTTCATATTCTGTTACTCCTTCGCCGTAGGATAGAACAGCACGAACAGATCGTGGTACAGATTGCGTCCGTCACCGCTCTTGATGGCGCGCAGCTTGCCGTTGACGAACACATAGCCGTCTGTGTTCACGCCGATCGAGTTGCCGTTCTGGAAGGTCACGGTCAGGCGGTTGGCAGTCAGCTTGTTCTGGCTGGGCTTGATAAAGTGCGGATAGGCGGTGTAGGTTTGCTCACTGAGAAGCTGTATGATAGCGGTTTTCTGGTTGTCGTCGGTTTGCGGTACCTCCACGTCATTCTCCGTGAGGGTGATGGTGGATTGCGGTCCGGTTTCCGCGATGTCGGAAAAGTCCTGGCTGTAAACGTGGGTATAGATCAAACGTCCGGTGGCGAACAGCAGCAGAAGCAGCAGCGTGCCGCAGATGGCCAACACGAGCGAAACGGTTTTTCGCATGGGAAATTAACTCCTTTGGGTTTTATATAAAACAGGTTTTTGATTGTGAACGGTAGGTTTTTTGCCTGAAATCAAGCAGAGCACGGGAGTTCGCCGCGTCCCGCGGCGGGGGG
>OODK01000957.1_pt1 | contig 18948 bp, 15 predicted proteins | sample 1671371 | NCBI WGS metagenome assembly OODK01 (sample SAMN06348150, study PRJEB24527) | human gut metagenome | biome: human gut; feature: ankylosing spondylitis patient; material: feces | host: Homo sapiens | place: China | collected 2015-10 | reverse complement strand
TTTTCCCAGCAATCTTCTCCAGTTTTTCTTTTACATATTTATATTCCTCAATCAGATAATCCACCGCCCCAGGATCTTTTCTATTCTGCGGGTGCACAAACGGAATCAACTGAATATCAACTCCCTGTCGCCATGCTCCACAAGTACCACGAAATGTATCACATAAAATAGGCATCATGACCGCACTCAGGCCATCATATTTCCCTGTCATCCCCAGTTCCAGACATGAACGCAGAATGGAGCATGTAAAAATCGGGGCATACTTTCCGGCTACTTGCGGATTAATTTGTCCGCCCCACAATCCCATTGGCACCATCCCAAGCGCTGTCACAATCGGCTGTGGTGTAAAATACATACATCCAATCACTTTTTCCCCTGCTGCTATATAATCTTTTAATAATTTTGCAGGATTTTTGCTTATATCTTCAAACTCATTCAATAAAGATTTTACATCTGCCATATCTATTTTTCCTCCCTGTTCTGCTTCATAATATCAACAAGGCCCTGCACTCTTGTTTCAAACTGTGCTTCGTTAAAAATTGTCGGGTCTGCCTGATCACCGTCAAATGTTACCACCGGAATGCCAGCTGTCTCTTCCACAATCTCCCGACCCACAAACATATGATATGTCATATATTTACAGCTACGATTAATATGACACAACATACCATCGCATCCGAAATGACTGGCTGTGTTGGCCCGCTTTGTCATCATTGACTTTGTACTGAGAATATTTGTCGAAGACTGCATATACTGAGAAGCCATTTCCTCAAGATTTCCCGGTGTATAGTGCAGTGACCATGCACCGACATATCCATTGGTCACACAGTTAATACCATATTTCTTCATTGTCTTCAGATTGTATCCAAGATTTGGCCAGCAGGCGATGCCTTCCCAGTCGACTCTGTACTGCTGCGGTGTGCTGCCAAATGTTGTTGTTCCATTATCAATATGTTCCTGGATTTCTCGCTTCAGCTGAAGCAGAACTTCTGTTGTCTCTTTTCTTCCTCTGGCCACAACCATTGGCGCCATATAATTAAATAAATCAAAACCATTTAAAGGGGACGGATTTTTATCATTCATCAAAACACATTCATCAAATAATCTTGAATTTATGCCTGATATTTTCTGAATTTCCTCAAATTTATCCCAGTCAAATTTTTTACCGAAAAATTCTTCCATTCTTTTAATATTATGTAAAATCTGGCTCTTTCCAAATTTATTGCGATGTTCATACGGTTCATCCTCATAACAATTAAACAGACAATCCTGCATGAAAATCGGAATATCCAACTCTCTTGAAAGACATTCATACCATTTCAATAATTCAAAACAACTGTTCGTTGCACATAACAAAAATGTCGGACGCGGCATTCTCTGCACTTCCACCGGTACATAATCCGGATCATGGGCTATTTCATGTGCCATACCGATACTTAAACGCGCATAGGAACAAATATCATTGGAATATCCAAGCTTTCCCTCTGCTGTTGCAATAAAACGAGGAGAATTATGTCTGGCTGCCACACCTGCCGCATTATTTTCCGGAAATAAAACCGGCACCCCAAATGTTGCGCATATTTCCTGAGGAAAAATGGATGTTGACCAGCCGATTGGTTCTCCTTTTCTCTCTGCTTCATATGCTTCCTCATAAATAGAATCTACCAGCGCATTTAACATAACCCTTGACTTTGGCAATGGACGTTTCGCTTTCTTTACCTCTTTATTTTCACTCATTTAACTCACACCTTTCTACACTCATTCACAATCTTGTTCCATACTCTCACATGCATAGAGTGCCGCTCCAATTGCTCCGGCCAACTGACAATCCTCATGCACATGAACTTCACATTTTATTTCTTCCTCCAGCGACTTAACCAGCCCAATATTTAACGCAACACCACCGCTCATAGATACTGACGGTTTCATGCCACATCTAAGTGCCAGTGAAGCAACACGTTTTGCTACCGATTTATGAATTCCGGCAACAATATTTTCTATCCTGATATTCGAAGATAATTTTGAAATAACCTCTGATTCCGCAAAAACCGTACAGGTACTGCTAATTTCCGCAACTGAATCCGCATTCATCGACATTTCACTCAGATTGCTGACATCCACATTCAATACTTTTGACATCGTATCCAGAAACCTTCCCGTCCCGGCAGCACATTTATCATTCATTACAAAATTAACCAATCCGCCTTTATCTGTGATTGTCATAACTTTAATGTCCTGTCCCCCGATATCAATGATCGTATGTGTTCCCGGAAGCAAATATGAAACGCCCTTTGCATGACAGCTTAATTCACTTTTCTGGTCATTGACACCTTCAAAAGAGAATCTTCCATAACCCGTCGCAGTCATCCATCCAATTTCTTTCCTTGTAATATTGGCCTGTTCCAGAACATTTTCCAAAACCTGCTTCGGGCCGACTGTTCCTGTGCCGATCGGAACAATCGCCTTGGCAACAATGTTCCCATTTTCATCACAAATACAGGCCTTTGACGCTGTTGAACCAATATCTATTCCTACTGCATACATTTAAATAACTCCTTGTTCATTTAATTTAGCAATATCATCCTCTGATAATCCTAATACCTTTGAATAAACTTCCTCATTGAACCATCCAAGCGGTTTTCCTGCAAATTTTACTTCTCCCGGTGTCGCTGACAATTTCGGTGTAATTCCCTGCATTTTAATTGTGCCGAATTTCTCTGTAGGAACATCCAGAATCATATTTCGGAATTTATACTGTTTATCATTGACAATATCTTCTGCATTAAATACCTTAGCACATGGAATATCATCTCCCATTGATTCAAGACATTCATCAATGGTTCTCGCACGTGCCCATTCTGCACAAATATTGTTAATTGCATCTCTGTTTTCTGCAATAGACCGCATTTCCTGACTGCAATATCTTGGATCTGTAATCAAATCTTCTCTTCCTATTTTTTTCGCCCAAGTATTAAACAGTTTATCGCCTGTAACAGAAATACAGAAATACTTATCATCTTTTGTCAGAAAATGACCGGCAGGCATTGTAACCGTTGTAGCATTGCCGATTCTTGTACGGATTGTTCCGTCATAGCTGTACTCAGCAATAATGGATTCCTGAAGGCGTACCATAGAATCTGTCAGGCAGGCATCTATCATCTGACCTTCACCTGTTTCTTCACGATGATGCAGAGCAATCAATGCACCTATGCATGCAAACATTGCTGTATAAAAATCTGCAACTGAAAGTCCTGGTTTAATTGGTACTCTTCCAGCCTCTCCAGACACTTCAAGAAATCCGCCTTCTGCAAGTCCCATTCTATCAAATCCCGGTTTATGTGCTTTTGGTCCGTCCTGACCATAACCGGAAGAAGTCACATAAATCAGCTTCGGATTCAATTCATGAATTTTCTCCCAAGTAAAACCCATCTTTGCAAAAACCCCCGGCCTGAAATTCTGAAACATAATATCTGCACCCTTTATTAACTCGGTTAATAACTTTTTGCCTTTCTCTGTTTTCAGATTCAGTGTAATACACTTCTTATTTCTGCCTTCTACGCAGTACCATAAATCTTTGATACGGCCCATTCCTCTCATCAGATCACCTGTTTTTGGCGGTTCTACTTTAATTATATCTGCCCCGAAATCTCCCAGCATAGTGCTTGCCCATGGACCCGCAACAATGTTTCCAACTTCAAGAACCTTGATTCCTTCTAATGCCTGTTTACTCATTTGATTTCCTCCTTATAAATAACACTGTTATAACAGTCATTTGTTACCTTCGTTTATGTTGTTCTCATTACCTTATAAATGAAAAATGATCGGATACATGACAATCGTCAAAATCAGACATCCCGCCATTAAAATGGCACCAATTTTTGTATAATCCAGGAATCTATACCCCGCCTGCAAAGTCATAGTGACAGGTGGTGTAGCCACCGGATTCAAAAACGCAAGATTCAGGCTCCATATGATAGCCATAAAAATTGGTTTTGCCTCAAATCCCAGGGTTGTGCACATTGAAATAGCAATCGGTCCCAGTAAAGCCATTGTTGCCGTTGAAGACATCAGATTGCCAAGCACAACCGACAACAGCGTAAAAACAATCATTAATGAAAACATACTGATATTTTCTCCCAGGAAGCCAATGACAACATCTGCAATCATCTGTCCTGCTCCGCTCTGTGAAATGCCTGCCGCAAATCCAAGTGAACCGGCCAGTACCCATACAGTTGTCCAATCCAGCCTTGCAAAAACCTGCTTAATCGTAATACATCCTGTTATGACACATGCCAGCGCCGCAATCATTGCTACCGCACCAACCGTCCATATACCTGATATAAAACCAATCACTGTTAAAACAAGAATAACTGTTGAAATTACCATCTTGCTTTTGTTGTACTTTTTCCCTTCAGTCATTGTTGCCATATTTTCATCTTCTACTTCCGGAAAATTGAAAACTTTATTCTGAATTGCACATCCGACTGTTGCATAAAAAGCAACAATAAACAGTAATCTTGGGATGCTTCCCAATGTCAGATCAAAAAAACTCATTGATGCTAATCCCGCATCATTTAACAGGCCCTGCCCAACCACATTCGGTGTTGAACCAACCAGCGTCATGCCGCCGCCAATATTAGCAGCAAAACCAACGGCCATAAAAGTATTTTTCTTTGTAATGACACCTCTTGAAGATGCTGCTGTTGCTGCTATCATCGGCATCATAATTGCAACTACGGCCGTATTGCTTAAAAAAGCGGATAAGATTGCTGTCACCACAACAACCGTTACAATAAAAACCTTCTCTTTTGTTCCTACCATTTTGATAATTGTGGAACCGATTTTCTGGGCAACACCTGTCTCAAATAAAGCTTCACCCAATACCATAGAACCTATAACCATCATGGTCACATCATTGGAAAAACCAGCAAATACGCTTGAAAAAGGAATAATTCCAAATACTCCCATCGCCAGCGCTGCCCCAACCGCCGTTATTGAAAGCGGAATTTTTCCTGAAACAAAGAACACAATTGTTATTGCCAGAATAATTAATGCAATTGTAGAACTCGACATCTTTTTGCCTCCCTGTATCTTTTTGTAATTTCATCTTAATCCAGGGAACAGTCAATCGTCTATTTCATATACAATACAAAACTGTTAATTGAATCTTTAAGTATATTAACTTTTCGCCAATATAAGTAGGATTTTTTTGTACATTTTTAACAAGAATTCCAGATAAATCTTATAATTGTTTCAAATTTACTTTATAATTATTTCGACTATTTTTAATATTTTTTTCGAATACACACCCAAAAAACCGGCCATCTATGATATAATATTAACAAAATAGAAAGGGATTTTTATATGCAGCTTCTTCATTTATATTATTTCAAATTGCTGGCTGAAAACGAACATTTACTTAACACAGCCAAACAGATTCACATATCACCTCCGGCTCTGAGTTCCACGATATCCAAACTGGAAGCCGAACTGAATGTTGTTCTATTTGACCGAATCGGGAGAAATATCAAGCTCAACAATAATGGAAAGATTTTATATGTGCATGTCTGTAATATTTTTTCAGAAATTGATAAAATTCAGGCAGAGCTTTCCAAGCAAAATCTTCCTGAACAGATTACCTTAAAAGTAGGGGTAACAACGCCATCTATCTGGAATGAAGGTATTTGCCATTTTATGATCGAGCATCCGGATATTCCTGTTAATCATTCCATTCTTCATTCTAATCATTTGAATGACATGGATTACCTGAACAATTTTGACCTGATCCTGACAGATATCAATGACATTTCCAATCGTTCCTGGGAATCTCGGATGGTTATTGAAGCCGCACCTGTTTTACTGGTGAACAAGAACCATCCGTTTGCATCCCGCAAGCGTATTTCACTATATGAAACACGCAACGAGAATTTTATTGCTCTTTCTCCGAGCTATTCTATCAGAACCTATTTTGACGATATCTGTAAGAAAGCGAATTTTATACCAAAGATTATTGCAGAAACGGACTTTATTCTTCGTAACCAATTGATCATGCAGGGAAGTGGCATCACTATTGGTACAACATTGGGTACAAAAGCTCTCAGTGCCGCTGAAAACGAACTGATTGTTGCGGTTCCACTGGATTCAGGTACACCCATGCGGATTCTTTCTGTATTTACCAAAAAAGGTGTCGCTCTTTCCCGTGAGATTGAACTGTTCAGAGATTACATTATTGATTATTATAAAAAATACGACGGTATTCCTTATTAATACACACACTTTTTGCCCGACTTCAAAAAATGCTGCCTTACAATGTAAGACAGCATTTTTAATGCATGAAAATATTTTATTTTCTAAAAGTGATAAATAATCGGGCAGAGAATACATGCAACAATAATCAATAAGATGCAAAGCGGACCACCTATTTTCACATAGTCCATATACTTATATCCAGCCGGTAATGTCTGGGTACAGGCCGGTGTTCCCACAGGTGTCGCACATGCAAGGTTTGTTGCAACTGCACCAATTGCAATAACAAACGGTATTGGGCTAATACCAAGATTTAATGCAATCTGAACATAAATCGGTGTCATCATAGCTGCTAAAGCTGTATTGGACATAAAGTTTGTCAAAATAGTTGTTACTGCAATACCTGCTGCCATCAAAACAACCGGTGAAGCAGCTTCGCCGCCGAAAAGATTCAAAATAAAATCAGCAATAACTTTACCGCCGCCGGATACGTTCAATCCATTAGCAAATCCCTGTGCTGCACCTAAGATAATAATAGTATTCCAATCCAGTTCTCTTAAGGATTTCTTTAACGGCATACAGCCAGTTGTCATCAGAACTGTTGCACCAATCAATCCGACAATACCCACGTTCAGATATGGCTTAAATCCTGCAAAACCAGTCAGAATAAACCCAATAATACAGCCAATTAATACAACCAGTGATAAAACGCCTTTCCATTTTGGCACTTCCTCACTGACAGCCTCTTCCACATTTCCATTTTCCAGCATTTCACTGTAATAATTACCTACATTAAAATCCGGACTTTCAGGTTTTAAAACTTTTTTCAGTAAAGAATATCCAACTGTTGCAAAATAAATAATCATCACGATACAAAGCGGTATCATTACCAGTGTCTGATCAAACAGACCAAGACCTTCCTCATAGCCCTCAAACTGTGCCAGTGCGTTTGCAGCTGTCAGCTGTGAAGATGAACCTACCAGTGTACCGGCTCCGCCGATTGCGCATGCAATACCTGCCGGAAGAATAACCATCTTGGAACGGATTTTTCCTGAAGATTTTGCTGCAACGGCTGCAATCAAAGGCATCCACATTGCGATTGTACCTGAATTTGATAAGAATGACGACATAATTGTGCAAACAATGACAACGACAATCATAAAAACACGCTCATTTTTTGCAAGCTTTGACGCGCCGATTTTTCTTCCGATTTTCTCAGCCATTCCCGTCTCAAACAAAGAGTTTCCGACAATACACATACCCGCTACCATCATGACTACGGTACTGGCAAATCCTGAATAAACATCTGCCAATTTCATCTCAGGCAACAAAATCCCCATTAAAAGTGATGCAATTACTGCGGTCATTGCCAGTGGTATTTTCTCCAAAACAAATGAAATCACGGCAATAATTGTAATAATTATTGCAATTGTGCTTGATGACATAAAATTTTCCTCCCATAAACCTTTTTCATCTTATTCAACAAACTGATTCACCACTGTTGAGCGGGCCCTCATCCCAACATTTCAATAACCAATTTTGTTTGTCTATATTTTATCAATTATATCTATTATAGACTATTACATAAAACCGCACTTTTTATTAAGCCGCATCTTAACAAATGCTTCATTAATACTAGTGTCATAATTGTATAATTTTGCAGTCATTTTTCTCTACTTTTTTATCTATTTTTTTCATTTGTATTCGAACTATTAAAACTTAATTTAATAATTGTTTCTCTTTTTTGAAAACTATTTTCCAACATCAAAAAGGACCTGATGCGTCAACATTCAAGTCCTTTCTGGTTTCGACCATGTCGAATTTTATGTATCATTAATAATAAAAGGGAGTCGCTTTGAAATTCTAAAAATTATTGTAATTGTTTAGAGCTAACCTCCAAATGCTTCGCATTTTGTCGGTGTGGCGTATCCGCCAAATGGATTTATGTTCAAGAGTGTTCATTCATGCAAGCATGCTTCACACTTTTGAACATAAATCCGCTTGGCTCTGAACAGTTACAAATTATTTACATAACTGACCGGATAAAATTAATCTCTGAATCTGATTTGTACCTTCAAAAATCTGATAAATTTTTGCATCACGCATCAGTTTTTCAACAGGATATTCACGTGAATAGCCATTTCCACCTAATACCTGCACTGCATTTTCTGTTACAAACATTGCATTGTCACCCGCAAGGCATTTTGCAGACGTAATCAATTTTTTGTTGACAATTCCGGCATCTGCTGATTTGCATGCTGCCCATACCATCTGTCTGGCTGCAGAAGTTCTCATCTCCATATCCGCCAGCATAAAACCGATTGCCTCATGCTTCCAAATCGGCTTACCAAACACAGTTCTTTCCTTCGCATATGGAATAGCCTCATCAATAGCTGCCTGGGCAATACCAATAGCTGATGCTGCTGTACATGGTCTTGAATTATCAAGAATCTGCATCGCAATTTTATATCCCTGACCTTCAGCACCTAAACGGTATTTTTCATTCAATACAACATCATCAAAGTAAAGGGAATTGGTATGTACACAGCGAATACCCATTTTATCTTCATGTTCACCCACTGTAAAACCAGGTGTATCTTTTGGCAGAAGGAAAGCTGTAATACCGCCTTTTGTGCCTTTCTCCTTATCTGTCACTGCAAAAATTGTAATTAAATCAGCACAGTCACCATTTGTAATAAAAACTTTTCCACCATTAATGACATAATCATTGCCGACCTTTTTAGCTGTTGTTTTCATACCACCGGCATCTGAACCACTGGATTCGGTCAGACCAAAGGCCATAATTCCTCCCTGGCATAAAATATCTGCCGCCCACTTTTTCTGTTCTTCTGTTCCAGCAAGATTCAAAGGCTCAAATCCAAATCCAAAAACTCTTGAAGCGAAACCGGCATCACCTCTTGCCAATTCTTCCCTGATAACTGCATAAGTCAGATTATCAAGGCCGAGACCGCCATATTCTTCCGGCACTGTTACAAGATGTAATCCCATCTCATAGCTCATTTCCACTAATTTTTCTGGAACAATTGCATCTTTTTCAGCTTCACGACACACAGGTTTTACTTCTTTCTGTGCGAAATCGCTCACCATGTTTCTAAGATCAATCTGGTCCGGTGTCAACATAAAATCAAAATCGCGCATTGACATATTCTCATATCCTCCTTAATCGATGTCTTCATTTGTTATCTAAAGGATACCATTGAACCCGTCATGCGTCTATTTCATAAATTCTACACTGCTGTTAAGCATTCATTAAATAACTAACACTATGCTTAAAAGTCTGTTAGTTTGCTTCTTATTAGTTACGATACATACTAATTCTTTTAACATTATTCTTTTATATGGCCTATCTGCCGTTTTTCAGTTTCTTCATATAATCTATTTTCAGCTGGTTGGATTCTTCCTGACGCTTTATCTCATCTTTCAGATACTGTACATATGGCCAGTTTGACGCCGCCGCTGACAGCCAAATCCTCATGCTGCTCCATTTCATCCAGCCACTGCTGGAAGGATTTTTCCTGAATATCTCTTTATGTATGGTCCGGTTGTATAAACATTATTACCCCACCTTAAATTCATTCTGTAATATAAGCAATTCCACCTTTTGACAATATCTTTTCTTTTCATTGCGATATTTTTTCCAAGGCCAACTTTTTTTGCTTCCTTTTCATCTTTCATGCTGCACCACCGACAACCACTGCTCCACCACCCGGTTAAATACCTTCGGATTCTCACTGGCTATAAAATGACTGCCCTCTATAATAGCCAGCTTTGCATTTGGCAGAGCTTTGGCAATCTCCTTTGTGTGAGATTCCTTAATCATATCCTTCGTTCCGGAAATAACAAGAGTCGGAACCGTGATCTTGGACAATTCTTCTGCCTCAATATTCGGATCATTCACCATCAGTCCCAGCATTTCCGCATTTTTCCTCGCCCCAGCTGATTTTGAAGCGAATTTCGAGGCTATCCTGTAACCGATCTCAATCGGGATCTGCGTGATAGGCTTTACACCTTTCGGGTTCAGATTGCCTCCGTTTAATATCAGAGCCTTTACCCTTTCAGGATATTTAAGAACGAACTTCATAGCAATATTTGCCCCATCTGAAAAGCCAAGAATCACCGCCTTTGAAATGTCAAGCTCATCCATAAAATCCTTCAAATCATCCGCAAACTGAGCAATGGTAAATGGCGCAGTGCCTCTGGGTGACTGTCCATGCCCTCTTGTATCCACCACAATCACACGATAATTCCTGCCAAAATAGTCCATTTGATGTGCAAAATAAGAACCATCCTCCCCGTTTCCATGCAGAAGAATCATCGGTTCGCCTTCCCCTTTTTCCTGATAATGCAGTTTTATCTCCATCACTTCACCCCTGTCAGCTTTTCAAATTGATACCTCGGTTTGCCAACGCTCTTTTTACCATACTCAATGGCTTCCGTCGGACAATAGCAGATACAGGCCATACAATGGGTACAGTTTTTGCCCCACACCGGCTTTTTCTCCCGAAGTTGAATATTGTTCATCGGACATTTTCTAACACACAATCCGCATCCAGTACAGGCTTCACTTGCTTTAAAGTCATCCGCTTTTACAATCATTTTATAAAAAATCGGGTTCACCGGTCCACTCATCAAACGGTCATACAAATTATTCCTCGGTACAGGAAATTCCTGCTTCTTCTGAATACATTTGATTGCTGCCTGAATATCAGGTTCCGCTTTTGCCGTAATCTGCTGTGCCTCATCCACCTGAGGTGCATTGAACATGGCGATATAATTCTCCGGCATAATAATCTGTGCTGTTCCCATATAGTGAAGCTGTTTTTGTTCTGCCAGGTTGCGATTATACTTTGCTGCATTACCGATTTCACTGCCACAATCCATCACAAACCAGATACGCTTCGCACCTGTCCATTTTGTTTTCGCCATCCATTCCGAAACAATTTTGGGAATACGCCATGCATAAGTCGGTGTCACCATGATGACATCACTGCCGGTATCCACGGTTGTCGTATCGTTATCTTTAATTCTGGCATTTAAATCTATCACTGTTTTCTGCAACGCCTCTGCAATCCGCTGTGCAATATATCGGCTGTTGCCGGTTCCTGAAAAACAAAAAATCATCGTATACCTCCAAGTACAGTTGTTTCTATCAACACTATATCACAAAAAGAAGCAGCTGTATATTTTCATGTATCAATACATCCACGCTGGCCCGAATATCCTTCATATGTTTTGATTGACAAATATTTTAATTTATGATATAATCCCCCAAAATTTAAATGCAGGTGGGGTTCACATGGACAATGAAAAAAATTTAAAAGATGAATTTAAAAAAGCAGATATCGAATCAATTAATCTATGGCATCATAGGGAGATAAGAACAGCCACCATCAATGATCTTGAAGCGGTCGCTGCTGTCGAAGCAGAATGTTTTCCTGCAGCAGAAGCCGCAACAAAAGAAGAATTTGCAGAACGGATCAAATTTTACGGCGATCATTTCTGGCTGATGTTTGATGCAGACAAACTCATTTCTTTTGTGGATGGATTTGTTACCGACCAGCCGGATTTGACCGATGAAATGTATGAAAACGCCTCTATGCACAATGAAAAAGGGGCATGGCAAATGATTTTCGGTGTCAATACCATCCCCTCTTATCGTCAGCATGGCTATGCAGGAGAATTAATCCGAAGAGCCATTTTCGACGCAAAAGCCCAGCACCGAAAAGGTCTGGTATTAACCTGCAAAGACAAGCTGATCCATTATTATGCCTCCTTTGGTTTCGTAGACGAAGGCATTTCAGAATCTGTCCACGGAAATGTGGTATGGCATCAGATGCGATTAACGTTTTAATACATCTGAATGTCCTTTTCTCTATTCGTCAAAAACAGGATTTTTCCCATTCTGTCATACCTTTTCCTACAACTTCACAAATCCGGATTTTCTATCAATATACCATAAAAACAGGGGTCGGTAAATGACTTGAATGAACAGCTTGTCATAGTGCCCGTATTCCTTTATAATAAAATCAACGTCATGACTGACCAAATAGAAATTCTATGATGAAAGGATCTTTTTATGCATACACTCAAAAAATTCATTCATTACTACGGCCCCTATAAAGTGGTCTTTTTTATTGACCTGCTCTGTGCAGCCATCATCAGCCTTGTAGACCTTTCCTACCCGCAGATTCTGCGGACAGCCACCAAAACACTTTTCACTCAGGATAAAAGCATGATCCTGCATGCCCTCCCATGGATTGGCATCGGATTATTCCTAATGTACGTGATCCAGAGCCTGTGCAAATATTATGTCAGCTATCAGGGTCATATGATGGGTGCCAACATGGAACGGGATATGCGTCAGCAGCTCTTTGAGCATTATGAAGAATTGTCTTTTTCTTATTATAGCCAGAATAATTCCGGCCAGATGATGAGCAAACTGGTCAGTGACCTGTTCGATATTTCTGAGTTTGCCCACCATGGTCCGGAGAATCTTTTCATTTCTCTGATCAAAATTGTCGGTGCCTTCATCTTCCTTTTTGTCATCAACAGGAAGCTTGCTCTGCCTCTGATTTTCCTTGTCATTGTCATGTTTTTCTTCTCTTTCCGTCAGAATCAGAAGATGCAGCGGACATTCATGGAAAACAGAAGAAAAATCGGGGATGTCAATGCCAGCCTGCAGGATACTTTAGCCGGCATCCGTGTGGTTCAATCCTTTACAAATGAAGACATCGAGAAAGAAAAGTTCCGACGGAGCAATCAGGCATTCCTTGTTTCCAAAAAAGACAACTACAGATGTATGGGTGAATTCATGAGCTCCAATCTATTCTTCCAGGGCATGATGTATCTTGTCACACTGGTTTATGGCGGTTTCTTAATCGCCAATGGCGAAATGTCTGCTGCCGACCTGGCTATGTATGCCCTGTATATCGGCATCTTCATCAGTCCGATACAGATTCTGGTAGAACTGATGGAAATGATGCAGAAGGGTCTTTCCGGTTTCCGCCGTTTTCTTGATGTTATGGAAACCGTGCCGGATATTCAGGATGCACCGGATGCCGTGGATCTTGCCAATGTGAAAGGTCATGTCTGCTATGAAGATGTCTCCTTCCATTACAGCGACGATGAGACAACCGTTCTCTCCCATGTATCCATTGATATTCCTGCCGGCAGATCCGTCGCACTGGTCGGTCCTTCCGGCGGCGGTAAGACAACCATATGCTCCCTGCTGCCCCGCTTCTACGATGTAACCGATGGCCGGATCACAATTGATGGTCACGATGTCCGCACCCTCACTCTAAAAAGTCTGCGAAGCCGGATTGGCGTTGTACAGCAGGATGTCTATCTGTTCTCCGGATCCATCCGCGATAACATTGCTTACGGCAAACCAGATGCCTCAGAAGATGAAATTATTGCAGCTGCCAAACGTGCCAATATCCACGACTTCATTATGGAATTGCCCGATCAATATGATACCTTTGTCGGTGAACGTGGTGCCAGACTTTCCGGTGGCCAGAAGCAACGTATTTCCATTGCCCGGGTCTTCTTGAAGAATCCCCCGATTCTTATTCTCGATGAAGCAACCAGTGCCCTGGACAACGAAAGTGAGCGATGGATCCAGCACAGTCTGGAGGAACTCTCCAGAAACCGTACAACGATCACCATCGCTCACCGTCTGTCCACTATTAAAAATGCAGATGAAATCATTGTCCTCACTGAAAACGGCATTGCCGAACGCGGAACACATGAGACACTGCTTGATAAAAATGGCATTTATGCAGCCTATTACAACATGATCTAATATTGATTCAGTAAACCTATTCACTCATAATCGGAGAAAACACCGGTTTTCCATCTCTGTCAGGCAGCGGTCAGCGGTGTCAAACCGGCGGCATTCCCGCTTGCATGAAAAAGGTAATTCACACCTGTTATCTGATACATCCGCGGCAACTTCTACGACAACCACCACTGGCCATTCGGCAGCCGTGTCAATGCCCCCGGTTCCTCTGACACCACATCACCGAATCTATTTCTGACGATCAGTTTTTCATAATATTTATAGTCTTCTGTGATCTCACACTCAGCAACGCCTTCTTCCTCCCAACAGCTGCAATAGATATGATTGTCCACAATTTCAATCACACTTTCCCGTGCTGAAAGCTTAATTGAAAATTGCTCCGGATAATAACACCTCATCTCTTCACTCTGGCTGATCAAATGGATCGGTGTCCCAACAATACGCAAATTATACAATTCCACTTCAGCCATTCCGATACTGAAGCATTCCTTACAGTCCCAATCCGGCCGATATTGCATAATCATCACCGTCTTTTTGCTAAAATCAGCCTTTAAAAAATAAAAGTAACCTTCTATCCATTCAACTCCGCCATAGGCAATATTCCTTTCCTTTTCAAAAGGTGTATACACTGCCCCCGTTTCATAATCGCCAAAAACAATCTGATTGCCCAAATATGCTTTTTCATTCACGTATTCAGCAATGTCATAAAAGTCCTCAAAATCAGTCATCCCGCAGCCATATCTTAACTGTCCCGGAACAGGCTCAAGATTCAGCCCCTGTACAACAGCCATTCTATTTATCTTCACGGTATTTTCCTCACTATTACAATTTATATTTCAATACATTCTTTTTCATCTGAGAAATATAATATCCTTCTGACATCATATCCTTCTTTCCGAAACATTCTCCCCGACTGTCCACTTTCCAAAGAGAATATGACAATCCCGCTGTCATCAAAGCGTTGGTTTCCCTCAATTCACAGGTTGAAATATATCGTGTTCTTCTATGAAACATTTCGCACGGGTGTGCGACGTTTCATAGAAGAACACGATATATTCAACCGTCAATAAGAAACCAGCTCTTTCCTACAGCGGGTTCGTCATATCCTCACAAATCATTTCCATGGCCGCACACAGGCCTGTTTCCAGTGAATCGATTCGGACATATTCTTCTCTTGTATGCTGTCCGCCGCCCAGATAGACGCCGAAGCAGATGGCCGGTATGCCCATGGACAATGGAATATTGCAGTCTGTAGATCCACTTCCGAACATCGGCATCACACCGGTATTTCTGAAAATAATCCCTTCTGCCCGCTTCTGCAGCTCCGCCATTTTCTTTTTGTCTACCTGACCCATAGAAGGTCTGTCCCCGATCATCTCAATATCCACTCTGGCATCTTCACGATCTGTATATTTATCAACAATCACTGACATTTCTCTTTCCATCAGCTCCAGTCCCATCATTCTGTCTGAACGATATTCATAGAGAATCTTCACATCCTGAGCAATGGTATTCACTGATGTACCGCCTTCGATCAATCCTACATTGTACGTCGTTTTTCCCGGCATCGTATTGGTGTCTATCTCATAAAAATCATGAATCATATCCGCAGCCACCGCAATCGCATTGGTCGCTCCAAAATCTGCATAGGAATGTCCACCGGTAGTCCGAATACGAATCTCATAACGTCTCGAACCGACAGCCCAGACGGTTCCCGCATTGTATCCGCAATCGTAAGAAACCAACTGCCCGATTCTTCCTGTATACTGTTTCACAAGAGCTCTGCATCCCTTCAAATTGCCAAGTCCCTCCTCACAGGAATTCAAGGCAAAAACCATGGTTTGTTTTGGCACAATCTTTTTCTCAGATAAATATTTTAAAGTCATCAGAATCGCACACACATTGGTGGTATCATCCCCAACTCCCGGTGCCTTAATACAGCCGTCTTCTACAACAACCGGAAGCTCTGTCTCATCAGGGAAAACCGTATCCGTATGCGCCATAAAAATATGCACCGGTGCCTCTAAATCACTGCCTTTTACCTCACAGATCACATTCTTCGCATCATCAATAAATGCCTGGTCATATCCCAACTGATGCAGATACTCACAGATAAACGCCGCTCTCCTTTCCTCATGATGAGACGGCGCCGGAATTGACGTCAGTTTGCAGATGAGTGCCTGATATTCCTCAAAATGTTCCTTCGCAAAAGTTTTTATATCCATACAAATACCTCCCTAATGCCGATGACTCAATCACTCAGCGATATCTTTAATGCTCGAATTACAGAAAAATGAAAACCGCCGCCACTGCCGAAAGACTTCGACAGGCAGCGACGGCCTCCTGATTCTAAATATGTTTTCTTAACAGAAAATGAACTATTGACGACAGGTATTTCATACTGTAATAAGTAAAAATAACAAGCGGTGCAATAAAGATCATTCTCCAGCTGAATACACTGTTGATGCTGAACAGTTCCGGGAATAAAATGACACAGGCCACAAAAATCGCGATCATCGTGTTGCACAAAATACTTCGAATCTTATTCATCGGATTACATACCCGCATCAGTACCATCAGGCTGACCATGCCTGCCACAATCAAATTATACGTCGCAGTCATGCCGCTGTCAAACCCAAGTGCAATAGAAATTCCCTGAATCAGCAGCATATTCAGCACCATGGTCAAAGCTCCAGGCAGTGCGACTCGAAGCACATGCTTCAGGAAGCCGCTCTGGGTCACAGTCTCGGTCTGTTCCAATGCCAGAATAAAGCTTGGAATACCGATGGCCACCGTACTGATCAGTGTCAGATGAATCGGCACAAACGGATAGGAACGTCCCAATAAGATAAAAATCACATTCAACAGCAATGAATAAATCGTCTTTGTCAGATACAGAGAGCTCACTCTCTCGATGTTGGAGATAATCATACGGCCTTCGCTGACGATTTCCTTCAGATGAACAAAATCTGAATCCAGCAGCACGATATGTGCCACCTGTTTGGCAGCATCACTGCCCGCCGCCATGGCAATACCACAGTCAGCATCCTTTAAAGCCAGAACATCGTTGACACCATCGCCCACCATGCCGACAACCGATTTATTGGCCTGATAAGCCTTGATCAGACGCTGTTTCTGCTCCGGTGTTACACGACCGAAAACCGTATAGTTCTTGACAACATTTTTCAGCTCATCAAAGCTCTCCGGCAAGGTGGAAGCATCGATATATTTGTCGCCATCCTTCAAACCGGCCTTCTGGGCAATCTGTGAAACTGTCGCCGGATTATCACCGGAAATAACCTTAATCGCCACATGCTGTGCTTCAAAATAAGCAAATGTGGACGGTGCTTCTTCTCTGACACAGTCGGAAATAACAATCAGCGCTGCCGGTTTTGGTGTTCCCACCATACCATCGGCACTTGAAATCTGATCCGTTTCTGCCAGCAAAAGCACACGATAGCCCTGCAGTGCATAAGTCTCGCTCTTCTTCAGCAATTCTTCATCATTCTTCATGATGAATTCCGGTGCACCCAGCACATAAGCTCCGTGCTCGCCAAAGGCAATGGCACGATATTTTCTCGCAGAGGAAAACGGAATCAGATCCGTTGTCTGCCATTTCTGCGTCTTTTCAAAATAATTCATCAAAGCCTGCTGGGTCGGATTGACATCATTGAATGCAAATGTGATCTCATTCATGGCCTCTCTGATCTTCTCATCCGACATAGTCCCACAAGGCACAACTTCCACCACTTCCAAATCACCGGTGGTGATGGTACCGGTTTTATCCAGGCAAAGCACATTCACACGGGCCAGTGCTTCAATGGCTTCCATCTCCTGCACCAATGCCTGCTTTCTTGCCAAACGGCCAACACCCAAAATAAATGAAACACTGGTCAGAAGTACCAGCCCTTCCGGAATCATACCGATAACACCGGCAACGGTGTTGACAATGGCATCGGATGTGGTGGTTCCCTCAATGGCTCTCTGAGAAAGGAAAAGCAATATACCAACCGGTACAATCAGGAAACCGACAATCTTAATAATCCTGCCGATGGAATCCTGCATTTCCGATGTGGCACGCTTTTTGTCTTTGGCCTTGGCTGCCAGAATCGTAGCATAATTCTCACTGCCCACATGAATAACCCTTGCCACACCGCTTCCGGCCACAAGAAAGCTTCCCGACAACATCTCATCGCCTTCATGCTTCTTCACAGCCACAGATTCACCTGTAATCATGGATTCATTCACTTCAATGCCCTGGGCTTCCAGAACCACGCAGTCCGCACCAATCTGATCACCGCTTTCCAGCACCATCACATCATCCACAACAAGCTCATCCAGCGGTATCTGCTTCTTCGTGCCATCCCTGATAACCGTCGCCTTCGAGGCTGTAATCACAGACAGCTTATCCACAAGACTCTTGACCTTTAACTCCTGAATAATACCAATGACTGAATTGGCAATAATCGTAAACATAAAAGTCAGATTCTTAATCTGTCCTGTCATCAGAACAAGTGCACCAAGAAAAACATTCAGAAAGTTAAAGAAGGTACATAAATGCGCCCGAAAAATCTCTTTCTTCGTTCGGGATATACTGTTGGTGGTGGTATTGACCTTTCCCGCTTCAACTCTCTGGCTGACTTCACTCCCAGATAGTCCCTTATAATCTTCCGTCATAAAATCATCCTTTTTATATTGTATACCATGGCATTGCTGTATCGCTTCGCCGGTATACGCTTACCTGTCACTCATTTCACAGGGTAACTGTTATGTTATTCTACAGGTACAAAAACACCGTTCTTCAATTCATATGGTGTTGTCTGGTAAACAAAATAATTCATCCAGTTAGAATAAATCCACTGTCCGTGGGCACTCCACTTCAT
>OODK01000940.1_pt1 | contig 19322 bp, 19 predicted proteins | sample 1671371 | NCBI WGS metagenome assembly OODK01 (sample SAMN06348150, study PRJEB24527) | human gut metagenome | biome: human gut; feature: ankylosing spondylitis patient; material: feces | host: Homo sapiens | place: China | collected 2015-10 | reverse complement strand
ATTGAACACAATCCTGCCAAATATGCCCATGCCTGTGAAGGAAAGACTCTTGCTACTTGTTTCTATGAACCAAGTACACGTACACGACTGAGCTTTGAAGGTGCCATGTATCACTTGGGCGGTCATGTTCTGGGATTTTCTTCCGCTGCTTCCAGCTCTGCTGCAAAGGGTGAAAGTGTTTCTGATACAATCCGTATGATCGGCTGCTACGCAGATATCTGTGCAATGCGTCATCCAAAAGAAGGTGCTCCAATGGTTGCATCCATGAAAGCCAAGATTCCTGTGATCAATGCCGGTGATGGCGGTCATCAGCATCCGACTCAGACAATGACAGACCTTCTGACGATTCGTTCTTTAAAAGGTCATCTGAATAATCTGACAATTGGTCTCTGCGGTGACCTGAAGTTTGGTCGTACAGTTCATTCCTTAATCGAAGCCTTATCCCGCTATGAAGGCATTCGTTTTCTCCTCATTTCCCCTCCAGAACTGCGTGTACCTGAATACATCCTTGAGATGCTGAAACAGAAGAATATTCCGTATACAGAAGTTCAGAGTCTTGATGATGCCATTAGCGAACTGGATATTCTCTACATGACACGTGTTCAGCGTGAACGCTTCTTCAATGAAGATGATTATATCCGTATGAAAGACTGCTATATCCTTGATAAGGCCAAAATGGCCCTTGCTAAGGAAGACATGCTGGTTCTTCATCCACTGCCTCGTGTCAATGAGATTTCTGTTGAAGTGGATGACGATCCGAGAGCAGCTTACTTCAAACAGGCTCAGTACGGTATGTACATCCGTATGGCACTCATCCTGACATTACTTGAAATCAAAGTGGAGGTATAATTATATGTTAAATATCAGTGGATTAGACAACGGTATCGTTTTAGACCATATTCCTGCCGGTATGAGCATGGAAATCTACAAGTATCTGAATCTCGGCAAACTGGACAGCCAGGTTGCGATTATCAAGAATGCCAGCAGCAAAAAAATGGGCAAGAAAGATATCATCAAGATTGCAGGCGGCCTTGACAGTATCGATCTCGATGTCATCGGTTTCCTGAATCACAAGATTACCGTGAACATCATCACCAACGGCAAGATTTCCGAGAAGAAGACGCTTCATCTGCCAAAGAAACTGACAAATGTTATTCACTGCAAAAACCCAAGATGTATTACATCCATCGAACAGGAACTGCCGAATGTTTTCCTTCTGACAGATCCAGAAACGGCCACTTACAGATGTAAGTACTGTGAAGAGAAATATACAAAATAATCGCACATAAACATAAAAGGACACACTGTATCGATTCATCATCGTTTTGGACAGTGTGTCCTTTATCTTTCTGCTTATCCGATCTTTGTATCATCCGGTCACTCTCTCTATCAGCATTCCCGTATACACATCTTATGTTTGCGCTGTATCTAATTCATCTTTTCTAAACAGCAAACCCTCTCGATACACAATTCTGCCCTGAGCCATCAGATCGATATAGCGTGTCCAAGCACTATGGGCAATAATCACCATGCTTAACCCTTCCCGCTGATTAATATGCAGTATTTTCATATATTTCGCCAGCACTTCCTCTCTGGTCATCGGTCTCGTCAGAACTTCCAGCGCTATTCTGGACAACTGGTGTTCTTTGGCAATATTGTCTGTGACAATTTTGTCCATGGAGGCTTTCTTCTCAACGGACTGATGGGCAATCACATAGATCTCATAATTCAATGACCTTACCTTCTCCATAGAAGCCAGAGACTTCTGTACATTTGCCATATAAGGAAGCTTCGAAACGTTCAAAACATCCTCTGAGACAATGGCATCACCAAGACAGCAGATACCATCCGGTGTTACAACCCCCACATGGCCCACTGAATGACCTTCCAGCGAAATCAATTCAAAGATTTCTCCATCAATCATAATTTCCGGCCGCTTCATGTCTACACCTATGATATGAAGTTTCTCCGGATAATACACAGCCTGCGCCTCTTTCGCATGGGCAGCCGTATCAAATCCCATTGAGCGCATCATATCTTCAGGCGATGCAATCGCATCGGCTTCATCCTTTGATGTATAAAAAAGAATATCCGGGAACTTTTCCAACAGTAATAAATCATTCGCCACATGGTCAATATGTACATGGGTATGAATAACAGCCCGGACACGCCAGTGCCGCTCATCCAACAGCTCCATTAAACGTTTTGATTGAATTGGTCCCGAATCAATCAGAACCAATTCATTCTCTGTCAAAAAATATCCCGGAACAAAGGCATTGCCGATGGATACATATCCTGTTTTCTCCGTCAGTTCATGCCATTTCATCTTATAATGTCGCATCCATAACTGCTTTGATCGTATGCATACGATTCTCAGCCTCATCAAAAACAACAGACTGTGCAGACTCAAAGACTTCATCTGTCACTTCCATCTCACTGATACCAAACTTCTCACCAATCTCCTTGCCGATGGTTGTCTTAAGATCATGGAACGCCGGCAGGCAATGCATGAAGATGGCTTTCTCTCCTGCATTCTCCATTACTTTCTTATTCACCTGATATGGAGATAATTCTTTGATACGTTTTGCCCAGACTTCATCCGGTTCACCCATAGATACCCAGACATCTGTATAGATAACATCTGCACCCTTTGTACCTGCTTCTACATCCTCTGTCAGTGTAATGCTGCCGCCTGTCTCCTTGGCAATCGCTTCACACTGTGCTACAATATCAGCATCCGGGAAGTATTCCTTGCATGTACATGCTGTAAAATGCATACCCATCTTCGCACAAACTACCATCAGGGAATTGCCCATATTATAACGGGCATCGCCCATGTATGTCATCTTGATACCTTTCAGGTATCCGAACTTCTCACGAATTGTCATAATATCAGCCAGCACCTGTGTCGGATGGAACTGATTGGTCAGACCGTTCCAGACCGGTACACCGGCATACTTCGCCAGATCATCCACGATGGACTGGTCAAAACCACGGTACTCAATACCATCATAAATACGTCCAAGTACACGTGCTGTATCGGCAATGCTTTCCTTCTTGCCAATCTGTGAAGCGGACGGATCAAGGAAAGTGGTATGCATACCAAGATCATTGGCAGCCACTTCAAAAGAACATCTTGTTCTTGTACTGTTCTTCTCAAAAATCAGAGCAATATTCTTTCCAGGGTGATTCAAAGTCGGAATTCCCTGTTTCTTCCTTGCCTTCAATTCATCTGCATGATCAACTAAATATAAAATCTCTTCCGGTGTAAAATCAAGTAACTTTAATAAATGACGTCCTTTTAAATCCATAACAATACCTCTTTATCTTTCTAGTATAACTTCTTAGTTTTAACTTATCTCATTTTATCTGATCAGCTAAGCCATCCTATTAACAAAGAACGGCTCAAAATCGAAACTGTGTATAAGTATACACTCCTTTTTTGAATTATGCAAGTGTTATTCATTAATTTTGTAAAATTATACACATTTTAATTGATATAGGCATGTTTTATGCAATACATATGCATAATTAATCGTTTCTATCCGGGCTATTCGCTGTCCATGTCCTTCAATCTTCATTTTCCTGTGCCATCAAAACCATTTTCTCAAAGGACTGTGCAAACTTTTCATCATCCTCCGATGTCCGCTTCCTCGGTCCTTTCATGTGGCTCTTATGCGTACTTCTTCTGGCTTTTTTGTTCAAATGACGTTCCATTAACATCTGATCAATGTTATCATTCGTGTACCATTTACCGGATTGATGAATGGCATACGCTCCTTTTCCCAATGCCATTGCTGCCACACCATAATCCTGAGATACAACAATATCTCCCTTCCGACAAATACTGATCAGCTTATAATCCACCGCATCCGCTCCGGCTCCGACAACAATAACTTTGCTGTAACTAGATGATAATACGTGATTTGTATCGCACAGCAATGTTACCGGCACTGCATACATTTTTGCAACTTTCTCTACAATAGCAACCACCGGGCATGCATCCGCATCGACAAATATCTGCATTACTTTTTTGCCCCTTTTCCTCTAAATTAACATTTTATGAAAATAAACTCAGCTGCTCATATTCGGCCTGTCTCTTCAGCATCACCGGTTCCTGACGCAGAATGACCTGCATCTTTTCATTATCAAACCAATCTTCCATCTGTTCTTTCTCCAAAATCAACGGCATTCGATCATGGACTTTGATCATTGATTCATTCGCCGCAGTGGTCAGAATCACAAATCTCCGCTCATTGTCAAACCAGTCACAGAAACCGGCTAAATATAGTACCGACGCATCTGATCTGGTAAATGTATTCTTTTCTTTTAAACGATTCCATTCATAGAATCCACTGGCCGGGATCACAATCCGATGATACCAAATACCATTACTGAAAGAGGGCTTGTCCAGAACTGTTTCTGCTCTTGCATTAATGACCAGATTCTTTCCCTTTTGCAGGGGGAATCCCCATTTACAAAGTGACAGCTGCAAGCCATGCTCAGTTTTCTCTATAATCGGTGCTGTGTTTGTTGGCAAGATATCACCTTGAAATTGTTCTGTACAGATTTTCCAGTCTATGTCAAAACTATATACCACATTACCAATTTCATCCAGCCAGTTAGTATCAATATAATATCTGCCGCACATATTGGTTACTTCCTTATCTAAATCTAATTATTCTGCACATTCATCCAGCCAATTCTTTCCGCTATATTCCTCAATCTGCTTTACAATTCTATTGAGAAATTGATCTAACAATTTATTTTCTTCTCTTCCCTGTGCAAACCATACATTTGACTGCCCAAATCCATAGGCAACACCTTTAGACTTTCTTGGAACTTTCCATATATTTGCTTTCCGTCTGGATGCTCTTGGCAGCAATACACAATCTTCCTTTCTGGCAATTGCATTATAGGCCTGATCATAATACCCTTCCTCATCCTCCGATGGGAAACGCATCACCTCACAATTTCGATATACTGTCGCATGTTTATACCATCCAACCACATAGGTCTCTTTCTCAACAGCATCCGGATATAATGCACAATAAATGACCAAAACATCCTCAGCAAAATCCTCTTTATTTAATGTCCCACAGCCATAGATGTTTTCAATCCTCAGCTGATTTCTTGTTTCTTTATTTGTAGATTTCGTCTCCACAAATCCGAGGCAATACTCACCATCCGGATATCCTGATTCATTTGCAAGTGATACTGCATCAAAATTATACTTTTCGTGCGCATCCAGATTTTCCTTAACATAAGAGCCTCCATTTTGTGGTTCATCTTTGCCTTGGATTATCCCTTTATAATAATTCATCCATGCAATATTACAAAAAAGTATTCTCATCGCATCAACCTTCTTTTCCCTTGGAAAACGGACTCAGATTAATAAACAGCTCTTTCAATTGAATCAACAATCCAGCTATCTTCATAGTCATATTGAAAATAGGCTGCTGTATTGTAAACTGATTCCTTCATATTTCCATAATAGATATTTAACATTCTACTCACTTCCCTCTTAACCTAAAATTCATATCCATTATACGTTCTGCTTCATCTATTTTTGTCAGTTATTTAATTTATATTATAAGCAAGCCAGAGAATGAAGTCAATTTATTTCACCCAAGCCTGACTCGTCCCCTCAAATATTTCAAATTCTGAACAACGTCCTTAGTTTATCCACCAAAATCCGTAATACATTTAAAATTCTTTTCTCTTCCTGTATTGTTTTCTCCTCAACCACTTCCGACTCTATCTATACAATATTTTCTTTCTCAGCCAAATCTGCTGCTTTCAGTTTCCGGTAATAAACATAAAACATCGGTGCCGTTGTGCACACGGCAATGGTATCAGCAATCGGTTCTGCCAGGTAAACGCCCATGACAACCAAAAATCACCTTCAAACTATGACTCCATTATAGTCTGAAGGTGATTCTGTTAAAAGTAATTATCTAATTTATCAGTCACTCATAAATTACATAGCGGCTTATATCTTCTTACACATTGGAATCAGCATCCCGCCCACTGCATTTCCAAGGCTGATCACAACCACGCACAAAAATGCTCTTGCGGACCACATCTGCGCCACTGACACATAGAACATATCCGCAATGCAATGCTCGAATCCGCAAAGAATGAATCCTGCCACACAAACGAACAAAATCAATGGATTTTTTGTCTGTTTATAGCCTTCCACTGCAATGTACATCAGTGCACCGCAGAAAATACCAAGGATAAACAGGCTGATGAGACTGTCATCCACTTTGATCTGACACATACTCTGAGCCTTTTCGGAAATGCCGTTAATCCTGCTGCCAAGCACTCCCATGGCCGCCAGCCATGTACCGGCCAGATTACCCACCCAGATAATGACCAGATCAATGATATAGGATTTTGGCTGTTCCACCGCATAGCCGACTTTGCCCGTGAACAGGTTCAGACCATGCACACAGATAGAATACAGCCCCGCCGTAAACATCAACGCCCCCACAATCTTATTTTCCAAAGATAAAAACACAATACCGCCTATTCCGATGGCAGCACCCGCCAGCACAGCCAGGGCAAATAATCTCACATACTTTCTCATACTCTGTACCTCCAAATTCTCATTGAATTTCTGTAATGCTCCAGTGTCAACCAAATTCACCTGAAATCGTCAACTGCCCCAGGACTTCATGCCACTCCGCCTACAAGCACGGATTTTAGCTCGTTGCTCGCGTAAAAAAAGCCGGCCACTGAGCATCACTGCCCAGACGGTCGGCATTCAAATCCATTCATACTTCCTGTGGTCAATTCCACTTCCGTCAGTCGTATAAACTGACTTTATCATACTGAAACTTCACCCGGTTGTCAAGTCATTTTCTGCTTTTTACGCATAACGGACATTGATGTTTAATTACATTGACATGGCAGTTCAGTAAATTCAGCATTCTTTCGAAATTTCCAGCCATAGTCCAATTAATCATCCGGATACCAATTAAACCAGCAGGCCTTTCAGCACTTTCACACAGCCCTCTATTCCCAATTCGCCGGAATTCAGCACGATATCATAATTGCGGTAATCATCCCATCGCTTCATGGTATTGGCTCTGTAATAGTTGGCTCTCTTTTTGTCATATTTCTTGCGGAGAAACTCCATCCGGTTTGGAGAAATCTGGTAATCCTCCTGGATTCTCTTCTGCTTGAAAGCATCATCCGCATGAATGAATACTTTCACCACACCTTTGCAGTCTTTTAAAGCTTCACTGGCACAATGTCCCATAAACACTGCAGAACCATTCTGTGCCAGACTTTGAATAGCAGCCTGCTCTGCCAGATAAACCTTGCCTTCATCCGAAAGCATGTTCATATCCCCTGACTGGGCTTTGCTCATCACAAACACCGTATAGAGAAAGCTGTTGGTCACCCCCTCCTCATACTGTTCAATCTGTTCCACAGAAATATCATATTTCCTGGCAACACACTCAAGAATTTCTCTGCCGTAACATGGCATTTTGCATTCTTTTGCCAGCAACTCACCAATTCTGGTGCCGCCGCTGCCAAATTCTCTTTCTATTGTTATATACTGGTACTTCATCCGACTCGCCTTCCTTCTTATGCTGCCTTATGACGCCTGATCAAACTGGCTGTTGTACAGATCCGCATAGAAACCGCCTTTTGCCAGCAGTTCCTCATGATTGCCGCTTTCGATAATATCGCCGTCCTTCAGTACAAGAATCAGGTCGGCATTTTTAATCGTGGACAAACGATGAGCAATCACGAAAGATGTACGATTCTGCATCAACGCATCCATGGCTTTCTGAATCTGAAGCTCAGTTCTTGTATCCACGGAACTTGTGGCTTCATCAAGAATCAGCATTGGTTTATCCGCAATCATGGCTCTGGCGATGGTCAACTGCTGTTTCTGGCCCTGTGACAGACTCACCTGATCATTAAGGATCGTATCATAGCCATGCGGCAGTGTCCGGATAAAGTGATCCAGGCCTACGGCTTTACATGCTGCCTCTATCTTCTCTTCTGAAACATTCTCTGTATTGTACACCAGGTTTTCTCTGACTGTGCCCTCAAAAAGCCATGTATCCTGAAGCACCATGCAGAACTGGGAACGTACTTCTTCACGCTTCATATCCCGGGTAGAAATACCGTCGATCTTGATATCGCCGTTCTGGATCTCATGGAAACGCATCAGCAGATTCACCAGTGTCGTCTTGCCGGCACCTGTCGGACCGACAATCGCGATCTTCTGTCCCGGTTTTGCCTTGGCTGAAAAATCATGAATAATGATCTTGTCTGTGTCTTCATAGCCGAATTTGACATGCTCAAAATCCACATAACCTTCTGCTTTGCCAAGCTTCTCTGTTTTATCGCTTTCATCGGGCATTTCCTCTGCCCCAAGGAAAGCAAATACACGCTCACCGGCTGCTGCCGCAGACTGCAAGGACTGAGTTGCCTGTGCGATCTGCGCAAGGGGCTGGGTAAACAAACGGATATACATCATAAATGCAACAATGACTTCAAATCCGATATAGCCTTTCATTGTCAGCACAGCACCCATCACGCAGACAGCCACATAACCAAAATTGCCGATAAAGGCCATCAAAGGCTGCATCAGACCTGAAAGGCTCTGTGCCTTAAAAGCGCTGTCTCTCAGGTTATTATTCAGTTCATCAAAAACTTTTTTGGCATTTTTTTCACCGTTATAGGCTTTGACAACTGTATGTCCGGAATAAATCTCTTCAATATGACCATTTAATGCACCGAGATTGGCCTGCTGCCTTGAGAAATATTTCTGTGAATGACTTGTGATCAGTGACATCAGTCCGAAACCGATCATAGTTGCGATCACTGCTGTCAGCGTCATGATCACATTGGTCTTAAACATCATGATTAAAGACCCAAAGAACAAGGCTACCGCTGACACCAGGTTGCCGATACTCTGGTTCATAGACTGAGAAATCATATCCACATCATTGGTGACTCTTGAAAGCACATCACCTGTAGATGTCTTATTGTAATAGGCCATCGGCAGACGATTGATCTTGCCCGAAATATCGCTTCGCAGCTGCTTTGTCACATTTTGTGTGACCGTGGCCATAATGAACTGCTGTCCAAAAGACAAAATCGCACTGCCCACATAAAAAGCCACCAATGTCAGACCGATGGACTTGACACGTTCCATATCAATACCTGTCGCTATGCCCTCTGTAATCACCTTTGTCAGATCTGACAATTTATCCGGACCGAGGATTGTCAGAATCGTACCGGCCACGGCACAGATCAGAGCAACAACGATCACTGCCAGATAACGTTTACAATAACGAATGATCTTCATCCATGTTCCTTTAAAATCTTTTGATTTCTCTGCAGGACGTCTGCCCATGCCAGGGCCCCGCATCCCACCTCTGTTATTTCTATTTTCCATTATGCCAGTTCCTCCTTTGAAAGCTGAGAGAAAGCAATCTGACGATAAACTTCACAATTCTTCATCAGTTCATCATGGGTACCCATTCCTGCGATCCTGCCTTCATCCAGAACAATGATCTTGTCTGCATCGCGGATAGTGCCGATTCTCTGTGCAACGATCAATCGGGTTGTATCACCGCACTTTTCATCCAGTGCCTTTCTTAAAATTCGGTCGGTCTTGTAATCCAGTGCCGAGAAGGAATCATCGAAGATCATAATCTCCGGATGACGGCAAATAGCTCTGGCAATAGAAAGACGCTGTTTCTGACCGCCGGAGAGATTCGAACCGCCCTGGGCTACAAAACCATCATAGGTATCCGGCAGTTTCTCTACAAATTCATCCGCCTGAGCTGTATGGACAGCATCGATAATGTCTTCTCTGTCCGCAGGCTTGCCGCCGTTTTCACCATAAGCCACATTGCCTGCAACCGTGCCGGAGAAGAGAATCGCCTTCTGGGATACATAACCGATTCTGTTTCTCAATGCTTCCTGGGTATATTCTTTCACATTCATGCCGTCAACCAGCACTTCACCTTCCGTTGCATCATAAAATCTCGGAATCAGGTTGATAACCGTACTCTTACCACAGCCGGTAGAACCGATGAAAGCCACCGTATCTCCCTTATGGGCTGTAAATGTAATGTCTTCCAGCACATTCTTCTCTGCATCCGGATATTTGAAGCTGACATGGCAAAACTCTACTTCACCGGTCATACCCGCCTTGGCTTCTGTCTTCGCACCATCCTCAATGGCCGGTTCTGTATCCAATACCTCATTGATACGCTTTGCAGCAACGGATGCACGGGGTACCAGCACAAAGATCATAACCAGCATCATGAAAGCCATCACAACCTGCATCGCATACTGCGAAAAGACAATCATATCCGAGAATAATGTCAGCTTATCCTGCATACCCGCATCATTGATCAGATAAGCACCTACCCAGTAAACCGCCAGTGTCAGACCATTCATGACAAGCATGATACCCGGCATCAGAATCGTCATGGTCCTGTTGGCAAAAAGCTGTGTACGCTTCAGTTCATCATTGGCCTTTTCAAACTTGGTCTCCTGATAATCCTCCGCATTATAGGCACGGACAACACGAAGCCCTGTCAGATTCTCACGCGTCACCCGGTTGATGTTATCTGTCAGAATCTGCAGCTTTCTGAACTTCGGCATTGCCACCATAACACAGATTCCGACAATACACAGCAGTATAATAACTGCGATGCCTGTTGTCGCCGTCCACTGCCAGCTCTTTCCGGCAATCTTACAGATCGCCCACACAGCTGTCACTGGTGCCTTCAGAAAAACTTCCAATCCCAGCACCAATACCATCTGAACTTGGGTAATATCATTGGTTGAACGTGTGATCAGACTGGATGTTGAAAAACGTCCGATCTCTTCCATTGAAAATGACTGCACTCTGTTAAATACCTGTCCTCGCAGGTTGGCAGAAAAATTTGCTGAAATCTTTGCCGCGCAGACAGCAATACAGGCTGCCGTCAAAAGTGAGCCCACCGCACAGAGCAGCATCTTGCCTCCCGCTGCAAGTATATCTGCCATGGCACTTCCCTCTGTCTGAACAAGCACTGTCATGTCGGACATATAATCCGGCATGGTCAGGTTCAGATAAACCTGTGCCAGAATCAAAAGAAAGGCAAGTCCAGCCAGTGCCATATCTTTCTTTGTCAATTTCTTTAATAATTTGATCATTACTGCACTTCTCCTTTGATGTCATTGCATATTTCTGTTAAAACGTATTCATTATCAGCACTCATCCAACCAGAGTGCCAGATTTGAATGAATAAAAATACTTCAGTGCTGCTGAAGTATTTTATCGCCATAAACTGTTTGATATTAAACTGTTTATTTTTAAACTATTATAGTACGAATAAAGAATATGTCAAGGCTTTTTATATTTTTTTTAGATTTTTTCTTTTCCGGATTATACAGATGCCTCATCAATCATTCTCTCCATATTCGCCATTGCATGATTTAATACTTTATTGAAAATCGCTCTATCCTCTGCCTGAATACCGGACATGATCTGCTGATGCATATCATCCCATATAGCATTGATGCGCCTCACCAGCTCTTTTGCCTCCTCTGACTATAATGCATATAACGCCTGTCCTTCTTATCTGGCATGCTCTCCAGATAATGCATCGTACACAGATGTTCCAGGGTCTTCGAGATCTGCCCTTTATTCAAATCAAGATAGCGATGAATATCTGCTGCCGTATTCCGCTCACCGGACATAGCCAGAAAACGCAGAATTTCGATTTCCACCCGCTTCACATCATATTCCCGAATGACGCCGTCCATCTTCTTGTTCATTAGCTGTTTGAACTGTCTGCCGCGGCGCATCATGTTTAACTGTTCTTCCATAATACTTCCCCTCTGTCTGATTTTCACTGATTTAAAATACACTCACCGTCTGATCTGCATAAAAAGGCGGTGAGCATTTATAATCTATTATATTATACACCGTTTCCGGTGTTTTTTTCAAACCTTTTGTCGGATGAATTTTACAGAAGAATTCAAACTGTCCGGAGGCTGTAAAGGACGGATCAAAAGCACCCGGAAGAACAGATGCAATACCTAATGCAATAGATACCGGTATTGCGATTACCAGACATACCACAAATATGATGAATACAGCCTGTTGATTCGCTGTGAAGCAGACTTACAGACTCTTGTGAAGCAGATTTAATACAGTATTCAGGTCGTTCACACCCATCTGTCCCGGAGCAGAGGCTTTGCCTGCTGCACCAAATGTCAGTGCAGAACCAAATACTTCACCGCAAAGACGGCTGATCACACCTGTACCTGCCATAGACATCGTAATGATCGGTCTGTCCGCATACAGTCTGTTCATCTCTTCTGTTGCAGAAAGCAGTGTCAGTACATCCAGTTTGCTTTGAGGCATCACCGCAATCTTTGGAATGTCTGCGCCAAGATCCTGCATTTTACGAAGACGGCCGACGATATCCTCCTTATCCGGTGTCTTGTCAAAATCATGGTTAGAAGCAACAACTTTGACGCCGCAGGCATGGGCTACTTCAATAATCTCTTTCACCACTTCATCCCCTGTAAAGACTTCCACATCCACCAGGTCCACATTGCCTGTCGCTGCGATTTCCTTGTTCAGTTTTGCATAATCTGCTGCTTCAATAGCTTTCTCGCCGCCCTCTTTGGATGTACGGAAAGTAAAAAGAATCGGTGTATCTTTTAAAACCTGGCGAAGGTCTTCCAGCACATCCTTCACCTTCTCAATATCGAAAACACTTTCAAACCAGTCTACACGCCACTCAACAACATCTACCGGGATATTGTCAAATGTTTTAGCTTCATTGATAATGTCTTCTTTTGTTATACCGACGATTGGCACACAGATTTTCGGAATACCATCGCCGATTTTAATATTTCTAACTTCTACTGCTTTCATACTCTCAGACTCCTCTTTTTTATTGTTCTGTCTTCGCTAAAAGACTTCCGTATCTCACATTGACAAAAACTGCCAGCAGGCATCGGTGCAAAGATAGCCAGTACACCAAGAATACCGATGGCAATGCCACCGGCTACCGGCAGTGCTACATAGGATAAGGAAGTACCTGCTGCCACATAGGCCACCTGAATATTCGGCGAAAATGCGATGCCTATAAAAAAGATAACATAGGATGCCGCACCAATCAACACTGAAATTCTTCTTCCCAGCTTATCGGACAAAGGCCCTGCAAAAGGAAGAGAAACCAGTCGTCCAAGCCCCAATGCTGCCGCAACAGCTGTAACTGTCATGACATCACCAACGCCCCACTGGGCAGCCAGCATTTCTTTGACAACCTGCTGGCTTAACAGTGAACAGCCGATACCATGAATAAAATAGTTCAAATAAAGAATGACCACACTTGGTAAATATTTTTTATCCATCTCGATTTCCTCCTAAGAAGGAAAACTCCGCTAAAACAACGCACACCCGCACGAAACGTTTTAGCGGAGGTTTCTTTCTTAGGGGATATTTTAAAATTAGATGAACTGTTTTTATGATTCGATTTTGGCTTTAAACTAATTGATTTAAGCTATTTGCCTGTTTTTATAAGCAATGGTTCCTTCTGCCAGGCATGCAGCGGCGAAAATGATGTTGATGGTAAATACAAGCTGCCAGATGTTATAGATGTCTTTGACCATGTTTGTCATGATCAGGAATACCGGCATGGCATCGACGATGAGGGCCATAAAGCCGCCGAAAAATATTCTTACTATCACCGGCAGTCCCCAGCATGCTGCAGAGATGATGACGGCTCCAAATGAACTATTCTGATGGGCAGATACACACAAGGTAATAGCACACAATGATAAAAAGGCTTCTAAGGCAAGCATGAGTAAGACTGCCAGATATTTTGAAAACATCACTGACTGATGCCTGATGCTTTCAGACAGTACAAGTCCTGCGATGTTATTGAATCCATTTAACCCATACACAACCTGACATAAGACCAGGTTTATCACCGCAAACCACAGAAAGACAGAAATTGTAAATGTCAAAGCAGCGGCTATTTTTGCCATGACGTCCTTTCTTCTTCCTTCTTCTGTGCTGAAAATCAGCGGCAGCATTTTCGTCTGGCTCTCCTCTGCAAAAATAGTTGACACACTGCAAATAACCAGTATACTTCCCAATATCAGACCAAACTGCAGCATTTCAACAAATATTTTCCAGCCTGTTGTGTAAGTCAGATAAGGTGCTATCCCCAGTTTTTCACAGGTTTCCCCCAGTTCTGTTTCCGCAATCATATATCTTTCTGTTGGAACAATGTCGTTTTCCCATGCCCCATTGGTAAAATATCGTGTCACAAAATCATTTAAAAAGTTCCCATCTCTCCATCCCGGCATATTTTCTTCCAGCTTGGATGGCAGACCATATTTTTCAACAATTTGATGGACCTTTTCATCTGTCAGCTCGCCTTCAAATTCTTTTGTGATTTTCTTGTTCATCTTCACAGCTTCATAACCGGAATAAACGCTTCCATCCACTGCAGCTATTTCCCCGCCTACTTCTGCAAACCAAAAATAAGCCAACAACAATGCGGTAGCGGCAAATAGTCCGATTCTAAATATTTTGTTGTGATAGAGTTTGTGCAATTCCATTCTATAAAGCCGCATTTTACGCTTCCTCCGCTGACTGTGTTTCATAAAGATAGGCATCTTCAAGAGTCCCATCCAAAAGTTCTGCCTCCCGCATGGGCTGTTTTTCTGAAATCACTCTTAATTCGACATTTTTACCATTGCTTCTCATATTGCTGACAATAAAACGCTGCCCAAGGCACTCGGCTTCTTTTTCCGAAACAATGCATTTCCAAACGTGGCCTTTCACTTTCTCTGTTAGCTCCGCCTCTGTTCCTTCCTGAATGAGTTCTCCGTTTTTCATGATTAAAATGCGGTCTGCAATATACTCTATATCCGACACAATATGAGTAGACAGCAAAACAATTCTGTCTTTGCCTAAGGAACTGATGATATTGCGAAAACGCACTCTCTCCTTCGGGTCAAGCCCTGCTGTAGGCTCATCCAAAACCAGAATTTCCGGATTGTTTAAAAGTGTCTGGGCAATGCCAATTCTTCGAAGCATCCCTCCTGAAAAAGTTTTCAGCTTTTTCCTGCGCACATTTTTCAATTCTACCATAGTCAGAAGTTCTTCAATCCGCTTTTCTGCATCATCTTTTGGCAATGCTTTTAAAGCCGCCATATACCTGAGAAAACGCTCCGCAGTAAAATCAGGATAAAATCCAAAATCCTGCGGCAAATAGCCCAGGAGTTTTCGATCTGCTCCCATACCGGAAATCTCAAGATTATCACAGCAAATCTTTCCCTCCGTTGGCTGCATAACACCACAAATCAACCGCATCAATGTTGTCTTTCCTGCCCCATTTTCTCCCAGCAGACCATATACCCCATTTGTAAATGTATAATCCACTTCACGGACGGCATCTTTATCTTTGTATCTTTTCCAAACATCCATCAATTTTAATTCATGCATAACACATCACCTTTTTCCATTCTATTAAATAGCCTTTTTATCTGAATGACAAATAAAAGTAATGACAGTATAAAGACTGCTGTCCATATCCGGTTAGCTGCCGTAAACATAATGCCCGGAATAGCCCCGATGACACCATAGCCAATGGACATCAAAAAGCCACTGATGACAAATAGAAATGAATGCTTTTTTCCTGTCTCCATTGACAAAATATCCAGGGCAATCATCCAACAGATAAGGTGTCAGAATATAAAGCCCCACCTGCAATAATCCAACACGCCAGAAGCCATTCAAATAACCTGCCAGCAAAAACAGCACCACAACATTGACCATCCCGGATATTACCATCCATGCAGCCACACATTGCTTTGTATTAAAATAACAGCTTGCTCCCAACTCTGCCATTTTTCCAAAAAACATCTTATCAATCACACCAATGGATGTGATGCTTAAAATTCCTGCTCCCGCCATACACACGGTGATAATTTCATTCTGACTCACTCCGGTATATTGCAACACCGCAATAAAAATAATGCCCAGACAGATAAGGCCGCCATAAATATAGAAAAACAGTTTATCCATATACTGAAATTGCTGAAGCAGAATATTTTTGATGGACATCTCAATTCTCTGCTTGTTGATTTTCTGCTTCTCCATCTCCATCATCATTGCCTGATGAGCTTTTTTCTTTCTCGCTTCATCAATATGTACCTGCGCATTCGCTCTTTCCAAAAGATTTTTTATTTCACTATCTCCCATCATCACACCCCTCCATCATCCTTTTCAACTGACTGATACCTAATCGAAACCGTGACTTTGCCGTGGACACACTACATCCCATCATACCGGCAATATCTTTAAACTTCATTTCTTCATACATCCGCAGAACAACTACTTCCCTGATATCCGGCGAAAGCGCCTTTAACAGATTCTGCAAATAAATGATATCTTCTGTTTCCTTTATCTGATTTCCCAGTTTCGGTATCTTATCAAGTTCTTCCCATCCAACCGAGGTTTCTGTGACTTTCTTATCCCGAAAATAATCAAAACAGAGGTTTCTTGCAATCATCAAAAGATATCCTTTGAGGTTTTGATGATGATAAGAAGTTCCATATTTGATAAATTTTAAAAAACTTTCCTGCGTAATATCATAAGCATCCTCTTCAGATTGAACCATATAAAGACAAAACCGATAAATATCTGCATAATATCTCTCAATAATCAGGCCAGCTGCTTCTTTATCTCCATTATGCAGTTTTCGTATCAATTCGCTTTCTTTCATCGTGTTTTCTCCTAATTCAATATCTGTACATATTATATAACCATTGATAACCGGAAAAAGTTCACCGTGGACAAAAAAACAGACAGCTAAATTTATAACTGCCTGCTAAAAAAGTATTTTCCTTTTTCTGTCTCATTCATGTAACCTCTTCCGCTCCTCAATAAAATCCATTATTTCATTAGAATTCTTGAGTTCTTTTCGGAATAAAAAATTTGGTCATATCTGTTTTCTCTAATTCCAACAATCGTACCTTTTTATCAATTCCGCCTGCATATCCTGTCAGGCTGCCATTTGCACCGACCACACGGTGACATGGAATGATAATAGAGACTGCATTATGCCCTACTGCACCGCCGACTGCCTGTGCAGACATATGATCCATGCCATGTTTTTCAGCTATTTGTCTGGCAATCTCTCCGTATGTCGTTGTCTGACCATACGGAATCTGCAGCAAAATCTGCCACACTTCCTGTCTGAATGCCGAGCCGATCGGATGCAGAGGCGGTGTAAAATTCGGTTCTTCGCCGGAAAAATACACATCCAGCCACCTTTTGGTCTCTGCAAGAATCGGTATTTCCTGTGAAATATGTTCATCCGGAAATATGTTGGCAAAGTATTTCTGCCCAACAAACCACAATCCTGTCAGACCAATTTCATCAGCAGCCAACAGGATATCCCCCATTGGTGACTGATATTGACATGTATATACCATCATTTTCCTCCATCTTACTTCTTCTGTGTCTTCGGTTTATAATCTCTCATTTCCGGAATAGCTCCGCCTGCTACTGCCCACAAATACAGACTGGCCACACTGCAGTAAGGACTAAATCGCCTGCGATACTTTTCAAACAACTTCCGGTCGATCTTGCGGTGATGATAAACCATACGAAGTCCACGCTGGATAGCCAGATCATCATAGCTGAATATATCCGGCCGCTGCAGACAGAAAAGCAAGATCATCTCCGCCGTCCATACACCAATTCCTTTCAGAGAGGCCAGTTCTTTGATGGCCGCCTCATCCGACATCTGCGCGACTGCTTCCAGATCAAAGACGCCCTCATGAACCTTCCGGGCAAAGTCCGTAATATATTCTGCCTTACGAAAGGTCATCCCCAAAGACTGCAGCTTGGAAATGTCCGCTGAAAGAATGGTTACAGCATTCACTGCTCCTAAAGTCTCCTTCATCCGCTGCCAGATGGTTGCCTGTGCTTTCGTAGAAATCTGCTGACCGATAATATGATGAACCACTGAAGAAAACAAATCTGTATCCACTTCTCTTTCTATCATCCCTATCTGATCAATGACTTCTGACAGCTTTTTGTCTTTATTACGAAGATAAGTTATCTCATTTTCACCATATTCAAAATACATCCTTTATCTCCCTTGCATATGTTCTGCACAGCCCCTCTTCAATTTCTTCATCCAGATTGCTTACATCCATGGCCCTGCATTACACGCTTTGTAATTCTAACTATCCCTATCATACCATGAAATATTCTCTTTTACAAGCAAAAAGCAAACAGTTGTTCTTTTTAGTTTCAAAGGCAACTATTTGCTTCTGCAAAACACTATAAAAATCATTTATGCTGTCATCAAAAATACGTTCTATTCATCTGCACTTCTCAGCTTACGAATCATTTCCTCGCAAATCTCAAGGGCACTCTTGCCGTCAGTCTGAACAACGATATCCGCTGCTGCTTCATACTTTGCTCTTCTTGCTTCCATTAAATCCGCAATATACTCTACATTCTTGTGACCATTCAAAAGCGGACGTTCGTCACTGTCCTTCACGCGGTCAAGAATGGTCTGCGGGTCTGCTTTCAGAAGAACAACCTTGCCGTTCTTCTTCATCTCAGCCACGTTGCGTTCACGCATAGCCACACCGCCGCCACAGGAAATAATGACATTCTGCTTGGACTGCATGTCAATCAACAACTGTGTCTCAAGGTTGCGGAAGTATTCCTCTCCATAAGTCTCAAAAATTTCCGAAATGCTCATGCCCTGCTGTTCGGCGATCACCTGATCCATCTCAACCACATCCATGGCCAGTGCATCTCTCAAAAATGCAGAGATTGTACTCTTCCCTGCTCCCATGAAACCAATCAGCACAATATTGTAATCGAAGAGCTTCTTTCCCTGAATCTTCTTGCTGTTGTAGAGAACTCTTTCATAAATATCAGCAATCTCTTCCTGATGCACATTGCACTTCAGTTCTGTGTCCAATATCTCTTTCTGTCTGTTCTCCTGCTCCGGCTGAAGAATCTGCATCTTGTTCTTCTCCTTCAATGCCATAATATTCTCAACTATATCAAATCTTTTCATCAATATATCTGCCAGCTGAGTATCACAGGATAAAAGTTCCTGCCGCAATAAATCCAGTTCCTTCATGTTCCGCTCTCCTTGTTTCTGTAGTTTAACGCTTTAAGTTATTACATTGTACCATAAATTTACAACTAAAGAAACCTGTAATTTCATTTATTTTATTGGTTATCCTGCGCAGTTTTCATACGAACTACAACATTCACAATCATCATC
>OODK01000929.1_pt1 | contig 19507 bp, 16 predicted proteins | sample 1671371 | NCBI WGS metagenome assembly OODK01 (sample SAMN06348150, study PRJEB24527) | human gut metagenome | biome: human gut; feature: ankylosing spondylitis patient; material: feces | host: Homo sapiens | place: China | collected 2015-10 | reverse complement strand
GCTGTATATAACACATCTGCATATTTTAAATATGATTATGAAGACAGTTGGATAACAGACCCATTTGTAAAGGAAATGATTCAGGCAGTGGATGAATCTACAGTTTTGGACAGTGGTGTAATTGACAGTCCAGTTCTTGGAAAAATCCCACCCACTGGACTATCGGGAGGGGTAAAAACATTGATTCTTGTAAAATTTGATAAGGACAAGGTGTTTAATGCGTCAACCTGCAGTGATAATTGTGCGGAATGGTTATTAAAGATTGCGGAAACATTCTGGAACAAATGGAAAAAGTACAACTGGATTGGAAGAAAAATTGAATGACCGCGCGTCGCATTCTCGTTACTTCAGTGATGAGTTAGACGCGCAATTTTTTTGTTAAAAAAAGAACATATGTTTACAAAATAAGATATCTATGGTACAATTTGTTCATAGCACAAAATAAAAAAACAGTTCAGAGGAGAAGAAAATGCAGACGGTATCCAGTTATGGTGTGGAAATACGAAAACAGAATATCCCAATCCGCCAGACACTGGAAATCTATCGTCAGGCGGTCAGCTATCTGACGGAAATCTATGAACAGGTGTGGGCAGAACTGAAAATGATCCCGGAAGCAAAAAAACGCTTTAATGAAGCAGAACATCTGATTCACACAACGAAAAAGAACCATGCCCACTTTGATTTTGACATCCGTTTTCCGAAGATGCCTTCTTATCTCAGGAGAGCTGCCATCCAGCATGCACTGGGAAGTGTATCGTCCTATGAAAGCCGGATGGAACAGTGGGAGGCAGCGGGAGAACTCTCCGGGAAACCGAATTTTACCTGTGAAAACCATGCCATGCCGGTCTTTTACCGGGATGTGATGTACCGCGAAGGGACAGAGGGAAAAGATGAGGCATACCTGAAACTGTATGACGGGCATGACTGGAGATGGTTCCGTGTGTGTTTAAGCCATACGGATATGGAATACCTGCGCAGGAACTGGTATGGGAAAAAGGCATCTGCCCCGGCACTGGAGAAAAGACACCATAAATATTTCCTGCGTTTTTCTTATATAGAAGAAGTGACGCTTACTCAGACACCTGTTAAAGGGCAGATCATCTGCAGTGTGGATCTGGGAATCAATACGGATGCAGTCTGTACCATCATGCGGGCAGACGGAACTGTCCTGGGGAGAAAGTTTATTGACTTCCCCAGTGAAAAAGACCGTATGTACCGCACACTGGGACGGATCCGGAGATTCCAGAGGGAACATGGATCTGCGCAGGCAGGGGAAAGGTGGGCATACACCAGACGTCTGAATATAGAATTAAGCAGAAAAATCGCAGGGGCAGTTGCAGAATATGCATGGGAGAATCATGCAGATGTGATCGTATTTGAGTATCTGGAAATGAACGGAAAGATATCGGGAAGTAAGAGACAGAAACTGCAGCTTTGGAGAAAACGGGATATCCAGAAACGGTGTGAACATCAGGCACACAGGAAAGGGATGCGCATATCCAGGATCTGTGCATGGAATACGAGCAGGCTTGCGTATGATGGATCAGGGATAGTCCTGCGTGACTGGAGAAATCACAGCCTCTGCGCATTTCAGACGGGAAAAAGATATAACTGTGACTTGTCAGCTTCTTATAATATCGGGGCCAGATATTTTATCCGTGAACTTTTAAAACCCCTTCCGGCAACGGAAAGGTCTTTGCTGGAGGCAAAAGTCCCTGCAGTAAAGCGTAGAACCTCATGTGTTTATGCAGATCTAAGGGAACTCAGTTCTGAGATGGGACTCTTAATGGCTGCATAGATGCAGGCAGATATACAGCGGACTACCTGTAATGTGGGAATCTGCCATATCTGGCATGGGAAAAAGCGCATATCTGCGCAAACCTAAGTTACAGGCGTATCCGCCGATATTTAGTCTGACGCCTAAAGCGTCTGGAAGCACGTGACTTCAGTCATGTGAGGATATAATTCACGTGATAGGCAAAGAAAAAGTCCGGAATCAGTATGGAGATGGGGTTACAGAGTTTTTGGCGCAGGCAATCCGGAGATTCTATAAACAGTGAATAATACGATGTGGCAAAGTCGCCAGTCTTATATTAGGCTGGCGACTTTGCATAGAGGTGTCAGATGAATCTGGCACTTTTATTATATATACGATATTTTGAAGAAAAAATATTGTAAAATTTATTCTTACCAGGGATATTTTGCAGTTTTATCCGTCTAATCTATGTAAAAAACAAATGCCGGCAGAGCAAAGAAGGTGGTGCTAAAGTGACAAAAGAACAATTAGGAACATTAATTCTTGATTCTGAGAGACAACTGTATTCTACTGCCAAAACGATTTTAGCTGATGATCATGATTGTGCGGATGCAATTCAGGAAACAATTGTTAAGGCGTTCTCTAAGATTGGGACATTGAGAAATGATAAATATGCGAAAACATGGCTGATCCGTATATTGATCAATGAGTGCTATACCTTTTTGAGAAAGTCCAGTAAACTGGTACCTATGGAGGGAATGAGTGAAATGGCGGAAACAAATTCAGATAAGAATGCTGATTACAGTGAGTTGTATAAAGCACTGAATTCTCTGAAAGAAGAATTGCGCCTGCCAGTTATCCTGTATTATATTGAAGATTTCAATATAAAAGAGATAGCACAGATTCTTGAAATAAGCGAAGGGGCAGTTCAGAAAAGACTTGCGAGAGCGCGGGGAAAACTTAAGCGTGATTTACAGGAAAGTGAGGGACTGATCATATGAGATTAGAAGATATGAAAAATAACATTCCTGAAACTCCGGAATTTATTCATCTGATGATTCAGGATGAGGTAAAAAAACAGCTTCAGGATACAAAAGTGATCAATATTCGAACAGGAAAAAAGAAAAAATGGACAGGTACAAAAGTCGCTGCGGCAGTAGCGGCGGGTGCACTGGCTGCCTCAACAATAGTCTATGCAGGTACAAATTTATATCACATGTTTATAGAAAAACAGGGAAAATACAGTATTTCAACCGGAATCGAGACAAATGACAAAAATGGAAAAATTAATCTTCCTGAACAAATCCATGATATAGATATTTCAGCAGGATATATTCCAGAGGGTATGGAATGGAGTGATGAATTTCATCTACAGTATTCGGAACATGCTTACAGTGGAGGATTCAGTTTTTCATCTGTGCTTTTGGATGATAACGATATCGGGAAAGCAATGCAGGATAAAAATGTTGTGGATTATGAAAAGAGAACTTTTGGCAGCTATGAGGGTGTATATCTGAAATATAATGAAGTAGTGGAAGGTTCTTATGATCAGAGAATTTATCTTTTTTGCCCGGATTTCTATCGTGTAATTACTGTTTATATTGGCGACGATGTATTAAAAGAAGACGCTGTTAAAGTAGTTGAGAATCTTGAAATCACGGAAAATGAGACAATGATTGAAACTGCTGATCTGTATACATGGAGTGAACTTGTATCGCCTGAAGAAACATCAGCAGAAGAGGAAGTTATTTCTATTAAAGATGATAAATTGCCGGTACATCAGATTGGTGATGAATTTAGTATAGCGGGAACGGGTGAAGACAGTGATGGTAATTATGTAGACGACAGTAATATTTCAGTTTGCGTAGATTCCGTTCAGATAGCGGATGACCTACAGTTGCTTGACCAGAGTCGCGTGCCGGAAAAATTGCTGGATGAAGTTGGAGCAGATGGAAAACTGATAGATAACACATTGTCTTATATTAAATCCGGTGACGGAATTGACTCTGTAGATGAGATTGTAAAAACAGAAAACGTAAAGCAGAAGCTTGTATATGCAACAGTTACTTATACGAACAGGTCAGATGAGGAAATTGATCATATGTTGTACATTGGATCGTTGATGTTTCTGAATCACGAAGATGGAATCTATGAAATTTATGATCCAGGAGATCAGTCTGGCGATGGATTCGACCGGGTTATCTGGAATGGCGGAGCCAAAACACGAGAAATGCAATATTATAGTGTGTCTGAAGAGTATGGAAATGGAGGAAACTATATTTCTTCTTTAAAACCCGATGAGAGTGTGCAAGTGGAGATGGCATGGATCGTGAATGAGAATGATCTGGAACATCTGTATCTTAATCTCAATGGGGATGGAGCAGCGTATGCGTTTTCAGATGCTACGTTAAAGATGGGAGTAGTGGATATTACTCAGTAGCAAAATGGACTATTTTATATAGAAATATTTACTTGTGTGGCGAAAATGTTTCTGGGATTTTGTATGTGAGTTTCTGAAGTTTCAGACTGATTTAATTATAAATTGTTATATTTTTCGGGCAGAAATGTTTGAAGTGATTTTATTCGTGAAAGGCATTTCTGCTTTTTAACCAAATCAAGTAAGTCCCCTGCTTCAATTGCAAAAAGCAATATGAACTTCCACCTGAAGCTATCAGAGAAATGATTATTAATGCGCATTGCCATCGGAATTTATTGGATGAATCTTGCATTCAGGTTGCAATATACGATGATCGTCTGGAAGTAACGTCACCGGGAGGCTTATATAATGGATTGACTTATGAAGAGGTAATGAATGGACATTCAAAACTAAGAAATAAAGGCATTGCCAATGTCTTTAGTCAGATGGGACTTGTAGAGGCTTGGGGAAGTGGAATAAAAAGAATTTTTAACTGTGCAAGAGAATATGGACTTCCAGAGCCTAAAGTTCAGGAATTTGATAATATGTTTCGGGTAGAATTGTTTAGGCCTGATTCTATGGTGAATATACAAAGTAAAGCATCGGAGAAAGCATCGGAGAAAGCATCGGAGAAAGCATCGGAGAAAGCATCGGAGAAAACATTAGAGAAGCATTGGAGAAATGAAATAAATGATACACAGGTTAGGATTATTGAAATTCTTTCTGTGAATAATCAATTATCAGCAGCTCAAATGGCGGAAGAAATAGGAATTTCCAGACGGAATATAGAAATGAATATAAAGAAATTAAAACAATATGGTATGCTTGTTCGTCATGGTTCGCCTAAAAAAGGATATTGGGAAATTATCAAAAAATAAGAAACCATTGATAGTAAGAATATATGGCATGCTAAAATGCTGAAGGATTTTGATTTATACCAATTTCTGGTGTTTTTATAAATGTGAGCGATAAATGAGCATTAGAGATGAAACAATGATAATGAGATGGAAAATACAATTAAAGCAAAAAAAATGTCATAGAGAATGTCACAGGTAATGTCATAGAAAATGTCATAGAACAGGCAAAGGCATTTAACGAAAATATGAGCGAAAAATGAGTGAAGTAAATATTGCGAAAGGAACAAACAGAAACTATGGAACAAAAAGCAAATTACAGTTCTCAAATTTATGAATATTCATCCCGAACAGGAAACCTGACAGCAGAAGCTGTCGGAGTGGTAAAAGGTGAAAAACACTTTCCTATTTTTGCTGGAAATCTGGTTTTTAAGCCACTGACGAAATCCAAACCGTTTTCCACCCCTCTGTTTGCCTATGCAGAAGTATTCTGGTCTTGGGTGATCAATGAGTATTTTATTCCTGCCCCGCAGTATCATCTTGCCATTTGCGGAGGATATGAGGCGGAAACTGAGAAGTATTATGATTATGGAACTGTATGCCCGATGATTTATGGAGAAGGTGAACACCTGATGAATCTTCTGGAGTTCTTTCGGAAGTATCCGGATAGCAATGTGAGGATCAACGATTATGTAAACTATTGTCAGATGTTCTATGACTATACAGAGATACTGAACGCAGATTATTTCCAGACCCATCAGGAACTGGCAGAGGAGCTGGCGATGCAGGTTTTGATCTCGGTTCTGAAAGGTGACCAGAATTACCATTATGAGAACATTGCATTTATCTGTAATGAGGCAGGAGAAATCCTGCGGCTGGCGCCGATGATTGATCATGAATTTTCCACGTATTTTATGTTCCCGGACAGTATGTCCAGACATCTGTACTGGTTTGAGCAGTTGCAGAGATCTATTGCAGGAGATGAAGTACGGCCGGATGAGTATGTAGATTTTACGAATGAGGAAGAACGCAGACTTATGGAAAAGAGTGCTACCTGTCTGCATAGAAATCTGGTGTATATTAAAGAATATTATCCGAAAGTAACAGAAACGTTTTTGAAAAAACTAAATAAACTGGAAGCGGACATTAGAGAAAACAAAGAAATGTTTTACATTCAAAAGAGTCAGACCTATCCGGATCATGCAAATTCCAATGCTTATCTGGCAGGCAAAGCCAGATACAAAGATTATGATGAAGAAAAAGCAAAGATTTATCAGGATAAGTTTGGTACAAGCGGAAAAGAAATAAACTTTGAAATCATTAACAGTCAGATTATTTACGAAATAAAGAAAACCATACAACAGATCAGGGGAATTTTAAAGTAGAAAAAAATCCGAAGATGAAGGAATGTGCATATGTATTTCCATATTATTATGGAATTTTACATGGAGTTCTCTAAAAAGACTTTCAGACAGAGTATTCAATCGGTATCAGCCCGACTTGTCAGAGTCCTTAAAAATATCCATTGTGAGTTGGAACATAGTAGATGGAGAAAAAGTGTCAGTAAACAGGATGGTGAACCATATAGAAAAGTGCTATAATCCTACTAGTGTCTGTCAGTAGATAAAACGGAGAAAACCGACAAAAAAACGAAGAAAAATGAAATGACAGATAAAAGGGAGGAAACGAGATATGCCGTGTACAACAATATTAGTTGGTAAGAAAGCATCCTACGATGGTTCTACAATGATCGCGAGAAACGATGATTCCGGTTCCGGGCATTTTACTGCGAAGAAATTTATTGTGGTTCATCCGGAGGAGCAGCCGCGTAAATATAAATCCGAGATTTCCCATGTGGAGATTGAACTGCCGGATAACCCGATGAGATATACATCCATGCCGAATGCCCTGAAAGGTGAGGGTGTCTGGGCTGCAAGTGGTGTGAATGAAGCGAATGTCGGAATGACTGCCACAGAGACGATCACTTCCAATCCGCGTGTACTGGGCGCAGACCCATTGGTTGTTTATCAGCCGGCAGAGGATGGAAAAGAAGAAGCCGCAGGTGGAATCGGAGAAGAGGATATTGTTTATATTGTCCTGCCATATATTCGCAGTGCCAGAGAAGGCGTGAAGCGTCTGGGAAGCCTTCTGGAGAAGTACGGAACTTATGAAATGAACGGAATTGCTTTTCAGGACAGGGATGAAATCTGGTGGCTGGAGACGATTGGCGGACATCACTGGATGGCGCGCAGAGTACCGGACAATATGTATGTGGTAATGCCGAACCAGCTTGGAATCGATCATTTTGATCTGGAGGATGCGCTGGGAGAGCAGAGGGAATATATGTGCTCCGCAGATCTGAAAGAGTTTATTGAGAAATATCATCTGGATCTTTCTATGGATGGTGTTCTGAATCCGAGAGATGCATTCGGCAGCCACGATGATGCAGACCATGTATACAATACACCGCGCGCATGGTTTATGGAACGTTATCTGAATCCGCATACAAAGAAATGGGAAGGTCCGGATGCTGATTTTACCCCGGCTTCGGATGATCTGCCATGGGCTATGGTGCCGGAGAAGAAGATTACAGTGGAAGATGTGAAATATGTGCTGTCCGCACATTTCCAGGGAACACCTTATGATCCGTATGCTGCATACGGGGATAAATCCATGAAGGGTGCATTCCGTTCTATCGGAATCAACAGAAATGATTTCCTGTCTGTGATCCAGATGCGTCCGGATCAGCCGGAGGATTCTGCGATTCTGGAATGGGTGGCTTTTGCATCCAATGCATTTAATGTGCTGGTTCCGTTTTATGCAGGCGTTACCACAACACCGGAATACCTTTCCAATACAACAGCAGAAGTTTCTACAGATAACTTCTACTGGTCAAGCAGAATGATCGCAGCTATGGCGGACGCTTCTTATAAGAGTTCTGTATTCCACATCGAACGCTATCAGGAACAGGTAATGGCGAAAGGCCATGAGCTGATCAATACATATGATGCATTGCTTGCAAAAGAGTCAGATGAACAGAAGAGAATGAGCCTGAAGGAAGAGGCAAATGAAAAGATTGCAGAGATGCTGAAGAAAGCAGCAGCAGATACTTTAAGCAAAGTTCTGTTTGAACTCAGCAGTCAGATGAAGAACGCTTATTCCAGATCTGACGCATAAAAATCGAAAAATATCTGTCTGAAAACAGGCGGAGAAAAATAAGATAAAAATAAAATAAAACAAAAGGAAACGAAAATTATGTAATATGTACCAGACGGCACCAAAGAGTGCGGCTATTATGAATGTAAAAAATGTGGCAATCGTTTTCTGTCCATGCAGACGATGAAGAAGATCCCATGCCCGGACTGTGAGGCAGAGATTGATTATGAGATCGGTCCGGATGAATCTCTGGAGGATGTGCTGGATACCGCAGAACTGATTGAGAAGATCGAGGGAGAGGAAGAAGTGGCGAAGATGGATGCACTTCTGAGCCTGGCACTGACTGGTGGAGATTATAACTGGATATAACAAGTTATCATAACATGCAGCAAGACATAATAAGATGTAACAATATATAATAAGAAGCAACAAGATATAATAAGATACAACAAGATATAGCCAGCAGCAGGTTTTTATTTGTATAAAATTGCAAATAAAAAACCTGCTGTTTTTGCAAAAAGAAATATAACTATGATTTACAGAAAACAATTCAGGTCAAATGAAAAATATCGGACATTATCTGACGAATTAACATGGTAATGAAGTAAAGTATAAGCAATTTCAAGCAGTATTATCTTGAAATCCTGAAAGAGTGTGTGGTATAATTTTAGTTATATCTGCACTAATGCAATATTTATAAATGATCGTAAAGAAAATATGGCTGTTTCCAGGACGGTACAGTTTCAAAAGCCTGAGCACATACCGGGATTTTTTCGATGGCTGTGCCTGTGCTTTTGCAACTGTATGTTTCAGAGAAGGCAGCCATGAACTGTCAGAAAGACAGGAGAAAGAAAGTGTCCTGTTGTCTGTCGGAAAGCCCAGAATGTTCAGAAAGAAAATAAAGAACAGGGATGAAAACAAAAATAAAAAATTACGGGATTTTGTGAATATTGCAGGTGTGTCCGAAAGATAAGAGTATAACGATATGAAGTAACAGATTTATTCTAAAGCAAACAGCAGATAATAACAGGCAACAGGGGAAAACCGGGGAGAAGCATTTCCGGACGTGAGATGCTTTGACGAGTGAGAGAGTGAGCGTTATGGAGGGGCGTTGTACTAAATGGTAATTCTGTGCAGAAGAACTGCCAGTGTTGCACAAGAAGCGTGCAGAAACGACTGGAAACGTTTTTGGGACATACCAAATAAAGTTGCTGGAGATAGCGAAAGGTAATCTGACGGCAGAAAAAGTGGACCGAAATAAATGGATTGCTTTTTCCAATCACAATACAGTAACAAAAATATCTCAAAAAGTAAGAAAGGGAAAAAACATGGCTAACGCTAAATACTTCTTAAAGAGATTTGCAATGGCACTGCTGACAATCTTTCTTGTAGCATGTCTTACATTTCTTCTGATGAACGCTGTGCCTGGAAGTCCATGGCTCAGTGAGAAAACGCCATCTGCCGCAACTCTGGCAGCCCTGAATGCGAAATACGGCCTTGATAAGCCTGTTCACGTTCAGCTTTATATGTATCTGAAAAATATTCTGCATGGTGACTTTGGCGTGTCCCTGAAGATGCAGAAAAACCGCGCAGTTCTGGACATTATCGTTGAAATGTTCCCGGTATCTGCCAAGGTAGGTGCGCTTGCTCTGTTATGGGCGATCATCGTAGGTGTACCGCTTGGATGTCTTGCAGCATTCAAGAGAGGAAAACTTACAGACAGTATCCTGAGAGTCATCTGTACTTTGGGTATTTCCATGCCGAGTTTCGTAGTTGCATCTGTACTTCTTGTAACTCTGACCGGAGACCGTGCAATGAACCTGTTCCCGTCCATCTTTGACGCGTCACAGGGAATCAGAGCCTATATCCTTCCGTGCTTTGCACTTGGATTCTATCCGATGTGTTATACCGCACGTCAGACCCGTTCTGCGATGCTGGACTCTCTGAGCCAGGAATATATCAAGACTGCAAGAGCCAAAGGTCTGAAAAACAAAAAGATCATCTTCAAACACGCATTAAGAAATGCGCTGATCCCTGTTATCACTTATCTGGGACCGCAGGTTGCATTTACTTTATGTGGTGGTTTCGTAGTAGAGAGTGTATTCTCCATCCCGGGACTTGGACGTTATTTCGTACAGTCCATTCAGAACCGTGATTATCCGGTTATCATGGGAACTACGATTTTCCTTGCAACATTTATTATTCTGATGAATCTGGTCGTAGACCTCCTTTACAAGGTAGCTGACCCGAGAATCAGCCTGACAAAGGGAGGAGACTGATCATGGCAGAGAATAAGAAGATTAAGAAATGTCCGGTAAGTCTTCAGCCGGATATTGAAAACCTTCTTCAGGACCTGACACCGGATGATTTTTCACCGGCTTCCGGTCAGGAAAAAGAAGATTTCATCCAGGACCGCCAGAGTGTATCTTACTGGAAAGATGCCTGGAGAAGATTAAAGAAAAATGTAGTGGCAATGGTTGCGTTGGGAGTGATCATCTTCCTCTTCCTGTTCGCATTCGTCGGACCACTTCTGATCCCATATGGATATGATGAATTTAACAATGGTGCTGAGAACCTTTACCCGTATCATTACACACTGGAAGACCAGCAGCGTGTAGACGAAGAGATCGCATCCAGAACTCAAAGTGAAGTCGTAGATGTAGATCAGATGATCGAGCAGGCAAAGGCAGAAGCAGAAGCCAAAGGTGAGAAATTCACAAAGAAAGACGAAGCAATCCTTCGTGCAAAAGCAAAAACAGCAGCAAAGAACGATACAGCAGCCAGTGAATCTGAAGAGAATACAGATCCTGATACCGTTCGCAAAGAACTGGGAATCAAGAAACATATCTTTGGATATTCACAGGAAGAACTGGAGCGTAAGGCAGCTGGAGAGAAAGTATTCCCTCATGTTTTCGGAACTGATATGTACGGACGTGATATCCTTGTACGTGTTATGTATGGTGCCCGTGTTTCCATGTCTGTCGGTGTATTCGCAGCCCTGCTGGTACTGATTATCGGTGCGTTATACGGTGCGATCTCCGGTTACTGCGGAGGTAAAGTCGATGCAGTGATGCAGCGTATCGTAGAGCTGATCTATTCGGTACCGGAAATGCTGGTTGTCCTTCTGATCGCGACAGCCCTGAAACCGATCCTGACAGATTACATAAATTCACCGGGCGGCGGTCCGCTGAAATCTTTTGTCAATGTACTTGGCCCGAACCTGATTTCCATGTTCATTGCGTTCGGTCTTCTGTACTGGGTAACCATGAGCCGTATCATCCGTGGACAGGTACTTCAGCTCAAACAGCAGGAATATGTAACAGCAGCCAGAGCACTTGGTGCTTCCGGCGGACGTATCATCCGTCGCCATCTGCTTCCGAACTGTATCGGACAGATCGTTGTAACAACCTGCTTACAGATCCCGTCTGCGATCTTCCTGGAGTCATTCCTTTCCTACCTTGGTGTTGGTGTATCTGCACCGCTTCCAAGTCTTGGATCTATGGCAACAGACGCATTAAGCGGTATGTACACTTATACTTACAGACTGATCGTTCCGTCTGTAATCCTCAGTGTAATGATTCTTGCATTTAACCTGTTCGGTGATGGTCTGCGCGATGCACTTGACCCGAAACTTAAGAAATAAGAGAGGAGGAGAATCATGTCTGAACAGAAAAACAAATTATTGGAAGTGAAGGACTTAAAAGTCTCCTTCTTTACTCCTGCCGGTGAAGTAAAGGCAGTAGGAGGAATCTCCTATGACCTGGATTACGGCGAAGTCATGGGTGTTGTTGGTGAGTCTGGTTCCGGTAAGAGCCAGGAAGCCTACTCCATCATGGGACTTCTCCAGTCTCCTGGTAAAGTTGTCGGAGGTTCCATTACTTTCGAAGGACAGGATGTCCTGTCTTTCACCAAAGACCAGATGACAGAGTTCCGTGGAAGCAAAGTAGCCATGATCTTCCAGAACCCGATGACCTGCTTAAACCCGGTTTACACGATCGGAAACCAGCTGGTGGAAGCACTTCGCGCTCATGATAAGAAGATCAGCAAAGAAGAAGCGGAAAAACGTGCCATGGAAATGATGGAAATGGTAGGTATCAATAACGTACAGAAGCGTATGAAACAGTATCCTCATGAGTTCTCAGGCGGTATGCGCCAGCGAGTTATGATCGCCATGGGCCTGATCTGTCATCCGCAGCTTCTGATCGCAGATGAGCCGACTACTGCTCTGGATGTTACGATCCAGGCACAGATCCTTGACCTGATGAAAGACCTGCAGAAAAAGACAAAGATGGGAATCATCTTTATCACTCATAACCTGGGTGTTGTCGCAGATATCTGTGATAAAGTTTCCGTTATGTATGCAGGACGTATCGTAGAACAGGGACCGGTTGATGATATTTTCTACAAACCTGCACATCCATATACAAAAGGACTTCTGCGCTCCATGCCTCGTGTAGATGCAGAGAGCTATGAACGATTGATCCCGATCGAAGGTTCTCCTGTCGATATGCTGAATCCGCCGGAAGGCTGTCCTTTTGCACCGCGTTGTGAGCATTGCATGAAGATCTGTCTGAAGAAAATGCCTCCTTATGTGGAAGTAGGCGAAAAACATCGTTCAGCCTGCTGGCTGCGTGTTCAGGAACTGATGGGCAAGGAGGAAAACTGATATGGCAAATGAAGAAAAGAAACTTGTCGAAATAGAAAATTTACGAAAATATTTCCCGATCAAAGGCACACCTGGTCCGGGTGTCCAGGCGGTTCAGGATGTTTCCCTTTACATCAAAAAGGGAGAGACACTGGGTCTGGTAGGTGAGTCCGGATGTGGTAAAACAACTCTGGGAAGAACTATCCTCAGACTTTATGAACCGACTGGCGGTAAGATCATTTACGACGGACAGACGATTTTTGACAATCCTCTGGACAAAGAAGGCAAGCCACTTGGCAAGGCAAAATCTGTAAATATGCTTCCTTACCGTAAGAAAATGCAGATTATTTTCCAGGATCCTTCTGCATCTCTTGACCCGCGTATGACTGTGGGCGAGATCATCGGAGAGGCGATTGATATCCATAAACTGGCTGCAAATAAGAAAGACCGTGCGGATATGATCAAAGGTCTGCTTGCGAGAGTAGGATTAAATACAGAGCATGCAAACCGTTATCCTCATGAGTTCTCCGGCGGACAGCAGCAGCGTGTCGGTATCGCCCGTGCACTTGCTGTAAAACCGGAATTCATCGTATGTGATGAGCCGATCTCTGCGCTGGACGTTTCCATTCAGTCACAGGTTGTAAATATGCTCGAAGACATGCAGGCAGAAATGGGACTGACTTATCTGTTCATCGCCCATGACCTGTCCGTTGTACGTCATATTTCCAACAGAATCGGTGTTATGTATCTGGGATCTCTGGTAGAGCTTGGAGAGAGCTACGAGCTGAACCGTCACCCGATCCATCCATATACACAGACACTTCTTTCTGCGGTTCCGGTACCGGACCCACAGTTAAGTCGCACCAGAAAGCGTATCATCCTGGAAGGTGATGTGCCAAGCCCGATGAATCCACCGAGCGGATGTCGTTTCCACACCAGATGTCCGTATGCAACCAAGAAGTGCAGCGAGGAAATGCCGAAATTCAAAGAACATGAGCCAGGACACTGGGCAGCATGTCATCTGCTTGATAAATAAGAAGGACAAAAAAGATTTCGTCAGAGTATTTACATAGCGGTAAAGAATAAAATGTAAATAGATGAAAATTTTTGCTAAAAATAGAAAAAGCAGAAAACAGGTAATAATTAACAAAACTATTGCCGCAATTATGGTTAAAATTGCAAAATAAAAAACTTAACAACGGTATTTGGTTCCTGTATAATGGAATTTATAATACAAACCGCTGATTTCTCATACAGCGAAAACCATAATAAAGGAGGAAAAGGAATGAGAAAGGCAAAAACAATTATGTCTCTGGCTCTGTCAGCAGCTATGGTTACAAGCATGGCAGCTACAGCACCTGTAATGGCAGCAGAAAGCGATTCAACAGACGGATTTAATCTGAACCTCTGTATCGCATCCGAACCACAGAGTATCGACCCGGCACTGAACACAGCAATGGATGGTTCCGTTATGTGTCACCATATGTTCGAAGGTCTGGTCAAATGGGCTGATGACGGTGAAGGAAATGCTGTTACAGTTCCAGGACAGGCTGAATCCTGGGATAAAGAGACAAACGATGACGGAACAGTAACTTATACTGTACATCTTCGCGACGGTATCAAATGGTCTGACGGACAGGCCGTAACAGCAGGAGATTTCGAATACTCCTGGAAACGTCTGGCAAACCCGGAAACAGCAGCAGACTACTGCTACATGATCGACATGGTAAAAGGATATGCAGAAGTAGCTGACGGAAGCGCTGATCCTGATACTCTTGCAGTTACAGCACTTGATGATACTACTCTTCAGATCGATTTAACTTATGACTGCCCGTATTTCGAAGAAATCATGGCATTCCCGGCAACTTTCCCTGTTCGTAAAGATATGGTAGAGGGAAGTGACAACTGGACATTCGATCCTGCAACATATGTCAGCAACGGACCATACAAAATGAAAGAATGGTCACACAACTCCTACATTCTTATGGAAAAGAATGAGAACTACTATGATTATGAAAACCTTGGTCCGGATACCATCAAATTTGCCCTTCTGGACGACAGCAACGCAATCCTGAAAGGATACAACAACGGAGAACTTGATTTCATCGAGAACCTTCCTGTAGACGAAGTTGCTACTTACCTTGCATCCGGAGAACTGAACATCGCTGACTATATCGGAACATACTATGTATGCTTCAATACAGAAGACGAAGTATTCTCTGATCCTGCAATCCGTAAAGCATTCTCACTTGTAATCGACCGTAACTACATCGTAGACAACGTTACTCAGTCCGGTGAAGTTCCTGCAACAGGATATGTTCCATCAGGTATCTATGATGCAGAGGGAGCAAGCGGAGATGACTTCCGTACAGTAGGCGGTGAATATTACAGCGTAGCTGAAGAAGATTATGAGAAGAACTGTGAAGAAGCCCGTCAGATTCTTGCAGATGCAGGTTATCCGAACGGTGAAGGCTTCCCGACAGTTGAATATCTGTACAACACAGATGACAAACACAAAAAGATCGCTGAAGCACTTCAGAACATGTGGCAGAAAGAACTTGGCGTTACTGTAAACCTGGACAACCAGGACTGGAACGTATTCCTTCAGAACAGAAAGAATGGTGACTTCCAGATCGCACGTAACGGATGGATCGGTGACTACAATGATCCTTGCTCATTCCTTGATATGTGGTACACAGGCGGCGGTAACAACGACGCTCAGTACTCTAACCCGGATTACGATGCACAGATCGATGCAGCAAAAGCTACTTCTGATCAGGCAGAACGTATGAAAGCATTCCATGCAGCAGAAGATATCCTGATCGATCAGGACAGCGTACTGGCTCCTCTGTACTTCTATACACAGCCATACATGCTGAAAGACAACATTAAGGGTATGTACTATACACCTCTTGGATACTTCTTCTTTGGTTATACAACACAGGAATAAGTTTCACGGAGAAAACGTATCAGAAACGTATTTGAATGTTTCAGATAAGTTGAAAGACTTATAAAGTAAAATAAAACAGCTCCATGCGGGAGAACCTGAAAGTTCACTGCGTGGAGCTGTTTTTTTCTGTTTTTGATTTTCTGTTTTTTGAGGCTGCTCTGTTCAGGCTGAAGTCAAAATCAGATGTTCAGTAAATCGCTGTATACTTTGAGTGCGCCGTCAGTTTCGTGAGCAAGAACGCGTTTTGCAAGGACTTTACCGAGCTGTACACCTTCCTGGTCGAAGCTGTTTAAGTTCCATACGAAGCCCTGGAACATGATTTTGTTCTCGAAGTGAGCGAGTAATGCACCTAAAGATGCAGGTGTGAGTTCTTCGCCTGTGATGATGCTGGAAGGACGGCCGCCTTTGAAGTTTTTGTTCAGGTTTTCGTCTTTTTTGCCACATGCGAATGCTACGATCTGAGCTGCAACGTTTGCGCAGAGTTTCTGCTGGCTTGTGCTGTTTTCAATATCAACGTCCACACCTAACTGGCTCTTTTTGAAGCCGATGAACTGAAGCGGAACGATGTCTGTTCCCTGGTGTAATAACTGATAGAAGGAGTGCTGTCCGTTGGTTCCTGGTTCACCGAAGATAACCGGTCCTGTTACATAGTCTACCGGCTCACCGAAGCGGTTTACAGATTTACCGTTGGATTCCATGTCGCACTGCTGTAAGTGTGCAGGGAAACGGCTTAATGCCTGAGAGTATGGTAAAACTGCTGTTGCAGGATAGCCCTGTACGTTTCTTTCGTAAACACCGATGAGGGCATCGAGCATATCCGGGTTCTCGAGGATGTTTTTGTTTGTGGCAAGTTTGTCTTCTGCTGCAGCACCTTCGAGGATTTGTGCAAATACTTCCGGTCCGAATGCGAGGGAGAGGATAGCTCCGCCTACGCCGGAAACGGATGAGTAACGTCCGCCGATATAGTCATCCATGAAGATTGCTGTGAGGTAGTCTTCGCTCTTTGCGAGTGGGGATGTTTCGCTTGTTACGGCGAGCATGTGTCTGGATGGGTTTAATCCTGCTTTTGTGAGAGCGTTCTTTACGAATGCTTCGTTTGTTAAGGTTTCAAGGGTTGTTCCGGATTTGGATACAACGATGAAGAGGGAGTGAGCAAGATCAACAGATGCAAGAACAGCGGCTGCATCATCAGGGTCTACGTTGCTGATGAATTTGGCTTCCATTTTGAAGGTGTTGTTTGCTTTTGCCCAGTTTTCAAGTGCGATATATAATGCGCGAGGTCCTAAGTCACTTCCGCCGATACCGATCTGTACAACAGTTGTGAATTTCTCGCCGTTTTCGTTTGTGATCTCTCCTGCGTGTACTTTGTCTGCGAAATCAGCAGCTTTTTTCTGCTGTGCAACGTAGAATTCACGTTTGTCAACGCCGTCTACGACTACTGCGTCTCCGAGCTGTGTGCGTGCAAGGTGGTGGAGTACCATTCGTTTTTCACCTGTGTTGATGACTGCGCCGTTGTATAATTCCTGGAATTTGTCGATGAGCTGTGCTTCATCTGCGAGTTCTGTCAGGGCATCGAGTACGGTTTTGTCTACCTGTTTGGCAGCGTAGTTGTAGGTTAAGCCGGCTGCCATTGGGGTGCTGTAGTTCATTACACGTTCGGCACCTTTTTCTCCGGACATTGCTTCTGCGATGTTTACGTGGTTCTTAAGATTTTTGAGTTTATCATAAGAAGCAAGGGTGTCGAGATTTTTCCATGTTGCCATAATAAATTCCTCCTTTAGATAGTTGCGGGGGAATCCCGGAAGCATCTTTTCGTTGTTCAGTTTCCTGATTTTGAGTGAAAAAGAGGCGGGGGGATGGCCGCAAATTGGGGCGTGGCTGGTTATTACTGTTTGCACGCTCTCAGGTAATTATACTTAAAAAACGGGGGGATTTCAATGTACAGGGGCTGATTTGTTAAGAAAAAATCATTTTTGTATCGGATAAAAATTACTTTATTTAGTAAAAAGTAACAAAAAAACAAAATAAGTTGCTAAATTTTAGGGGAAGTTTTATAATGGAAGGACAACACAAAAAGTCATTTTCTTATTTGGGTGGGGAAATGGCAGAGCGTTTGGCGTATGGGGGTACGAAAGACGTTCGGAAAGGAGGTTCTTCTATGGGGAACAAAGACAGTAGTATTAATAACATTTATCAGTTGGACGGCAAGGTGCCGGTTGCAAAGGCGATTCCGTTTGGATTGCAGCATATCCTGGCCATGTTCGTTTCCAATCTGGCGCCGATTACGCTGATCGCGGCATCGGCACAACCGGCACTGACGCAGGCACAGATTGCAATCCTGCTTCAGAATGCCATGTTCGTCGCTGGTATAGCGACACTGGTTCAGCTTTATCCGGTATGGAAGATTGGTTCGAGACTTCCGGTAGTTATGGGTGTGAGCTTTACATTTGTTACAGTATTGTGTACGGTAGCTGCGAATTATGGTTATCCGGCTGTGATCGGAGCGGTTATCATTGGTGGTCTGATGGAAGGTACTCTGGGACTTCTGGCGAAGTACTGGCGTAAGATCATTACTCCGGTTGTTGCGGCATCCGTTGTTACTGCCATTGGTTTTTCATTGTTTACCGTAGGTGCCAGATCTTTTGGCGGTGGTTATAATGATGATTTTGGTTCTGCACAGAACCTGATTCTTGGTACGATCACACTGGCTGTCTGCCTGATCTGGAATATTGCAGTGAAGGGATATATGAAACAGCTTTCTGTACTGGCAGGTCTGATCGTGGGTTACATAGTTGCGATTTTTATGGGTAAGGTAGATCTGAGTGCGATCATGTCCGGCGGTCTGATTTCCTTACCGCATTTTCTGCCGTTTAAACCGGAATTTCATCCGGGTGCGATTCTTTCAGTCTGCATTATTTTCCTGGTATCAGCAGCGGAGACAATCGGAGATACTTCCGCACTGGTTTCCGGCGGTCTGAACAGAGAGATTACGGGAGAAGAAATTTCCGGTTCACTTGCCTGTGATGGATATGCATCTACATTTTCAGCATTATTCGGCTGCCCGCCTGTGACTTCTTTCTCACAGAATGTCGGGCTGGTTAATATGACAAAGGTTGTCAACCGATTCACCATTATGACAGGTGCAGCATGCATGATCCTTGCAGGTCTGCTTCCGCCGGTTGGAAACTTCTTCGCATCTTTGCCGGATGCAGTGCTTGGCGGATGTACGATCATGATGTTTGGTACAATCCTTACATCTGGTGTTCAGATGATCGCAGACTGCGGCTTTTCTCATCGAAACGTTGTGATCATTTCTCTTTCTCTTTCTATCGGAATTGGATTTACAACTGCAAGTGAAAGTGGAATCTGGGATATTTTCCCAGAACTGGTTCAGTCTGTATTTGCAAGTAATGTAGTTGCCGTAGTATTTGTGGTTTCTATATTACTGAGCTGCATTCTTCCAAAGAATATGGACATCCAAAGACCAGAGAAATGATCAGTACTTATGGTGCTTGTTATAAATATTAAATATTATTATACCCGGGAGAAATCCTGGGTATTTTTATGGATATGTTATGGAGAAAATAACGCATCTTAATCCAGCCCATCAGAGGGTGAAATCCTGCGTCAGATATCTTTGCCGTGCGTCAGCACGCCTGCAGATATCTTCCTTGTCTTTCACCCTCTGCTGAACTGTCTTAAATGCATTATTTACGAGGATTGCTATAAA
>OODK01000912.1_pt1 | contig 20181 bp, 21 predicted proteins | sample 1671371 | NCBI WGS metagenome assembly OODK01 (sample SAMN06348150, study PRJEB24527) | human gut metagenome | biome: human gut; feature: ankylosing spondylitis patient; material: feces | host: Homo sapiens | place: China | collected 2015-10 | reverse complement strand
GTCTTATGTGGCAAATTAAGTCTTTCACTAATATTCAATGAAGAAGCCGTCCATGCTATCGCTGCATTAAATGCAATACTCTTTGGTTCTTCACCATCATATATGCCTTTACCAGTTGTATAAATTACATAGAATGCTCTAGATATATTTTTAATCGGAATCAAATTGATAATAAATCCTGCTACAAAATCACTCAGATAATCTTTTGTTCTATATTCCTGACCTGTTGCAGATGTTGCTGCCCACGTCAAAAATGTACCTACAGCCGCACCTATCAGTGCTGGAATTACTATGTTCCAAAACTGACCATTCTCATCTTCCCTATAAACAGGGTTATTATCACAATAATTATACAAATTTGTATCAACTAATGCCATCGGAGACTGTGTCAATACATCATAACTATCCGCACTGATAAACCTGCAGATCTCCGGCTGATAATAGCGGCTCTTCAGATAGTACATCCCCGTCTCTTCATCATAGTAGTACCCCTTAAATCTGTACGGGTTGTCCTTTCCAAGTGTCCCTGCCATGCTTCCTGAGATACCTGTCACTGTTCCCCAGCTGTCATATCTGTAGTTTACTACAGCTGTACCATTGGCGTCAATCAGGCCTGTGATCGTCATCAGGCCGTTACGGATATAATAGTGATCCGCACCCTTATAACGGATAGCCATCAGCTGGCCGCTGCCGTCATACAGATAATGTTGCCATGCCATCATCACGACAGCCCCAGCCCGGAATTCCAACTGCATTCTCGAATTTTCAGAAACAGGTTTTCCGCATTGAGTTCTGCCTTTCTCAGACATTCTTCCTTACATGTATTCTTACATTTGAAGAATATCTTGTCTAATTTTCTTATTTTTCGTGATATTGAAGTCATTATATTCCTTTTTCTAAGAATGTCAATAGTTATTTCTTATATTTTCAGAAATTGTTGACGAGTTTCTGGGAGAATGGTATAATAATCTCAGAAAATGAAAATGCATGAAACTCTCAGTATCCCAGATGCTTCATTTCGATCAGCCGAAACAGTATCTATGTTTCTGTTATGACTGTTCTTTATAAGGATACTGATATTTCACAAGACAACTGATGATGATAGAAGGAGATTTTTTCAATGAAGAGCACTGTAGGTGAAACCTTAAGAAAATGCAGAATTGCAGCGGGGAAGTCCGTGCGGGAAATGTCTGAATTACTGACTGCCAATGGTTTTAAAGCATCCGAGAAGACAATTTACAGCTGGGAGAACGGCAACAGCCAGCCCACCCCTGACGCCCTTTTAGTCATGTGCCGTGCCTACGGTGTCGAAGATGTCCTCGGCACATTTGGCTACGCACCTGAGAAACCAACCACCATTGCCGCTCATTTTGACGGTAATGAATTTACACCTGAACAGATTGAGAAGATTAAGGCTTTTGCCGCCTTTATCAAGTTCGATGATCAAAGGAAGTGATTCACCTGAATACTTATGAAGAATTATTGCAGGATGCCGATGATGAACAGGTACACGTTCATGAATCTGTTGACCTGAACGGAGACAGCACCGGAGAGAAACGTCTGAACGGTCTCTATGTAGATGGCCATATTGCGCTGGATTCACAGCTGAAGACCACCGCAGAGAAGGCCTCTATTCTTGCCGAAGAAATGGGCCATCACTTTACAAGCGTCGGTGATATTACCGATTTGAAGAATGTGAACAGCCGACAGCAGGAATTGGATGCCCGCCTGTGGGGATATAACCGTCTGATCGGGCTGCGCGGTATTATCCGTGCCTTTGAACATCACTGCCAGAACCGCTATGAGATGGCAGAATATCTGGATGTTACGGAAGATTATCTCGAAGAAGCCCTGGCCTGTTACAGAAGCAAATACGGCGTTTATACCGTTGTTGATAACTATGCGATTTACTTTATTCCCAATATAGCTGTTGCGAGACGTTTTTAGAGAAATACGATAGTAAGGTACCTGACAATGCGAAAATCTAAAATTTTTTCCTGATTTTGATGTGGAAAGGCAATATAATTATGAAGATACATGAGATTACCCCCAAAGATTACACAGATCTGCACCGCCTCTACTGCCAGCTGGAGGATGACTGGACTTCAGACATCCGTGATATGATCTGCGTTCTGGAAGAAGTGAAAGATGACCCCCACTATCATCTGGTGGGGATTTTTGACGATGCAGACAAGCTGGCGGGCACCATTACCCTCAGCAAATGTCTTGATCTGACGGCCAAAGCCCGCTTTTATTATTCCCTTGAGAATCTGGTAATTGATGAAGATTACCGCCATCAGGGATATGGTCAGGCCCTGATGCAGTATGTAGAAGACTATGTGCGCCGGCACAACGGACGCTATGTCAATCTGACATCTTCCATCCATCGCACCAGCGCACATGAATTTTATTATCGTATTGGTTTTCCTCGAAATTATACCGTAGGATTTAAGAAAAACGTGGTGGACGATTAAAAATCGTTCTGCCACGTTTTTCTTTTATCACTTATTTAAAATCAAGCCATTATTCAGAAAATCCAACCGCCATTAAAAGCTCCGGCCACCACCGCCATGGGTACCGCCGCCGCTGCTCACGTGGACACCACCGCCACCGGAACCGCCGCTGCCGCCACCACTTTTCGGCTTCTCTATGTGGCGTCTTGTCACAGTTCGGTTCATGAAGCGGTCTTCTTTGGCATCCAAGTGGGATCCGGACGCATCGAAATAGGTCTGGCTGTTGGTGGTTACACGACCACCTCGTCTGAATACCATGGCAAAGGTGACAACTGCACCGATGACAATAGCGATAATCAGCCGAAGCAGCACACCAAATGCATCCATGCGGGCACTTCTATCTGCGGAGCGCCCCATATAATCACGGACACCTTTCAGGAAAGCATCGCAGGTGCCCTTATAATCGCCATCTGTGATGTGATTATAGCAATTATCCAGCACTTTATTGATTCTATAATCATCATAATAATTCATGGCCTGCCCCTGGGTCGCCATATAAATCTGCCGATTATCCATATCAATCAGAAACAAAATACCCGGATATTCATCTCTCGACATGGATTGACCGATTTTTTCCGCATAGGCATCTGCATAAGCCTGAGCACTCAATCCTCCTGCATCATCCGTTGTCACAATAGCGATATCTGCACTGTATCTCTCAGAATATTTTTCCAGTTTAGTCAAAAGTGACGCTTCCTCATCCGCCGACAAAAGATCCGCCTCATCATAAATACCGCTGGCTGACATACTCGCATCAGCCGCTGCCTCCCCATCCTGATTCGCTGTCAATACAGTCTCTGCGGCTGATACTGTTTCACCGGCCGTTTCTGCCGTCTCTGCGGCTTCTGCCTGAAAGGCTGTCATCACTGACGCCATTCCAAGGCCCATGACCAACAGCATCACCATCAGAAAATTCAATATTTTTTTCATTACAACAGCCCTCCAATCACCATCAGAATCGCAAAGGCCGCTGCCGAAATGCCTGCAAACCAGCCTGCCACTTTGCCTCTGCTCACAGGCGGTTCACCAATGACCTTACCTGTCTGGCCATTCATGGCAAATATATAATCTTTGTCCCTGTAGCGATAGGAAATAAACCAGATTGGCAGATACACATAATTGCTGCTGATATGGTCATAGTCCATCTGTTGATGGTCAATATGTACACTTGTGTAACCGGAAATCGTTGAACGGGCGTATTCTGCAGCATATCCGGCCACCTGCTGCTTCACCTGGGGCAGTAAATCCTCTGAACGATAATCTCCCTGATCCGCCTCAAATCCTGCCAGATACGGAATCTGGAAAGTTTTCAATGTGTCAAAACGATAGGGCTCCAGCTTTGCCATCAGGGTATCGTCCATTTTCTCTGATGCGTCATGGGGTACTTTTGTATATTCCAGACGCATTTTTCTCCGCACATCAAAGAAGTCCGTCTCCGTGTATTCTGTTTCGCCACGCACATAAATATTCACCCGGGTTGCCGTTCCCCGGACATCCACACTGGCATTCATATCATACAGCCAATATGGAATGTACAAAGGCTGCAGACGCTGGATATTCTTTGCCGCCATAAAGCCCTTCGGCGAAAATCGACCGTTATGACACCATTTTCTGAAGGCTGCCTCCGCTTTCTCCCTGTCCAGTTCAAAAGGCAGCACATAGGCCGGCCGCCAGTCTCCGCTCAGGCGGTCCGCCATCACCAACGGTGCTCCACAGTATTCACAGTGCGTGGCACAGGTTTTGCCTCCCGCTGGCAAAAGACCGCCGCAATTCACGCAATAACGCGGTTTATCTGCCGGTTCTTCGGCCGCATTCTTATAATTCTCCTCATCCGGTCGGATATCCTCACTGTGATCACAATGCGCACAGTGAAGCTTTCCAAGCTTGATATCATATGACATATCTGCCCCACAGTTCGGACAGCTGAAATTCACAATCATTGTTATTCTCCCTGTATCATAAATTTATTTTTTCCTGACCCTATATCTCTTCACCCAAACATTACCTTAATCATACCATTTTCTCTCCCCGGTCGCAATCAATCCTGAAGTAAAAAAAGGGACTTTCAACGAAAACGATTTTGTTCCATTGAAAGCCCTTTGCTGTTGCTTGAAGCTGCACACTTTTTTATTTTTTGAGAAGCGCCGTCATATCTTCAATAAGTTTTTCGACGTCCCGCTTATTCACCAGTTTTCTGGCCTCACCGTTGATTTCTGCCAGATGGAAGCTGCTGTCATAGACTGTAAATGATACGGTTGTCTCGGTATCATCTTCCCACTTGACAGTAACACTGATGGCCGCATCACCGGTTGACTTTGCCGCTGTATCCAGAATCTTCTCCGCCGACATGCCTGAAAGATCACTGTAGGCAGAAGATAAATCTGTCAAAGCAATTTCTGTATCTCCGGCATACCATTTTTCTTCTGTCTCTGCCTCAGTTTCTGCACTGTCCGACAGATCATCCGCTTTGGCAACTTCTTGCTTTACCAGATGCCAGCTGTCACTGCCGATGATAACATCGATACCCTTTGCATTATTCAGAGAACCGGACAAAATCGTATTATCCGTAAAATCCGCTGCTTTCTTTTCAACCAGTTCTTTGATCGTATCACCGCTGACAACATGGACTTCTTTTGAACCATCTAAGGCTGCATAGTAATCGCCGTCTTCATTCTGACTGCCGATATGCAGTATCAGCTGTTTGGCCACCTCAACAGTTTCCGTTTCAGACTCTGTTTCTTCTGTATCTGCAGTTTCCTGTACACTTTCTGCTGATGTTTCTGTCACTGTCTCTGCTGTGGTATAATCCACAGAAATGTCCGCTGCCGATTTGTCCAGGCCATATTTCGACAAATCTTTGCAATTATACTCTACATGGCTCTTAAATGTGATGCCTGTCACAGTGTTGATAAACTGTGTTACAGATGATGATGCACAATTCTCTTTTTCCTCACCATTTTCAAGCACTGTCCTGTCGCCGTTGCTGTCATTCTTAATTTCCAGTGTATGGCTTCCGGATTTGACATTGATATCCGTAATACTGTCCGATGTGATGGTTGGGAAGCTCTCCATATCCGCCAGTTGATAGATATCCGAATTGAACGTATCGGAAAAATCGGACGCCACCAGGTAAACCGCATCATCTCCACTGATTTTCAGATAGGACCCACCGGCCGCATCATTGGTATCACCCACGGTAAATTCTGCCTCTTTGCCGTCACTGGCCGTATATCGCACAGTCAATACCGGCGAATCCAGACCATATTCCGACAAATCTTCCGGTGAATCCAGTTTTCTGGTAGCTGAAACCGCCCCCAGAGCATTAGTCATAGTCGTCAGGCTGTCCTGGTCAACCGGAAAACTCTTGTCCTCCGCATTATACCAGGTGCCGTCCTCCTTCCTAAAGGAGAGACTTTTGCCGTCTTTTTCATAAGAAATGGCTGTAATCTGACCACTGTCCACACTGCTGATCACCAGAGAGTCATCAGAGCTGTCCGCATCCTCCGACCTCTGACTCAGCTTCACAACGAGTAAATAAAGAACAGCTGCCGCCGCCAGGCAGATGATAGCAATTATAAGCGCTTTTTTCCTGTTCTTCATATGCTATTTACGCCTCCTTCTAAACCATACGACACCGCCGCCAATCACAAGGGCCGCCGGAATCAGGATGACAACGGCACCCCAGAATCCCGCATCTGCAGCTGTCACTGTCAGATAGGTTATGGAAAGGCTCTTGGTCGGTATGGAAATACTTTCTTCTTTATCGATCATCCAGCTCATCACGTTGCTGATGAGTTCATAATTACCGCCGGACACAGCCTGATTCATATTTTCATCCAGGATTGCTGAGGATGAGAAATAAACCAGTTTTGTCTCCACATCATTATAATTTTCAGTGACTGCAGCACCCACTGTAAACGGTCCCTCTTCATCACCTGAAGCTTTTTCCGTTGTTGTCAGATTCTTCAGATCCGTTTTAATATACGACTTGCTGCTTGTCTGCAAAAGAGCTTCTGTTGTCACAGTGCTTCGCACATCATCAGAAATATTGATATTCTGTGCATACGGCATCAGCACCAGATTCTTGGATGTCATGCTGCCCACTGCATCGGCACTCTGGATTCTCGGAATCAGATAGGATGGATACCCCGGATAATAATACTGGCTGTTGCCTTCAAAAATCAAGCCCGCACTTGTGGAGAGACCATAATTATTCAAAAGTTCTGCCAGATTCGGCATATCCGTTTCTGTATAATCCGTGAATATCAGCACATGGCCGCCATTTTCCATATAAGACAGGATTCGATCCTTTTCGTCCGCTGTAATATCCTTCTGTGGTCCGTTGATCATCAGACAGTCTGCATCATCCGGTACAGATTCACTTGTTACAAGATTCAGCTCTTCTATATCAATATTTTCCTTTTCAATCTGGCTGGTCAGTGTATCAGAAAGGGATGCTTCATCATGGCCTGTCAGTGTATACAGTTTCGGCATTGTATCTGATGTCACATAATCAATGGCACTGGTCAGCTGACCTTCTGCGTCAAACCCGGTTGTCTGACTGCTGTATGTGGAATAATTAAATTTCGACTGATAAATATCACTGTAATTGATGACTTTATATTTGTCCCCACACACAACGATCAGGCTGTTGTCTGACAATGAATTGTCTGTATATTGTTTCGTAAAGGACGGATTGACCACCGGATCCTTTGTATGCACTTTGATATGACTGGACAGAGACTCATAACGTTCCAGCACTTTCTGGATCTGTTTATCCTCCTGTCCGCTCTGGGCAACCAGATAAACATCCACATCCGAACCCAATCCCTTGACGAACTCCTTCGTCTGATCAGTAATCGTATAAAGCTGATTATCCGTCAGGTCAAACTGTGTATATTTCACCGGAATCTGACCCACTGCCAGATTGATCACCACAATGATGGCCAGCACAACGGCTGTCATCAGGGCATCGCCGCCCCAGCGTTTTCTCTGGATAGCCTGAATCGTCAGGAAGATACAGAATCCGATGATGGATAGATAATAGACAATGCCTGTCACATCAAAAACGCCTGAGCCAAAGTTGGAGAAAAAGGATGTCATATTAAAGGCACCCAGTGCTTTTGCCACTGAACCTGCCATCCAGTCTGATTTTACAAAGAAAATAATAATATTGACTGCTTCCGCAGCAATACCTGCTGCCAGCGCAATCTTTAGATTGGCGGTCAGATTATAAACCAGCCATGCCGCAAAAAGGATGACAAAAATCCAGATAACAAAGGATGCCACCGCCGTTAACGGCAATGATTTTGTGATCGTACCCGTAATATAAAATACAAGCAGCACAAAGAAGGTCAGCAGCGCCGCAATGACCTGACTCTCTGTTACAGAAGAGATGAACAGACCAATGGCAATGCAGGCTGCCCCGTACAGGAAATAGCCGAGAATAGCGGTATAGGCCATCGGCAGGGAAACCGTGCCAAACCGGCTGAGGATCAACGGATAAAAACAAGTCACCAGAAGCGCCAGTCCGAATACTGTCACCATGGCCAGATACTTGCCAACCACGATCTTCCAGAGCGAAACCGGTGCTGTCAGAAGCAGCTGATCCGTCTTCCGACTTTTTTCTTCCGCAAGGATACGCATTGTCAGAACAGGTGTCATCAAAAGGAATAAAACAATGACGCAGGACAATGTGTAGCCGAAATACGGATAGCCCGAAGACAGGTTGATCACCGCATAATAGATGCCGATCACAACCAGCATAAAGGCCATGCAGATATAACCTGTCATGGATGTAAAATACGAACGTAATTCCTTTTTATAAATCGCTGTCATGTTCTGCTGCCTCCTTTCCGTCTTCTTCATCTGTCTCGTCAGTTTCTCCCGGGTGCTCTTCATGTTCTTCATGATCTTCCTCATGTAACTCATCTTCATGAGAATCTTCTTCATGAGGATCTTCATTGTTTTGTGCCTTTGCAGATGTTTCACTACCATCGGCTGTCAATTCAATAAAGACATCCTCCAATGACTTCTTCATCTGATTCATGGCATAAATCGGACACTGGACAGCTGCCAGTCTGTAGAAGATCATCTCACGGACTTCTGTCTTCGGATCGCTCTGAATCATCACATCGACACAACCTTTTTCCTCAGAATCCGTATATTCAATATTTTCAACACCATCAACAGCATCCAGTACGCCTTTGATAGCCGCCTCATCCCCTTTGACTGTCAGATGCAGTGTTACCTTATCTTCCATGAGCTTGCCAAGATTATCCGTTGTGTCACTGGCCACCAGTTTGCCGTGGGACAAAATCAGCACATCATCACAGACTGCACTGATTTCAGACAAAATATGAGAACTCAAAATGACGGTATGTTTCTTGCCGAGGCTTCGGATCAATCCGCGCATCTCAATGATCTGCGCCGGATCCAGGCCGACTGTCGGCTCATCCAGAATAATCACCTCCGGATATCCAAGCAGTGCCTGGGCCAGACCTACACGCTGTTTGTAACCTTTGGACAGATTCCGGATCAGACGGTCTGACACCGCCTCCAATTTGGCATCTGCGATCACTTTCTGAACTTCTTCTTCCCTTTTATCCCTGGCAATTCCTTTTAATTCGGCCGCAAAACGCAGATATTCAAAAGGTGTCATATCTGTATACAAAGGCGGGATCTCCGGCAGATAACCAATACATTTCTTGGCCTCCTCCGGATTCTCCAGCATATCATGCCCGTTGATCATAATGCTGCCTTCTGTCGGTCCGATATAACCGGTAATCATATTCATCGTTGTGGATTTGCCGGCACCGTTCGGTCCCAGAAAACCGTAAATATGGCCTTCTTCCACTGTAAAACTCAGATGATCTACAGCAATATGATCGCCGTATTTCTTCACAAGATTTTTGACTTCTATCAAAGCCTCTCTCCTCCTTGTCATTATTTGAACAGACAATTACGAAACCCAAGAATTTTAGCATTTTCCATATCTAATGGGTTTCGTAATTGTCTGTTTCATGCTTTATAGCATGCTATTTTCTCTCAAGGTATAGCATAACCAATATTTGTGATGCTTTGGTGGGGATTTTGTGACGAAAAAATGACCATTCTGTGAACAGTCACAAACGGTCATTTTCTTCTGTATATCCATTTAATTTTTATGTTCAATTTTCATCGGCAGCCTGCTTGTCCGCACCGGAGACAATGCGGTTATAATCAGCACTGTCCTGCTGCCATCGCTGATAACGGCTGTCTTTTCTATGGTCTTCCAGCTGGTACTGCGATCCCAGATAATTTCCCAGCCATGTACTGATCTTCTTTGCACCGCTGTAATTCAGATGATTGCCTCCGTCACGACTGTCCGTCAGCCAGTCAAAGCCCGTCTTTGTCATCATATCCTTCATATTAAAATCAATAAAAGGAATATTTCGATCAGATGCGTAGTCCGCCACTGCCTGATGTCTGGCCATATTCCATGAGTTGGCTGACGGCATCTCCACAAATAGCACCTGAATGTCCGCATTCCGGCAGATTTCAACAAACTGATTGAGGCTCTGCAGCGCTATGGCATCTATTTCTTCCCGATCATCCGTCTTCGCCATATAATCGAACCCTTTGTAAGCCACCCGGTCATCCGAATAGCGGTACCCCTTGGCCGCATCATGCCATGGTTTCTGCGGTTTGCCCATCAGCTCTGAGATCGTCACACTTTTCCAGCGATCATGATATTCCAATACCGGAAAAAGATAATTGGCTGCGGCCTTGACCAATGAGGTCAGATGACCGTCCATGTTTTCCTGGAAAAGGGCGTCCGTCTCCAGAATAACAACTTTTGGCCTCTGGCATGTCAGCACTTCCTGAAGCAATCTCACGGACTGATCGATGGTCTGATTGGGTTCTCCACAGGCAAAGCCTGAAATGCCATGCGTTTTCCACAATTCCATAGGTGAAAATCCACTGGCCAGATCACTGTTGCCGATAGCCACCACATCCAGAGAATCCTTTTCTTCCCCATAAAACCCTCTGGCTCTGTAATTGTGCATGCCGCCGCTGGCGGAATTCGACCTTGGCACCAACGTCTTCGACATTCCCACCAACAGCAAAACCGTCAACAGCACAAAAGCAATCATTTTCAATGCCCGTCCGGCAAACTGTTTTCTATTAGATATATGCATTTCACTGACTCCTCATTCACGAAGTTATTTCTGCGTATTAGACATATTGCCCACTTCTGCTTCCGTCGCTGTCTGAAACTCCTGCCCATTATGCATTTGGATTTAGAAGTTAGCATACAATGGGTCCACCACGCCATATCCGCTGCCATAGGCTCCAAGCAGTACAATGGCACAAAATACCCCTGCATAAACGGTCCACCTGAGCACCATCGGCCATGATGCAATTCGCTCACGTATACAAATGCCTCTTTCTCTGACAATACCCACCATCAGCATCAGTAAAGCGCCCAACGCCAGCACAGCCAGATCATGTCTGTCTAACCCCAGCTCAAGCCAGTTTCCTGTTGTTTTTCTGAACATGGATTCAAACATCTCCGCAAAAATACGCAGACTGTTTGCCCGAAACAACAGCATGCCGATATTCACCAGTATAAAAGTTCTGATGATCAGCAGCAGCTGCCATGGCCGGCTCTCCTTCCGAATCCCGGTTTTTTCATAAAAACAATGTATCACCGGTTTGCCAAAAAGGCCGAATAATGTCAATACATAGTAGTACATGCCGTAAGCCACATATTTCCATGCAGCTCCATGCCAGAGTCCATTGGCCAGCCAGACGAAAAACAGCGCAAACGCCGTTGGCATTGCCTGCCCCAGGTGGACACTCAGATGTTTCTTGGCCCATCTTCCCAGCTTCATATTTGTTTTCGACAATGTCACCGGATAGAAAATATAATCTTTGAACCAGGCCCCCAGCGTCATATGCCATCTTCGCCAGAATTCACCGATAGACTTCGAGAAAAAAGGCTGATTGAAGTTCCGGGCAATCTCAATGCCAAACAGTGCCCCGCTGCCCCGCACGATGTCCATGCATCCGGCAAAATCCGCATAAATCTGCAATGTATAGACGAACATCGCCAGGATCACAATACCGCCGCTGTAATCCGACGGACTGCCAAAAACGGTACTGACAACCAGCGCCGCCCGGTCAGCCAGCACCATTTTCTGGAAAAGTCCCCAGAGGATCAGCTGCGCGCCAAAGGTAAACTGCCGGTAATCAGCCCTGTGTCCTTCAAAGGCCTGCCTTGCAAGCTGGCCGTAACGGCTGATAGGGCCTTCCGTAATATTGGTGAAAAGGCTGAGGAAAAGTGCCAGTCTGCCGAAGTGATGATCCGCCGCTGCCTGCCCCCGGTAAACATCGATCACATAGCCCACCGCTGACAGCGTATAAAAAGAAATGCCCAGAGGCATCAACAGTTTCAGCGCCGGCAGCTGAAAACCAGGCTCCAGATGGCTTCCCAGCGCATTGATATTGGCACTGAAAAAGTGATAATATTTCAAAAAGGCCAGAAGCCCCACATTGATCAGCACCATGGCAAACACAATATGGCGCTTTCGGCGCATCATAACTGCCTTTCTGGCTTTTCTTTCTTCTTTTTCCAGACTTTTGCGCACACTGTCAAAGGCCTGCTGCTCCCGCTCCATAGCCAGAGCTCCCAGATAAACCGAAACAGTTGTGATCAGCAGAAAAACGATCAGTTTTCCGGAGGCCAGCCAGTAGAAGAAATAACTGCCGCCCAGCAGCACCAACCACCGTTTTTTCAAGGGCATCAGGTAATATAAAGCCACCAGCACCCCAAGAAAAAACAGCAGATAAAAATAAGAGGTATAACTCATCCCGGACTAATCCTCCTGAAGCCGCATGATCAGCTGCCACATCGCCTCCACAGACTCAAAATTCTCCGGCACCACATCCGTCGGCAGAATCTCCACATCAAACTCGTCACAGATCTCCGTCACAATCGTCATCACATCCAGAGAATCAATCAGTTCATCCGACACCAGATGCTTCTCATTCACATAATCAATACCCGGTTTCACTTTATTTAAAATATCTAACAGTTCTTTCATGTCAATAGCATCTCCTTCCATTTTCACTCTATTATCTACCACAACTAATACTTGATAACACTACTTCTTATCCCCTCAACCTCCGATGGGCAAGCCATCGGATTCCTGCAATAGCTATCTTGTTTGCAAAACCCAATAAACTTCTGATAAGTGCATGTCTGACGGACGCTTCATAAGCAGGTGCTCCCGGCACAGCCAGTACTTAGGCACTGTCTTTTAGTGCCTTATGTACTGCTGCTAGTGCCGGGCAGTGCAAACGTGCCTGCTTTGAAACGTCCATCAGACACGCACTTTCAAAGCCCCGATTTTGCAAACTTGATAAACTAACCGATGGCCTGCCCATCCATTAAATCTGTATAGTAGCTCTTCAAGTATTTCCTGTCGATTTTGCCGTTGGCATTTTCCGGCATCCTCTTCACTCTGATGCATTCTCCCGGCCTCATATACGACGGCAATTTCCCTTCCAGAAGAACCCGCATCTGATTTTCATTTTTTGGACCGCCCTCATAGAACAGGACAATTCTGTCACGCACTTCATCGTAAATACTGACACAGCTCTTGACATCAGAGGCCGCACCGGCGGCGGCTTCAACTTCACCTAACTCGATACGGTATCCCATATGCTTAATCTGAAAATCTCTGCGTCCCAGATACAGCAGCTCGCCGCGGTCATTATAACGGACCAGATCACCGGTTTTATATATCTTCTCCGGATACCATGGGTTCAGCGGGTTCTGGATAAAAGCAGCATCCGTTTTGTCCGGATCTCCATAATATCCGCCGGCTACAAAAGAGCCTCTGACGCACAGTTCGCCGATTTCTCCCGGTGCCGCTTCCGTACCATCCTCACGAAGGATGATCAGGTCACAGTTGTCGCAGGCACGCCCAATAGGCAGTGTTTCACTATCCGCAAAATCCCGGTCCACAATGTAATAGGCACAGATATCTGTTACTTCTGTCGGCCCATACAGATTGGCATACAGCAGCTCCGGCATTTTTCTCCGCCAGTAATTCAGCTGTTTCACCGGCATCACCTCACCGGCGAAAAGAACCTTCTCCATATACGGAAGGGATACATAATCCAGCACTTTCCAATTAGCCACTATGGACAAAGCCGTCGGCACCCAGTAAATGGTATTCACTTTTCGACTGTTCATATACTCCAACAGACGCACCGGAAAAGCAAATAATTGCTTCGGCAGAATCTGAAGTTCTGCGCCTGCTGCCAGCGTTGTATAAATATCCAGCACCGACATACTGAAATAAAAAGGTGTCTGGCTGCCGAAAACCGTCGCTTCATTGATATCAAATGTCGTTTTCACCCATTCCGCATAAGCCATCACATTTCGATGGGAAACGGCAACACCCTTCGGCATGCCTGTGGAACCGGATGTAAAAAGGGTATACACCAGATCCGTATCCACTGCTTTTCTCCGAATCTTTGCCAGCCCTTCCCGATCCTCAGGCACATACATGGCCTTCTCATAAAGAAGGATCTTCGGACTGTCTTTTCTTTCGGAGGCAAGGGCTTCCCTGACTGTCTCTTCATGGTCCCTGTCGGTAATAATCGCCGCCGGTTTCAGCACACTGAAAATCTTGCGGATTCTGTCCCAGGGCATTTTAGTATCAATCACTGTATAGAAATCACCGCCGTAAACCGTTCCCAGCATTGCCGCCAGACAGGCCGGTGTTTTTTCCATATAAACAGCCACCGGACGGTGTGTCAACCGGTGCTTCAGCAGTAAACTGCCGATCCGCGCTGATGCCTCTCGAAGCTGACGCCAGGTCATTGATGTATCTGTATCGGCACAGGCTGTTTTCTCAGGCCGCCGACCGACTGAATATTCAAGATATTCCAATATATTTTTCAAGCTATCGCCCCCCGTTCTCTTTGGTGCCCCTATCATAGCACAAAAAAATCCGAAAACAGGAAAAGTCAGGGTATTGTAAGAAAGTTATATGGAGTGAAAGAATTCTGAAAGAAAATTTAGTATAACTATAGACAAAAAAAGGATGCCCTAAGACATCCTCTTACATAGAATTTATTATTTATTTCTCCGCTTCCTCTATCACACAGGTATGTTCTCGCGTCACTTTATCATAGTTGACACCCACCAGCAGAATATTTCCCCTATAATCTTCGAGGCTCTTACAGTATTGTTTTTCTTTAATCTGAGCAAGGGCACCCTCGGCACTGTGATTCCATTTCAGTTCAACCACCAATGCCGGTTTATCCGGAAACTGTCTGCGAGGCAGGAAAACCATGTCAGCCAACCCTTTTCCTGTGGGCAGTTCACGATATACAGTGTAAAAATTTCTTGCTGCATATAAAGCAAGTGAAATGGTATAACTCAATGCATTTTCATCGTTGTACTGAATATGTGCCGTTTCAAAGTGCGCCTGTTCAATCCCTTCGGCGACTTTCTCAGGATATTTCTGCCAGATAGCCTGAAGCGTATCTGAAGAATTCTTTAATGCCTTGGAAACCTCACCCCACTGGGATGCAGCAACGGCATTGATGTATTCGCCCCGCACTTCACTGTTTGGAATGAAAACTTCCTTGTATGAAAAATCATATCCCAAATAGCCAAGATGGATCAACAACGTCAAAACATCATCCTCACTGTAGAATGTCGTCATATCATTGGAAAATGTTCCTGTATTAACCGGAATTCTCTCTCCCGCCAACATACTCAAAACATCATCCTTCAGTCCTTCAAAGTTCATATCAATATAGAACCGAAGAGCTTCAAATGTCTCCGTCCGATTCCAGTAAGAATCGCAAATACCGGTTAAAATAGCCGTCACCACGGAGCGCGGACTGTAGATGGATCTGGCCTTCTCAAAATGATAACCGTCATACCATTCTTTCAGTTCAGACAAATTTCTTCCATATTGCTTACATAAAGCGGCAACTTCCTCTTCCGTAAAACCGACAAATTCTGCCAAGGGTCCCGGATTCGTCATAGAAAACTCATCAAACATATTAAGTGCTGAATGTGTGCCATATTTCTTAATCGGCAAGATTCCGGTCATGTAGGCAAGATGAATATACGCCTTGTCCTTCAGGAAATCCCTCAGAAAATCCAGATACTGTTCCTGCGCTTCATGGTTCTCGCGATATTCCCTGAAAATGCAGTCCCATTCATCAATAATAATCACAAACGGACATTTCGTCTGCTGGTAAACATCCTGCATTGCCCTGCTAAAATTTTCTTTATCAAAATAATTAATATCCGGATATTCAAAAAACAAATCCCATAAAACTGATTTTTTTACTAAACGCAGCATCTCATCCATGCTTGATGTCTGACTGAGGAATTCCTGCATATTCAGAAATATTGTATTATATTGGTTCAACTTCTTCTCGCAGGCATCCGCTTTGGAAATCTTCAATCCCTGAAATAATTCCCGGGAATCACACCCCCGGCTGTAATAGGCCGCCAACATATTGGCCGCCATCGACTTGCCAAAGCGTCGAGGCCGGCTGACACACACATATTTCTGATTGCTGTACATGACCCTATTGGTATATTCAATTAACCCCGTTTTATCCACATAAATCTGAGAATTCAAAGCTTCTCCAAACTTCTCATTCCCAGGATTCAGATAACCACCCATGCACCGCACCTCCTTCTATTGCCTGTCAGCCCTGCCTGTATATTCATTATGTATTCGTGCTTATTTATGAAGTTTTTTGAAATTTTACTTGGCTCTGAACAGTTACATAATAATATTCACCGGATAAGCCGTTTATGCGGCATGCCGCTCCTTCGTCATCTCAATGGCACTGTCCATATTCCCGGATGCTGCCACTACAAAAACAGGCAAACTGTCCTGATAACTGCTGTTGATCTCACATTCCCAGTATTCCAGCCTTTCCCCGTCTTTCTCAATGCACGTCAGAAGCTCCGGTGGAATACGCCATCCATCTGATTCTTCTGTCATCATGGTAACGGCCGCTGACAGAAAATAGCGGATCACACTCTGTCCATGACCATTATCCTTGAAATCCGTATCCAGTCTCCTGAGATATTTCTGAAAAGCGGCTTCTTCAAAAATAGCCAGACTGCTGCCATACCACTTGGTCACAATATATTGCTTATTGCTGTCCATCTGTAAATCTGTACATCCGTCTGTCCTAAGTTCAACTGCTCCTCTCATGTAAACCCCTCCTAATTACTGCAGCTCCGCCAACAGCTGCTTCTGTCACATGACTAATGTTCCCCTCTTCCATCAGTCAACACTTCTCCCACAAGTCTTAATAGCGATTATGAACAACTTCTATGGCTGCAATGACATCCCGCATCTTGAGTTCGGTTCCGTCATCCAGAACTGCCGTCCCCGTCAGATGCCCAAACACCTGATGCTGATCGCTGGCAATTACTTTCATATCAATCTTTGCTTTTCTGTCCAGGATCGGCTCAAAAATCCCCTCAAACCGACCATCACTGGATGAAATCGTCCACGGATCCATGTAATTAAAATTGCCCTTATCATCCTGTCCAATCATAAAAACAACTTCCTGAAGCTTATGGGCACGGCCATCATAGAAAATCACATTCTCAGTAGCACTGCTCCGATCACTGAATCCATAGCCGAGATTGAAACCGAAAGGTACACCGTTCAGCCTTGTACTGCAGGTTCCCCAACGCCAGATATTGTCATAAGTCCACACACCGCGTCCCCAGTCAAGGACAGCCATATCTTTTCTCCCATCAAAAATATAATCGCGCCCGTCAAAGTTCACTTTGCCCTTGACCGGCATACAATTCACCTTCTGATTGTAATAAAAAGCCTTCTGATTCTCCTTCCACGGTGTTGCAATACAGATGCTGTCCATCTCCGGCTGCTTCATCAGAAGATCCGCCGTCAATGTCTTACCATCCTGAAAATCACGGAAAACACACTGAATTCTTCTTCTATGCGGCTTCACCGTATAACGAAGATGAATCCGACCATTTCTGAAATCCGCATTGCCATCGTCCGATGTCCTCCCCAGTCCCAATCGTCCCATAGGCATTGCCGTCAATATGGTCTCAGTATGTTCCTTTCGTTCCACAAGATCAATCAAAGAAACACTAATTAATCCCGCATATCCAAGATCCGACAGGGTAAATGCAACGGCATAATGTTCATTGCCCGCAAGATAATAATCCCATTCCTTAATGCGAAAAGAAGGGGCTGCAATATTCTCGCGATTATACTGCCAGACCGGTCGTCTCGCCCATCCAGGCGTTACAACGTATCCCTGCTTATCCAACAACTTCTGAACATCCGTTACCTCATGCTGCATAAAAATCCCTCCTGTCTTCTCTTATTTTGAACGTATATTATCAGTATAACAAATTTTTTGAAAAAAAATAGTCTTTTATACATATTTCATAAATTTCGGTGCAAACTAATGCTGTCACCCGTCAATATGTTAGCTTTTCCGTTCACAGCATCAAGTGAAAAATATTTCTCACAATTACATGTTGAACGGACTCAGTTTTTTCGCAATTGAAAGGAGATTATCAAAATGGAAGTAAACAATTCAATTAAATGTGGCGTTCATGATTGTAAACATCATGCAGGTAATGTGGAATACTGTACCTTAAACTGTGTCAGCATCGGCGCCTGCGAATGTTCCCCTAAGACAAAAGAGGGCACCGACTGTGAATCTTTTGCAGCCCGCTAAACTAAAAAAAGGGCTGCACCAATAACCCCAAAGCGTGCGGCCCATGTATATCAAACTATGAGAAACACGCTCCGCGAGTTTCTCAAGTTATCGCGGCCTCTACACTCCGTTTCGGTCGTTGCTAAACAAGCGCCACTGGCGCTTAGCAACGCCAAAGTCTTGTGCAAGCACGAACCCTAGCTCGTTGCTCGCGTAAATAAGGCGTCGCTTTAACGATTAAAAAATCGTAAAGCGGACGCCCCTTTTGTTCAAATTTGTGCATTTATTACCCTCAAAATTGTCTTTAAAAAACTAACGGAACTGCGTATACTTAAATTAAAATCTTGTCCTACCTTCCCAATACACGCACTGAATTATTAACAGCTTTCATAGACAATATTCAAATCACCGAACAGAATCTTTACTGTCAAATGGGAATATATATGTCTGCCCATCAAGATATATTTCATAATCTTCCGTAATATCATACACATACCCATAATATTCATAATCATATATCACTATCTCCTTATAATGTCCTCCATCTGAAACTTTTTGAACAAATTTCGTTCCCAGACTATCTCTGATATTCACACGGTCCGCTGCATTTTCCGACATTTTCACTCCTGACAAATAATAATCTTCTGTTCCTTTAATATGCCATACTATAATCGCTGTGCCTGTTATATTTTCTGTCTCCACATCCAATGTGCCCAAAAACTTATACCCACCTTGTACTTTCCTCAAATATTCCGTTTCATAGCTTATCATCCCATTCTTCTTTCTTTTTTCTATTACCATACATGAATCCTTACCATCTATAATATCGTCTATCTCTCTTTTGGGCATCAACCATTCTTCATATTCCATTGCTTTTTCTGGCGATTTAAACGTAATAAAATAATTCTCTATGGGAACATATGATAAATAGGGAACAACTATCACAAACATAATCATCCAAAAAATTCTTATTATCTTAATCCGTCGAGTCTTTTTTATCTTCTGTTTTCTTATCCTAATACTCAGGCTCATCATATAGATAAAAATTATAACTTCAATAATAATTCTAATTGCAAGCATTTATGTATCCTTTCACAGTTCGTCCTCTGATAATTCTACATGCCATTCCTTTAATTTTTCCATAAGTATATCTTTTTCTATTGCACCTTGAAAATATTTCAAATTCTTATTTTTTTCATCTCCATTTGTCAAATATACCTCCCAGTCTCTTTCATTATAGCATCTCATTCCCTGATCTTGAACCGGTTAAAACTCTTTTCAAACTTTTCAAGCCACTTTCCCTGCATAATCAAGGCATATCCACCCCTGCCCTGATTTCAGTTTTCCCCATTGGCTTTTCTCTCCGGCTGCATTGACAATTCCCGTTGCTTCTTCTGTAATGGTAAATACCCCCTTGCCTGTAAATCCCACAGCCTTTGAATAAATTGTAGGTGCCTGCCGGATGTTCAGATCGTCAACAGAAACTCTGACCAGATATGCTGTCTTTTTATTTAATGTCATTCTATCTGTCGAAGTATTTTGATTTGTCTGATGACTGTTATTATTTCGGTTATTCTGACTGCTCTGCCCGCTTTGATTTGCTGGCTGGCTTTTATTCCCAATACCAAAATACTCTGCTATTGCAGCCGCCTTGGCCTCCGCTATAGCTTTTAAGTTTTCCTGTTTCGACAGGAAAAGACATTCCTTGGGATTATCATGAAAACCATGCTCAACTATATAATCATAACGAACCGGGCCATTTTTCGCCTGTCCCTGTGAAGCTGCTCCAGATACTGCCCCGCGGATAACCCCATACCAGTCTGCGCCGTTGCTCTGGGTCTTTGTCACGACTCCCCTGTTATAAGTAATGCCTGTGGATGGCCTCATGACTTTGACAATGAGATCGGAAGAGCACACGTCT
>OODK01000910.1_pt1 | contig 20237 bp, 19 predicted proteins | sample 1671371 | NCBI WGS metagenome assembly OODK01 (sample SAMN06348150, study PRJEB24527) | human gut metagenome | biome: human gut; feature: ankylosing spondylitis patient; material: feces | host: Homo sapiens | place: China | collected 2015-10 | reverse complement strand
GATAGTCCCCGTCAATCCCCGGAATCAGCTTCAGCAGTCCGACTTTCGGGTCCATTTTGTGGTAAAACTCCGCCGTTGCAGCTTTTACCTGATGGATATACTGAATCTTACGGCCATCCTGAATCACTGCAAGACTTGGATAATTAATACTTGTAAAAGCCTGAAAACTCTTTGTCCGGACTTTTCTGGCTCTTGTTCCCAGAATAACTTTTCCGGAAAAGACAATCTGAACACCGCAGGCATCATCTGAGGATGCATAGATAAAACTATCCAGAAGATTGGCCCTTGCATCCGTAATCTCCATATCCACAGGTTTCTGTGAACCGGTCAGAACAATCGGTTTTGGTGAATGCTGCACCAGATAAGATAAAGCCGAAGCCGTATAAGCCATGGTATCTGTACCGTGGCAGATCACAAAGCCGTCGTATTTTTCATATTTTTCTTCAATCGCATTGGCCATCATCATCCAATGTTCCATGGAAATGTTGGTGCTGTCCAGATTACACAACTGCAGTGTTTCCACTTCACAGATGTCCTTCAACGACGGAATGTAATGCAAAATATCCTGAGATGTCAGCTCCGGTGCCAGCCCGTCTGCTGTTCCTTTTGACGCAATCGTACCGCCTGTTGCGATCATTAATATCTTTTTCAATTTTTATCCTCCTGCTTATCTTTTAATACCGCCTGTCTATCTTCCAATGCCGCCCGCTTTTCCAGACTGCGCACACAGAAAAAGAAAGCTGGTACAAGGAAACAATCCGCCAATATCCATGCCACCGGACTGGCAAAACAAACTGCCGGATATCCGAAAATTGGTACAAACACAAAGGCTACTACTGTTCGGCCAATCATCTCACACACGCCTGCAAGAATAGCCAGACGGCTGAATCCCATGCCCTGTATGGTAAATCTGAAAATATTCACCAATGCCAATGAGAAATAGAACGCAGAGTTACACATCAGGAAAAGATGTGCCTGATTAATAATGACCTTCTCACTGGCATCCACAAAAAGTAATGCCAGATATTTACCGAAGAGCAGAATAAATATAAAGGCTGCAATACCATAAACAAGTCCCAGCAGCGTACAGGATTTTTCTCCCTGCTTCAGTCGGTCAAATTTGCCGGCTCCTACATTCTGCCCCGCATAGGTCGCCATGGTAGAACCCATCGCATCATACGGACAACACAGGAACATATTGATCTTGACCGCCGCTGCCACAGAAGCGACTGCCACAGATCCCAGTGAATTCACTGCCGCCTGGATAATGACACTTCCGATGGCTGTAATGGAATACTGCAATCCCATAGGAATACCCATATTGCACAAATTCAGTATGCAAAGTTTATCCGGCTGCCATTCCTCTCTCTGAACATGCAGAATCGGGAATTTCTTCCAGATAACACCCAGACAGCAAAAACCTGAGACGGCCTGTGCGATCACTGTCGCCCATGCAGCACCTGCCACGCCCATTTTCAGAACGATAATTGACAGCAAATCCAGTATAATATTCAGGATTGATGAAAAAATCAGCAGATACAGCGGTGTCTTGCTATCTCCCAGCGAACGCATAATGCCTGACAGGAGATTATACATATAAGTTGCCGGTATACCAAGAAAAATAACAAAAATATAGCTGTAGGAACCATCAATAATATCCTCCGGCGTGTTCATCAGTTCAAGGATCTGTCGGCAGAAAACACAGACCAATACAGCCATAACCACTGCAAATATGATCGACAGCCAGACACTGTTAGCCACGAATTTTCGCATACCATGCTCATCCTTGGCACCAAAACGCTGGGCCACAGGAATAGCAAAACCATTGCAGACACCCATACAGAAACCAATGATCATAAAATTAATAGACCCGGTAGCTCCAACAGATGCCAGGGCGCTGACACCCAGAAACTTTCCGACAATGATCGTGTCCATCATATTGTAAAACTGCTGAAACAGCATACCAAACAAAAGCGGAATGCCGAAACCGAGAATCAGCTTCATCGGCGAACCCGTTGTCAAATCTTTTGTAGCATTTCTGCTCATCTTCATCCTCCCTCAAGGTCATTCAAATATCCATAAAACCTGTCACAAAATTCCAGTCAGCATACGCCGACTGGAATTTCGGAAACCTTATCATCTCTGTGCCTATTAACAGACAATCAGCTCATAATCTCTGCTGCCGAGGCCAATCTTATCTGCATGTTCCAGACATGACTGCCACTCTGATTCCGGTGTGGAATTCGTAAAATGATCATGATGATCCACAAAATCCGGTCGACTCATGTTATCCGAAAGCTGGCTGTTCGGCATCGGTTCTGCCTTCAGACAGGCATCTACACAGGCCTGGTCAAGGGCCAATGGATCAAAAGAAGCAAACATACCGATATTCGGCAGAATCGGCACATCATTTTCTCCATGGCAGTCGCAGTTCGGAGAAACATCAATAACCAGAGAAATATGGAAATTCGGTCTTCCGTCAATAACCGCCTTCGTATATTCTGCCATCTTGCAGTTCAAAATAGCATTAGCATTGCTATTTCTGAATGTAATGGCATCAAAATTACATGCGCCGAGGCATCTGCTGCAACCTACGCAATGTTCTGTATCTACAGTCATTTTCTTTGTTTCTGCATTGAATACGAGTCCGCCGTTGGCACATTCCTTCTGACAGCGCTTGCAGCCTACACATTTGCGTGATGAAATTGTTGGTATACCGTTGCTGTGCTGCTCCGTCTTTCCTGCTCTTGAACCGCAGCCCATACCGATATTCTTGATCGTGCCGCCAAATCCTGTCGCTTCATGTCCCTTGAAATGTGTCAGGCTGATAAAGACATCCGCATCCATCACTGCACGTCCGATCTTGGCTGCTTTGACATATTCACCACCTTCTACAGGTACATCAATATCATCCGTGCCTTTAAGACCATCCGCAATAATGATCGGACATCCTACCGTCAGCGGTGTAAAACCATTCTGCCATGCACATTCCATATGTTCAAGGGCATTCTTTCTGCTGCCCGGATACATCGTATTACAATCTGTCAAAAACGGCTTGCCACCCAAAGATTTTACCAGATCAGCCACTGCCCTGGCATAATTCGGGCGAAGGAAGCTCAAATTGCCCAATTCACCAAAATGCATTTTAATGGCTACGAACTTACCGTCCATATCCAACTGCTCAATGCCTGCTTTTTTCAGCAGTTTCTGCAGTTTTGTTGTTAAGCCATCTCCATAAGCCGGTGTTCTGAAATCAGTAAAAAAAACTTTAGATTTTTCCATCTTCAAAGCATCTCCTTCATTGTATGTATCTTTATCTTCTATTGTTTTAACAATTATTTACGTTTATCTCGTGATAGTATAACCTACCACTTTCAAAAGCGAAATAGGCATCTTAACCAAAAGTATCCTATACATTCTTCACTTTTTAAGATATGATAGATAAAAAGGAGGAATCAGCCATGTACACAACCGAATCCTGCACAACATCCATCGCTGTCAGTGATTATAAAAAAAGATATATCGATATTCCCACTTTCACTGAATACTGCAAAGCCTGTCCCAATTATGACAGACTCTGGTCCTGTCCTCCCTACACCTTCGATGTGGAGGCTTTCTGGAATCAGTTTCAGACACTGGATCTATTTGCGGTCAAAATCATCTATAATGATAACTATGCCGGAAAACAATTCTCGGAACACAAAATTGCCGATATTATGCGTCAATCCCTCAATGTTGAAAAAGCCCGTATGAGCCAGGCATTATTCCGACTTGAAGAAAAATTCCCCGGCTCCGTCAGTCTTTCAGCCGGCTCCTGCAGCCTGTGCCATGACAATTGTACACGCCCCGACGGCCTGCCATGCCGTTATCCCGACAAACTCCGTTATTCCATCGAATCGCTTGGCGGCAATGTCGGTCTGACCCTCAGCCAATGCATGGGCATTGACCTTGAATGGATGGAAGAAGGCCGACTGCCTCACTACTTTGTTCTTGTCAGCGGCCTGCTTCGCAGGTAAACAGCCCTCAATCCCTCCGATTACCGCTATTCACTCAGTTTATAGCCTCTTGGCGTCACCATCTTGCCATTGATGACTTTAGTTGTACTATTTCCGATAAATACTGTTGTAAACATATCCGCCTCATAATTCGACAATTTCTGAAGCGTCATGACCTGACAACTTTCACCCTCACGGCCAATTTGTTTGACAATACCGCAGACTGTTTCCGGCGAAGCAGACTGCATCACAATCCGACAGGCCTTATTGAGGTAATCCCTGCGCTTTTTACTTGACGGATTGTACAGGCAAATAGCCATATCTGCACTTGCTGCGGCTGCCAGACGCTTCTCGATCAACGTCCATGGCGTCATCAGATCACTGAGACTAATAACAGCAAAATCATGCATCAGCGGCGCTCCAAGTACGGCACCGCCGCTCAAGGCTGCTGTCACACCGCTGACAATTTCTATTTCAATTCCCGGATAATCACGACTGATTTCATAAATAAGGCCTGACATGCCGTATACACCGGCATCTCCCGAGCAGATCATCGCTGTATTTCTACCTTTCATGACTTCGTCAAAGGCCATTCTGCAGCGTTTCTCTTCTTGCCGCATTGGTGTTGTCAGCATTTCTTTTCCTGCAAAATGCTCCGCAACTAAATCCACATATACCGTATACCCCACAATGATATCACATTCTTCCAGCACCTTAACGGCCTTTACTGTCATCTGTTCATAACCGCCCGGTCCGATGCCGACTACATATAACTTACTCAAATCTTAACCTCCTGCCTGTACCGGCCGCAGCCAGTGTAATCCCAGGCATAATTTCCTTTCTGATAAGAAGTATGGTCTCTCCATGTCCGATGATGCCGTTTTCTTCATTCTCCCCGGCTGCACAAAGTGCAGACCGCTCACAGACATTATCCACACCAACATGACTTTTAACAAATTCAGACGCTGTAAAGTCACCCTCCAGAGCACACAGTTTTTCTGCTGAAAATGTGATAAAAGGCCAGTTATATTCTCTGCACGCATCAAGAATCCCCTGTTCCTGTGCTTTTACATCTATTGAAGCTATCCCGGCAACAGACCGTTCATCAATCGCATGTTCCGTCAAAAAATATCTGATTGCTGCTTTAATTATGTCAGTCTCTGTACCTTTACGGCACCCGATCCCAATCCATACTGTCTTTTCAGGTATCAGCTGCAGTCCCTTCATATTGTCGGACAACCGATGATAATCAATAATAATATCCGCCTTTTCAACTTCATCTGTTATACTCAGGTATTTCGGTAGCACCGCTTCATGTGTCAGCATGGCATCCGCATAAACCAATTTCTGTTCATATTCAAGGATTGAAGCAGATATCTCTTTTGCTTTTCTTCGATCCGTTATCAGCAAATGATTCTTCACTGCAAACACATCGACGGCAAACAAACCCTGAATATCGGTCGCAGTTGTGATAACAGGTATTGCCTGCAAATACGCTGCCAACTGGACTGCCAGTGCATTGGCTCCTCCCACATGACCTGAAAGTATCGGAATGACATACTGACTTTTTTCGTCCACAACTAAGACTGCCGGATCGGTTAATTTATCTTTCAGACAGGGGGCAATACTGCGCACAGCTATCGCCGTTGCCCCGACAAATACAATAGCATCATACTTTTCAAAAGCATCCTTTGTCCATTCAGCTACCTTTTTGGCAGCAGGACGCAAAATTTCTTTTGCTAAACTGTCATTCTCTTTATAACGGCCGCCGTAAAACCCTTCCGTCGTATAGCCTGCCATCTTCAGGCCGGTTATAATTCTCCGATTGCAGGCATTGCCATTCTGTGTAAAACTAATAACCGCTGTTTTCATACTGTTATTGATCCATACCGGCTTTATCTGTATCAGATCCGTTCGTGGTTTCTGTTGCTTCTCGAAATGCCGTCGTAAACGAAGGGTCATACAAAAGGGACCGATCATACTGTTCTCCGATGATATTGCCCACCACAATCAATGCTGTACTTGTAATGTTTTCCCGCTCTGCCGTCTCCGCCAGCGTCCCCACCGTACAAAAAAATCTTTTTTCCTCCGGCCATGTCGCCTTATAGCAGATTGCAGCCGGTGTAGCCGCTGTATAGCCGCCTTCTATCAGCTCTTTCTGAAGTTTCGGCAAATGGCCTGTACTCAGGAAAAGGACCATCGTTGCCTGATGTCTTGCCAGCTGAGGAATAGATTCCCGCTCCGGCACCGGCGTTCTTCCCGCTGTACGGCTGATAATAACTGTCTGGGACACTCCCGGCAATGTATATTCCAATTCCAGTGCCGATGCCGTGCCGCAGAACGCACTGACACCGGGACAAATATCATATGCAATATTCATCTTTTTCAAAGCATCCATCTGCTCACGAATCGCACCATAAAGGCTTGGGTCTCCCGTATGCAGCCGGACAGTTGTCTTTCCTGACTGTTCCGCTTTCTTCATCACATCCAGAACTTCTTCTAAGGTCATATGGGCACTGTTATAAACTGCACATTCCGGCTTTTTTACTTCCAGCAATGCCGGATTGACCAGAGAACCGGCATAAATGATCACATCAGCCTTTGCAAGCAGCTTTTGTCCCCTTATTGTAATTAAATCCGGCGCTCCCGGTCCTGCTCCTACAAAATGTATCATTCTTCTTCATCCTTCCGATCTTTCACAATGACAAGGGTATAATATCCCGGATGTTCCGGCATATCTTCTGCATTTATCCACAGATGTTCTTCTGCCATGCCGCAATTTTCCACCATTGCAGCCCATCCATGATGTTCTTTGACGCACTGTCTGACAGCCGGCATCTTTTTCCCTGCTTTCATGAGGATTTTGGTTCCGGGAAGCTGCATCGCCGCTTCAACATCATAACTTGCAGGGATAATATGGATCTGTTCCTGCTTCTCGCCAAGAGAAACGCCAAGTTTTGCCGCCGCAGCACAAAAAGAAGGCACACCGCTGACAATGGATGTCCGATACCCCATCCCGGCAATTCGCTGATGGATATACATGGATGTAGCATATACAGTCGGATCGCCCAACGTCAGAAAGGCTGCATCCTTTCCTGCATCCAGGACCTCTGCCACCTTTTGGGTTCCCTCTCTATGGCTTTTTTCAAGCCTGTCTTTGTCTTTTGTCATTGGCATGACAAGACAGACAGTTGCCTTATCTTCAATTTCCGGTATTGCCCGCCTCGCAATCTGATAGGCCACACATTTTTCTTTACTTTCCGCCGGCAAAACCAGAACCTGACAATTCCTGATTATCTTAACTGCCTTTAAAGTCATCAGTTCCGGATCTCCCGGACCTACACCCACACTGTACAAACAGCCGCTCACCCTTATTCCTCCTTATGCTGTGCAGCATTCATCTTCTTAAACAGATTCGGTACATTTTCTGTCTGTCCCAGCATCCCGAATACATTTGAAAATATAATAATGCCAATCTCAATCTGGCTTCCGGCTCTTTTTTTCACATGTGCCTCTATTTTCTCAAGAATTAACTGCATTGTCTCTGTTAAAAGTCCGCACTGCTGCAGAATTTCCATCCCGGCATCCGTCGTTACTGAAGACATAATCTGACGCAAAATATCATTCCCCGCTCCGGCCATTGCCGCATAGGCTGTCATTATCTCCATTCTGGCATCCGCCTGATGAGAATGGGTATTCATAATTCCTCCGGCGACTTTGATCAACTTGCCAATGTGCCCTGCAAGGACAATCCCCGATGCCCCTTCACAAACCGCCAGATCAATACTGTCTCCAATAAAATTGCTGATTTTTATCACCTGATCTGGATGGATATGATAAGCCGCCTTTAGATAATCCAGTCCGTAATTGCCCGGAGCCATAAGAAGAATATCTTCATTCTGTGCCCGGTGCATTCGGATATCCACTGCAATTGTATCAATTAATGCTTTCTCACTCATCGGTTCAACAATACCTGTTGTTCCAAGCACAGAAAGCCCCCCTACAATACCAAGCATCGGATTCAGTGTTTTTTCTGCCTTTTCCTTCCCATTTGGAATAAAAACAGTGACCTTCAGTCCTTTTTCCCAGGCATACTGCCTGCGCACATCTTCCACTGCTTCATGGATCATCTTCCTTGGCACAGAATTGATTGCCGCTGCACCCACAGGCTGATCAAGCCCTGGTTTTGTCACACGTCCGACGCCCATTCCGCCATCTATGAGAATTGTTTCTCCTTCTGTTTTTTCAACAGCTGCGCATATGAGCAGTCCATTCGTAATATCCGGGTCATCTCCGGCATCTTTTATCATTCCGCACTTCACGCAATTTTCACTGCATTCCAGGAACTCAGTTTCAAGAATAATATGCTCGCCTCCCGGAAGCTGCAGGGAAACATCCCTGCAAATTTCGCCGCTCAACAAAGTAACCGCGGCGGCTTTGGCAGCAGCTGCCGCACATGTTCCGGTTGTATAGCCGCATCTTAATTCCTGCTGACCTTTGATGACTGTTTTCCTCCTGTAATCAATCATGCTTTTTTATTCTTGGCCTTTGTTTTATGCCCTGAGGCTTTCTTGACTTTTGCAGGATTTTTCTGCACAGAATAGCCAAACTTGCCGATGTAACGTCCTAATCCGTAATATTGCCCGTGTGAATACACAATCGGTTTCGCTTTGATAAGATCAAACTTACCCTTTTCATCCATATAGGCCTCATCAGCATAAACACCTTTGACATTGGCAATAAACATATCATGACTGCCAAGTTCTTCTATTCTCACAACTTCACAGGCAATACATACCGGGCTCTCTTTGATCATTGGTGCCCATGACAGCATCCCCATCTCAGGGGTCAGATGCATCTCCTCGAATTTGTTCAAATCCTTTCCTGATTTCACACCACAGTAATCTGTTGCAAATGCCAATGCCTCTGTTGTCAGATTAATATAAAATTCTCCGGTTTCCTCTAGCATATAATGTGAATATCTGTTTTTTCTTACAGAAACGTACACCATCGCAGGATCCGAACAGATTGTTCCTGTCCATGCAACCGTCAGTACATTATAATTGCCGGCTTTATCCCCGCAGGATACCAGAACAGCCGGCAGCGGATACAGCATATTTCCCGGCTTCCACAATTGTTTGCTCATTTTCTCTGCCTTTCTATTGTTCGTGACTTCATTCAACACTTGCAGCAATTAAGATTGAAATGCCTGCATTAATGTTGGTACTACCTGTTTCTTACGCGATACAACGCCTTCCATAATGACCGTGTTGCCCTGAACCGGACAACCACTGTAAGATGCAACGCCTGTCAATGCATCCGGTCCTACACAGATCAATGTTGTCGACTCCTGAAGGATATCTGTCAGCATGAAGAAAAGCATATTCAATCCGGTCTCCGGACGTACTTTCTCCATAAATTCTGTCAACCTGTCGACAATTGCCGTCAGTTCATCATGATCCATTGAACTGATCTGACCAATTCCATAAGAAATATCTCCGGATTTGAATTTTTTGAAATCCTGATAAAAAATTTCTTCTGTTGTCTTTTTGCTGAGATTGCTTCCCGCTGCAAACATTGCCTTGGCATGTGCCTCAGTTTCTATCCCTGCTATAGCTGCCAGTTCTTCTGCTGCAATCTTGTCGATGGCCGTACAGGTTGGCGAACGATATAAAAGCGTATCTGAAATAATAGCCGAGCACATCAAACCTGCAATCTTTTCAGGAATCTCCATCTTTTTCTCCTTAAACATCATATAAATGATGGTAGCTGTACATCCTACCGGCTGATTTCTGAACATAATCGGACGAATGGTTTCCACAAATCCGAGCTTATGATGATCAACGATTTCTTCTATTTCTGCTTCATGCAGTCCGTCTACAGCCTGTCCGCTCTCATTATGATCCACGAGAATGACCTTTTTCTTATCCATTTCCAACAAACTGTGACGCGTCATCATTCCGACAAGTCTGCCCTCACTATCCAGGACCGGATAATCTCTATAACGCATCTTAGCCATGATACTGCGAATTTCTTCCGTGTAATCATCGGTTCTGAAATAAGTCAGATTATTCTTGATCATAAAATAGCCAATCGGGATACTCTGATTCAAAAGCCTTGCAGTGATAAATGTGTCATACGCAGTTCTTAAAATAATGCAGTTCTTTTCCTCTGCCAGCTGTATAATCGCCGGTGAAACCTCACATCCGATACTGATGATCAGACACGCCGCCTGCATTTCAATCGCACACAGCTGAGATTCGTAGCGATCCCCCATAATGACCATATCGCCGGCTTCAATGGATTCCTCCATCAGATCAGGATTTGCAGCTGCAACAATTACTTTTCCTGTAGCCGTTTTATGGTCAATATTGCCTGCAAGGACTTCTGCCTTCAATGTTTCAACGATATTCTTGTAAGATGTCTTTGCATCCGCCAATGCTCTTCCACCGGACACATCCATAATGGACTTGGCAATATCTCCGATTGTCATCAGTCCTTCCAGGCCGCCATTATCATTCACAACCGTCAATGTAGATTCACGCTTGCTGCTCAGTAATTCCCACGCTTTTTTGACCGACATATCCTTTGAGACACGTTCAGCTTCTTTTAATCCACTGTCCTTGACCTGATTTCTGACATTATCCACATATTCCGGTGCCTTCACACCAAATTTGTCCAGAACATACTGTGTCTCTGAGTTCACTTCCCCGGCGCGTTTTGCTTTATAGCAATTGCTTTTGCTGATCTGGTTCTTAAAATATGCATAGGCGATTGCTGAGCAGATTGAATCTGTATCCGGATTTTTATGACCTATGACAAATATTTCTTTTTCATTGCTCATTTCCGATTCCTCCTATGCCATCAACATACCCATCATTACAGGCACAAACTGCTTCTTTCGTGATACAACACCCTCAAGAAGGGCTTCTCCATCCACCGGCATCTGATTAAATCCCTGGGAAAGAATATTTTCTGCCTCTGCACCGGCATAAATCACATAAGAATTTTCGCTCAGAATGTCTGTGAGCAGAAGGAAAAGCATATCTATATTCTCTTTTGTCCGGGCACTTTCCAAGAACGGTTTCATCTTATCCTTCAGTTTCTTGAGTTCTTCCGCATTCATCGATGTCACCTGGCCCACACCAAATGTTGTATCTCCGGATTTAAATTTCTTAAAATCCTGATATAATATTTCTTCATTCGTCTTCGATTTCAAATCGCTGCCTGCATCAAACATCGCTACCGCATGGGCTTCCATATCCAATCCGGCAATTTCAGCCAGCTTTTCAGCCGCCAGCTCATCCAGCGGTGTACAGGTTGGTGAACGGAACAGCAGCGTATCCGATATAATGGCTGAGCAAAGCAGACCGGCCACTGTCTTTGAAATTTCTATATCATTCTCAATATACATCTGATAAATAATTGTTGCTGTGCATCCAACCGGTTGGTTTCGTACATTCACCGGTTTAATCGTCTCAATCGTTCCAAGTTTATGGTGATCGATGATCTCCACAATTTCAGTCTCTTCAATGCCATTGATGGCCTGATCTGCCTCATTGTGGTCCACCAGGATAAATTTTTTCTTGTTCATATCAATCAGATTACGCCTGGAGATCATCCCTGCATAGCAATCATCTTCCGTCACAACAGGGAAATCTCTGATTCTTTCTTTCATCATGATATCCTTGATATCATCCACATAACTGTTTTCTTTAAAAACCACCAGATTCTCTTTTGTCATAAAGTAAGAAACCGGGAGGCTCTGATTGATAAGTCTTGCTACTGCATATGTATCATAAGCCGTACTGATGACCGCGCATCCATTGTCTCCGGCAATTTTTCTGATTGTTCGTGAAACCGGGGCACCATCACACACGATAATGACGGAAGCATGCTGCTCCAGTGCACACAGCTGTGCCTCATACCGATTTCCCAGAATAACGACATCACCGGCATCAATATGATCCTTAATAATCTCTGTATTAGCCGTTGAAATAACAACCTTTCCTGAAGTTACACATTGTTTTGCATCACCGGCCAGCAATTCGCCCTCAACTGTATCAATGATATTCATATAAGGTGTATGCGCCTGTGCCAGAATGCAGTTATCAAAAACAGCCATATAGGACTTTGCTATGTCTCCCGTTGAAATCAGACCTTCCAGGTGTCCCTTGCTGTCTGTAATTGCAAGGGTCGCTTTTTTGACTGCACGCATTGTCTTCCATGCCTGTCTCAGGGAAATATTGCCGCTGACGCTCTGTGTTTTATCATCAAATATATCTTTAATCTGTGTTCTGGCATCTCTCATATAGGTTGGAGCCGTCACATCAAATGCCTTCATCACATATCGGGTTTCCTGATTCAAATGTCCCGCCCGAACAGCTTTATACACAACTCTATCTGCATGCTCATCTGCCACCTGTCTGGCTGAAATCTTATTCTTGAGATCTGCTAATGCCATGGCTGAACAGATGGAATCTGTATCCGGATTTCTATGTCCACTTATATAAATTATTTTTTCCTTTTTTTCTGCCATTTTCATATCTCCATTGCTGCACTTACCATATACCATTCATGCTTCTATCTGGAATGCCGTCTGCACGATTGGCCGTTCACTTTAATAATTCCGTATATTTAACAGGTTTTCTGTTAATGTAGCGTCCAAATCCCAGCGGAACCTGCAGTCTTTCATTTTCTACCACTGCCTGCCCCCGAACCATTGTCATCACCGGCCATCCTTTAACCTGAATGCCTTCATACGGTGTATAATCTACATTCTCATGCAAAATATTCTTCGTAATCGTTACTTCCATATCCGGATTCATCAGCACAATATCTGCATCACTGCCTGGCGCCAGAACACCTTTCTTTGGGTACATACCAAAAATTTTGGCCGGATTCGTACTTGTCACTGCTGCAAATTCATTCAAACTCAATCGGCCTTTCGATACACCTTCCGAGAAAACAATTGGCATTCGTGTCTCTACTCCCGGCGCACCATTCGGGCATTTTGTGAAATCATCTTTGCCGTTTTGTTTATCTCCATGGAAATCGAAGCTGCAGTGGTCTGTTGCAATCACCTGCAACGTCCCATCTTTGATTCCCTGCCAGATAGCTTCCTGATGCTCCTTAGCCCGGAGCGGCGGGCTCAAAATAAACTTTAATCCTTCCACCGGATCATCATAACGACTTTCATCTAATACAAGATACTGCGGACAAGTCTCTCCAAAGACCGTATCCCCTGCTTTTCTTGCCTCCCTGATCAGGTTAACACTCTCCTTTGCCGAAACATGTACGATATACAGCGGAGCCTTTCCTGCTGCTTTTGCCAGTGCGATCATTCTGTCCACAGCCTCTGCCTCACAATATGGCGGTCTGGACTGTGGGTGATATTTTGCCTCCGTTTTTCCTTCAGCAACAAACTTATCTCTCAGATAGTGAATAATCGCATCATTTTCACAGTGTACGGTTGTAATGCCGCCAATATCTTTAAGTTTCTTCAACACCTTGAGGGTATCTGCATCTTCCAGTTTGTAGTCATAAGTCAGATACATTTTGAAGCTTGATACACCATCTGCCATCATCACTTCCGTTTCTTTCAGAATATCCTCATTAATATCCTGGAAAACACCATGAATGCCATAGTCTGTTACACACTTGCCATTCGTATACCCCTTATAAACCCCCAGCTGATGATGCAGATTGCATCCTTTCGGACCGAATCCCATATGGTCAACGATTGTCGTCGTACCGCCGAAAGCTGCCGCTATCGTTCCCGTACTGAAATCATCTACAGCTCTTACACCAACATCAATATTGAAGTGTGTATGCACATCAATACCGCCAGGCAATACAACCAGCCCGGTCGCGTCGATGATCTGTCCGCCCTCCGCATCTAAATTCTGTCCGATTTCAGCGATCACTTCATCCTCTATCAGTAAATCCCCTTGTATAACCTTATCTTCCAATACAATGGTTCCGTTTTTTATCAGTTTCTTCATTCTGTCCTCCTGCATTTCACACCCATATATATTCTCTGATTCCATTGAATATCCGACTTTCTTTGCTGTCAGAGAATCCTCTTCTTCACGAAAAGAGCACAGAGAAATCATTCCCTGCGCCCTCTTAAAAATGATTTATAATCTCTTTAATAAAGCTTCTGTCATGTCTTCATAACCCGGCTTACCAAGCAATGCAAACATATTCTTCTTGTAGCTTTCAACACCAGGCTGATTAAATGGATTCACACCCAGTATGTAACCGCTGACACCGCAGGCAAATTCATAGAAGTAGAATAACTCACCAAGATAAAATTCATTCTGCGCCGGTATCTTCACCATCAGATTCGGTACCTGTCCATCTGTATGCGCCAGAATTGTACCGTTCATCGCGCTCTTATTAATGAAATCTACAGACTTGCCAGCCAGATAGTTCAATCCATCAAGATCCACATCCTCTTTTTCAAGAATAATCTCTGCTCCCGGATCCTCTACAGAAAGTACTGTCTCGAACATCAGACGAGAACCATCCTGAATAAACTGTCCCATGGAATGCAGATCCGCTGTCAATGTAACTGAGGCAGGGAAGATTCCCTTCTTATCCTTACCTTCACTTTCACCATATAACTGTTTCCACCATTCTCCGATATACTGGACAGAAGGTTCATAGCTTGCTGTTATCTCAATACTCTTGCCTTTCCTTAAGAGGATATTTCTGACTGCTGCATACTGCAGTGCATCATTTTCTTCAAAGGCATTCTCAAGGCAGACTTTTCGCATGGATGCAGCGCCGGCCATCAGCTGTTCAATATCTGCACCGCTGACTGCAATCGGAAGCAGACCAACCGCAGTGAGAACAGAGAAACGGCCGCCTACATCATCAGGCACGATAAATGACTCATATCCCTCTTCTGTTGCCAGACGTGTGCTCTTCCGATCTCAGGCTCTTAAGTGCACCTCTTGCTTTATCTGTTGTGCAATAAATCCTCTTCGCAGCTTCTTCTTTGCCGTATTTCTCTTCAAGCATCTTCTTGAAAACTCTAAAAGCAACTGCAGGTTCTGTTGTAGTTCCGGATTTGGAAATCATATTGATAGAAAAATCTCTGTCTCCAATAACATCCATCAATCCCTTAATATACGCACTGCTTAAATTATTACCGCAGTAATAAATCTCAGGTGTCTTTCTCATTGACTTTGGAATGATATTATAAAAATTGTGTCCAAGGAATTCATTGGCTGCTCTGGCTCCAAGATATGAACCACCAATACCGATAACAAGCAGGACATCTGAATCGCTCTGTATCTTTGCCGCCGCTTTCTGAATACGTGCAAATTCTTCCTTATCATAATCCACCGGAAGATCGATCCATCCAAGGAAATCATTGCCTTCGCCTTCACGGCTCAGAAGAAGCTTCTTCGCATCCTCCGCAATACGCTTCATGGCTGTTATCTCGCCCTCACTAATATATTCGGCAGTCTTTGAATAATCAAATGTAACCTTATTTGCCATTTTTCTTCCTCCAATTTTATCTTTAATTAATTCTATTTAATCATACCAAATCAGATACTATTTATCAATAATTCGGACTATATTTTCAGCACAGAAACTCCTTCAGCACATCTTCCACAATCTTCGCATCCACTGTACTGTCGACCGTTTCCGAACGTTCAGCCGGCATCCGTCGAACAGTTGTCGGACGCATTCCCGGCTTTGTTCGGGATGCTGCTGTTTCTTTCAAAGCCCGGGCATAATGATCCGGTGTTTCTGTCTGTGGACCATAACCATATTCTCCGTCCAGCTTGCTCTTCAAATAATTCTCCAGATAATCACAAATCGCATTCAGCGTGATCACCTGCAGACGTTCAACACTAAAAATCTTCCCGGTCAACCGCAATCCCAATGCCAGAACCAGTCCTACGCCAATATCCATCAATGCAGGCCCTGTCTGCATGGTCGTCTGAAATCTATAAATACCGCGGATAAGTCCCGTCAGCATAACGGCACCCATCATAAAGTTCCCTGCTTCCTTCCAGCTGTACAATGCCAACGGTCCAACCCTATGTAATGCAAGATATCTTTTTACAAGTGCCTCCGCATTGCCCGGACGCATACCCAGCTTATAATAACTGCTGTACTTCTGCCTTATATAATGCAGCATCGGATAATCCGATGTTCCACACAACTGTGCCTCTCTTGCAAGCCTTCCATAAAATATACGGCTCAATACGCTTCCCAACAGACCTAATCCCGTCATCACAAGCATAAGATACAATGGCCATCCCTGTAAAACGATCCATTCTTTCATAATTAAGTGCCCCCTTCATTTTATTTGCACTTAATTATAATCAATATTGTGCCCTTTGCCACTTGCAATTCATCAACATAATCTGACGGAATCTTTCTTTTCCCTGTCGTCTTCCCGACATTGCTGTCCATAATCCTAATACTTCGTCAGATCGTGACTGAAATATTGAAGCTGGAATAATATCTATGCAAGCTTTGCAGCGGCAGCTTCCACCAGTCTCACGGTATGTTCGATTGCTTTGGCTTCAAACTCGGAATAATCCATATGTGCACTTCCATCAGCTTTATCTGAAATTGCTCTGATAATAACAAAAGGAATCTGATTCAGCCATGCTGCCTGCGCAATTGCTGCGCCTTCCATCTCTGTGCAGTATGGTGCAAACATTCTGACCAGTCTCTCCTTCACATCGCCATCGGAAATAAACTGGTCACCACTTACAACACGACCTTCAAATACACCAATTTCAGGATTCACTTCACGACATGTTTCTGCGATCAAGCTGCGCAGCGAAGCATCGGCCTCAAAAGTCTTCTTACCCATCAGTGGAATCTCAGCCGGTTCATATCCAAATCCTGTTGCATCCATATCATGCTGCAGTGCATCTGTTGAAACAACAATGTCACCAATATTAATCTCCGCTCTCAGGCTGCCAGCCACACCTGTATTGATCACCGCTTCTACCTGATAGCAATCTGCAAGAATCTGTGTGCAGACAGCAGCATTGACCTTGCCGACACCGCATTTTACAATAACAACCTCTTTGCCGTTTAAAATCCCTACATAGAATTCCATGGAAGCTCTCTTATCAATCTTCTTCACTTCCATTTTCTCTTTCAGGATGCTCACTTCCTGATCCATTGCACCTATAATGCCTAACATATTCTGTAATCCTCCAAATTTTCAAACTTTCAATCCTATTTTACTATGAAAGTGCAGGAAGTCAAGAGAACAATCTGGCCATTCAAAAACTGCAAAGACCGCTTTGAATTTGCGCCATTATCTGATATAATGCATTAGAAGCCAAATAAAAATACATTAATATTTATTTAAAGAGAGGTTATTTAATTATGAGATACGCTACAAGCAGAACATGTTCCCGTGAAATTGATTTTGAAGTTGATAACAACAACATCGTAACAAGCTGTGAATTCATCGGCGGATGTATGGGAAACACACAGGGTGTTGCACGTCTTGTTGTTGGCCGCAGCGTTGACGACGTCATCAAGACACTTGAAGGCATCAACTGCGGTAATCGCGGTACATCATGTCCGGATCAGCTTGCTCAGGCCTTAAAGGCTTACAAAGCCAGCCATCAGGCATAATTTGTAACTGTTCAGAGCCAAGCGGATTTATGTTCAAAAGTGTGAAGCATGCTTGCATGAATGAACACTCTTGAACATAAATCCATTTGGCGGATACGCCACACCGACAAAATGCGAAGCATTTGGAGGTTAGCTCTGAACAGTTACCATAATTTTATAAATTATCATCACAAAGGAGCCGTGAATTATGAAAAAAATAGTTTTAACAGGCGGTGGAACGGCCGGTCATGTTACGCCTAATATTGCTCTGATGCCGGAGCTGAAAAAACGCGGCTACGATATTTCCTATATCGGGTCTTATGAAGGCATGGAAAAAGGCATGATCATGGAGACAAAGACACCCTATTACGGAATTGCCACCGGTAAACTCCGCCGATATTTCGACCTGAAGAACTTTACTGATCCCTTTAGAATCATCAAAGGTTATTTCGAGGCACGTTCCCGATTGAAGAAGATTCATCCGGATGTAGTCTTTTCAAAAGGCGGATTTGTTGCCGTTCCTGTTGTCCGCGCTGCACATGCCCTGAAGATTCCTGTGATCATTCACGAATCCGACATGACACCCGGCCTGGCCAACAAACTCTGTATCCCTGTTGCCTCCAAAGTTTGCTGCAATTTTCCGGAGACGCTTAAGTATCTGCCTTCCGATAAGGCTGTTCTCTCCGGTTCTCCCATCAGAAGTGAACTCTTTGAAGGTGACCGCAGCCGCGGACTTCATTTCTGTGGCCTGACATCTGATAAACCGGTTATCCTGATTATGGGCGGGAGCCTTGGGGCCGTTGCTGTCAATGAAGCAGTACGCGCCGTACTTCCGGAATTATTAAAAGATTTTCAGGTGATCCATTTATGCGGCAAAGGCAAAACTGACAAATCGCTCAGCAATGTGACTGGTTATGTGCAGTATGAATTCATCAAAGAAGAACTTCGCGATCTTCTTGCTGCTGCAGATCTCATTATATCCCGTGCAGGTGCCAATGCCATATGTGAAATTCTCGCACTCCGCAAACCGAATATTCTGATTCCTCTGCCAGCCGCTGCCAGCAGAGGCGACCAGATTCTGAATGCAGAATCTTTCCAGAAACAGGGCTTTAGTTATCTTCTCCCTGAAGAAGAGATTACAAACGAGAAATTCCTTGACACAATTCATCAGGTCTACTCCGACCGTGAGAATTATCAGAAGCAAATGGCATCAAGTCAGCAAAATCAGGCAATTCCAATTATCGCTGATCTGATCGATCAGTTAGCCTCTGTCTGATCCTAAATACCGAATCTAAAAAGCACGACAGAAATGATCAGTCACTGTTTATTCCTGATTATCATTTTCTCTGTCGTGCTTTTGCTTATATCTAATGATTCATTTTTATTTAATGGATTGCCTGACCAATCTTCTCTGCCAGTTGTGCCTGTACTTCAGGATCTGAAGTATGCGGCTCCCATCCGATTACCTGACCATCATCCTTGTACCTCGGAATGATATGCATATGAAAATGGAACACAGTCTGTCCTGCTGCTTCGCCGTTGTTCTGTACAATATTCACGCCATCACAATTCAAAGTTTCTTTCATGGCAGATGCCACTTTCTTAGCAAGAACAATCAAATCCCTTAATACGTTTTCATCAATCTCAAAAATATTAGCAGGCAAAATCAGTGCATGTCCCTTTGTTGCCGGTGACAGATCCAACAGTACTCTGAACTGTTCATCCTCGTATACCGTCGATGACGGGATATCACCACCTGCTATTTTGCAAAAAATACAATCTCTGTCGATCATCTTGATTACCTCCTGATATTTTTGCATTTTCAATGCTCTTAATCTCCATTTTACCACGACTGAAAAATCTTAACAGCTTTTTTTTAATTTTCTGTCACAAAAAAGCGGAAACAGGCTTTTATTATTATAGATACTTTTCCCTTATTTTCTAAATCATCACAAAGGAGGTTTTCAGATGACTTACGATTCCACCAAAAGCAATGCTTCTCTTCGGCATGAAATTAATAATTCTCTGACTCTGATTTCCAGCCGGCTTCAGCTGCTTGCAGCCCGATACGTTTTCTTGAAAGAAGATTCAGACTTCACTGAAATCCAGAATGATCTTTCAGATATCCAACGTCTGCTGAATTACGACCGTACTGCACGTCAACCCCAACTGACACTATGCAGTCTGCAGCCCCTGCTTAATGAGCTTTATACATCCTTTCTGCCCGTTCTGCACGCACAGCATATTGCCTTATATCTTCACATTGCTCCCAATCTGCCTGCCATACGGGCTGATCTGTCACTGATTCGCCAGGCACTCATTAATCTTCTGAAAAATGCAGCCGAAGCTTCGCCTGACGGCGGTCAAATTACCTTATCTGCTGCCTCCGATGACTGCAATCATCTTGTGCTTTCTGTCAGTGACACCGGCAACGGCATGACTCCAGAACAGCTGGCCCGTATTTTTGAGCCTTTTGTGTCCTATAAGACAGGCGGCACCGGGCTTGGACTTGCAATCGTTCAATCCATTGTTTCTGCCCATCACGGTCATCTGTCTGTAAAATCCGTACCAGGTTCTGGCAGCTCATTTTGTATTCTGCTTCCGATACCGCTTTCTCCTGTAGAGAAGTCCGCC
>OODK01000895.1_pt1 | contig 20759 bp, 13 predicted proteins | sample 1671371 | NCBI WGS metagenome assembly OODK01 (sample SAMN06348150, study PRJEB24527) | human gut metagenome | biome: human gut; feature: ankylosing spondylitis patient; material: feces | host: Homo sapiens | place: China | collected 2015-10 | reverse complement strand
GACATCAGCGCTCTGGAGCAGACGGTGAAGCGCTTCCGCGTTACCCCCCCCCCGAAAATAAATAGCGGTACATCACGCTTTCGCAGACAGTTAAAACACGCATGATATGGAAGAAGGTCAGAACTTGAACGATCATCCAACGACACTTTCCGAAGTGGAACACTACTACCAGGAGCGCGAGCAGCGGCTGTTGGAAAAACTGCATCAACAGGAAGCCGCTCTTACTGTAGCGGAGCAAACGCTGAAACAGTTGATCAAAAATCAGAAAGCACAGCTGGACGAAACAAACCAGCTGCATGCCACACAGGAACGGGCATTCAAAGAAGAACTTTATCGAGATTCTCTGACAGGTGCTTACAACCGCCGCTATTACGAAGAAGTTGTCCGTAAGTCCATCGGCCCGGCAGGAATCGCATTGCTGGATGTGGATGATTTCAAGATATGCAACGATGCATACGGGCATTACGCAGGAGATATGGCACTGAAAACGGCGACAAAAGCCATTCAATCCTGTATCCGGGAGTCGGATCTGCTCATCCGTTACGGAGGAGACGAGTTTCTGCTGGTCTTACCCGGCATTCCGGGAGATTTTTTGCAGACCAAACTGGAACAGATCCACACGGCCGCACAGATGGCATCTGTACCCGGCTATTCGCATTTCCGCATCTCGCTGAGCATCGGCGGAACGATACAGACCATTACCGACCCCATGGAAAACATTGTTCGCCGTGCAGATTGGCTGATGTATCAGGCAAAGTGCCGCAAGAATGCCGTCATGGTGGAGATTCCGGGGCGCAGCCTGGCCGCACCGGAAACGCTTTTGCAGGAAAAATCCCGGGTCCTGCTTGTGGACGACTCTAAAATGAACCGCATGATGCTGGCAGATATTTTAGGAGATTGTTACCACGTTCTGGAAGCAGAAAACGGAAAAGAATGCATTGAAAAATTGCAGGAGGAAGCCGGAAACATTGCACTGGTTCTGCTGGACATCAATATGCCCGTTATGGACGGATTTGAAGTGCTGAAAGCCATGAATGCCAACCACACCATCGAGGATATCCCGGTCATTATGATCTCCAGCGAGGACTCCGATGCGACGATCCGGCGTTCCTATGAGCTGGGCGCAAGTGATTATGTCAATCGCCCCTTCGATGCTCGTATCGTGTACCGCCGTGTGACCAACACCATCAAGCTGTACGCCAAGCAGCGGCGGCTGGTGCAGATGGTCTCTGAGCAGATCCGCGCCCGTGAAAATAATACGGATATGCTGGTGGGTGTACTGAGTCATATCGTAGAATTCCGCAACGGCGAAAGCGGCGCCCATGTGCGGCACATCCGTATCATCACCGAGCTGCTGCTCCACCGTCTGTTGGAGATCAGCAGCAAATACTCTATCACTGCGGAACAGCAGGATATGATCCCGCTGGCTTCTGCCCTGCACGACATCGGAAAAATCGGCATTGACGAAAAGATCCTTAATAAGCCCGGCAGGCTGACCCCGGAGGAATTCGAGGTCATGAAGACCCACAGTATGCTGGGAGCCAAGATGCTGCATGATCTGGATAATTTTGCAGAGCAGCCGCTGCTGCAAACGGCCTACGAGATCGCCCGCTGGCACCACGAACGCTGGGATGGGCGCGGCTACCCGGATGGGCTGAAGGGCGATGAGATCCCCATCAGCGCACAACTGGTCTCGCTGGCTGATGTGTACGATGCACTGACCAGCGAACGCTGCTACAAAAAAGCCTTCTCCCACGAAAAAGCCGTGCAGATGATCCTGAACAGCGAGTGCGGAGCGTTCAACCCGCTGCTGCTGCAGTGCCTGACGGATATTCAGGCTGACCTGAAAGAAGAATTACAGCAGCGCAACTGAGCAATGGATGCAATAAAACAGGAGAACAAAAAGCCCAAATGAAACACAGAATCTCACGCCGTGCATTTCTGCGCGGCTGCACGCTGCTGGCGGCATCTGCTGCCGTCGGCAGTCTGACTTCCTGCGGCGGAACGAACGCGAAGGACAGCGGTCTTCCGCAGATCATTGTGGGAAGCGATACCTATCCACCCTATATTTATCTGAACAATGACGGCGTTCCCGCCGGGATCGACGTGGAGATCGCCACCGAAGCGTTCCGCCGCATGGGGTATGCTGCCCGGTTTGAAACGATCGACTGGGAGCAGAAAACAAATCTTGTGGAAAGCGGCGCCATCGACTGCATCTGGGGCTGCTTTTCCATGCAGGGACGCGAAGAAATGTACCGCTGGGCGGGGCCTTACATGGTGAGCCGTCAGGTGGCTGCGGTGGATGCCGACAGCAGCATCCGATCCCTCAGCGACCTTGCCGACAAGACCGTCGCCGTGCAGAGCACCGGCAAGCCGGAGGAAATCTTTCTCAGCGGCTCCGACCCGCGCATCCCGCAGACGGTGGAGGTGCTCAGCATCGAAAACCGCAGCGTGCAGTACGCGCTGCTGTCCTGCGGCTATGTGGATGCCATCGCTGCCCATGAGACGGCCATCCTGCAATACATGAAGGACAATTCCGTGGAGTTCCGCATCCTCGAGGAACCGCTGCTGGTCACCGGGCTGGGCGCCGCCTTTGCCAAGAACGACACCCGCGGTCTGGACAGCCAGTTGACCGACACCCTTGCGCAGATGCGCGCGGACGGCACGCTGGAGCAGATCGTTGGCAGGTATCTTGAACATGCTTCGCAGTATCTGGAGGTGGACACCATTGGCACGTAAAAACAGAACCACCCCGGATACATGGAGATGGGGGATCTATCTGGTCATCGGCGTGCTTTTTATGGCCGTCGTCGTTTTTTTCTCAGGTTGGCGGGCGCTGCGCACAACGGAGGCTCGTTTCTGTCAGATTCTTGATTTTGTCAAATCCCAATCCACCAGCTTTGAAAAGTACAACGATACCGTTGTGGCCAAAACGCTCCGCCGCACGGCGGTATCGGTGCATCAGCTGGCACAGGACCCTGCGCTCGACCTTTCCGACCCGCAGTGCCTGAACAGGCAGGCAGAGCTGCTCTGGCTCACAGGTATTTCAGTTCTGTCTCCGGACGGTACGCTCCTGTGCGAATCCACAACGAACGGCATCGGCTATGCCCGGTTTGGAGAGCAGCTCAAGAATGATGCCGTTCTGGACGTTTTCTCTTACCCGCAAAAGACCTACCTGAAGCGGGTCCTGCTGGAGGATGGGTCTGCCGTGGATGTTGCGGCACACCGGGCAGAAAGCAAAGAGGTCATCCTGCTTGCCTACCGCTATACCCCGGCAGAATTTATAGAGGGAACGGCCTTGTCCATCCAGAGCGTACTGGACGGCTACTCGGTTGAGACCAGCGGCACATTATTCATCGTGCAGAACAATCAGGTCATTGCCTCTAACCGCCCGGAGCTGATTGGGCAGGATGCTGCGGACAGTCCGCTGGTGCGGGAGATCCGCAAAGCCGGGGCTGCCAAAACGCTGACCCATACCCACGATTGGAACGGCTCCGGCTGCTATTTTGGAATGTACTGCCACGGAAGGTCTTTCGATCTCTACGCGTATACGGATGAAAAATCCGTCTTCTGTGAATCGTTTCCGTTGATTTTGATGGCGCTGGCCGGTTACATCCTGCTTGTAATGGTCCTTTGGGTGCTGCGCAGACGCTCCGTGCAGGAGATGGAGCAGCAGAAGAAAGAGCAGGAGAAGAAGTATCAGGCTCAGCTGGAGGAACAGAACCGCAAACTGGAGATCGCACTCCAGCACGAGGGTGCGGCAAACCGTGCCAAGCGGGAGTTCCTGTTCAATATGAGCCACGATATTCGCACCCCCATGAACGCCATCATCGGCTTCACCTCGCTGGCTGCGACCCATATTGATAATAAGGAACAGGTGCTGGACTACCTGAAAAAAATCTCTACCTCCAGCCAGCATCTGCTTTCCCTCATCAATGATGTGCTGGATATGAGCCGCATCGAGAGCGGAAAAGTAAAAATTGAAGAAAAAGCGGTGCATCTGCCGGACCTCGTCCACGATGTGCGCTCCATCATCCAACCCGATGTTTCGGCAAAGCGGCTGTCGCTTTTCATCGATACCATGGACGTGGAGAACGAGGACATCATCACCGACCCGCTGCGGCTGAACCAGATCTTGCTGAACATTTTGTCCAACGCCATCAAGTTCACTCCCACAGGCGGTACGATCAGCATCCGCATTTCCCAGAAGAACGGTGCGCCCAAGGGCCGTGGCTGCTATGAGTTCCGCATCAAGGACAATGGCATTGGTATGAGCGAAGAGTTCCAGAAGCACATCTTTGAGGCGTTCAGCCGGGAGGAAAGCTCCACCGTCAGCGGCATTCAGGGTACCGGCCTGGGCATGTCCATCACCAAGAACATTGTGGATATGATGGGCGGCACCATTGCGATTGAAAGTGAACCGGGCAAGGGCAGCGAATTCATCGTAGATCTCTGCTTCGCACTCAGCGGACAAAGGGTGGAGCCCAAGCAGCTCCCGCAGTTGGAGGGGCTGCGCGCATTGGTAGCAGACGACGATACCGACACCTGCCTGAGCGTCAGCACCATGCTGTCCAAGATCGGGATGCGGCCGGAGTGGACGATCTCCGGCCGGGAAGCGGTGATCCGCACCCGATACGCCATGGAGCAGGGCGACGAATTCAGCGTCTACATCATCGACTGGCTCATCCCCGATATGAACGGCATCGAGGTCGTGCGGCAGATCCGCAAGGTGATCGGGAAAAGCTGCCCTATCATCATTCTGACGGCCTACGATTGGACGGATATTGAAGAGGAAGCCCGCGCTGCCGGAGTGACCGCCTTCTGCGAAAAGCCGCTGTTCCTTTCCGAACTGCGCAGAGTGCTGGCAGAACCGTACGGTGCAGAGCCTGCCTGTAAGCCAGCGCAGCCAGCTGCCGCCGAGCTCAAGGGAAAGAAACTTTTGCTGGTGGAGGACAATCCTTTGAACCGCGAGCTCGCACTGGAGATCCTGAAGGAAGCGGGCTTTGCGGTAGACACTGCTGAGGATGGCGAGATCGCTGTCCAGAAGATGAAGCAGGCGGCCCCCGGGCAGTACGATTTGATCTTAATGGACATCCAGATGCCCAAGATGGACGGTTACGAGGCGACGCGGCAGATCCGCGCCCTGCCGGATGCTGCAAAGGCAGGCATTCCCATCTTTGCAATGACGGCAAATGCCTTTGAAGAAGACCGTCAGAATGCATTGAAGGCCGGTATGGACGGCCACATTGCAAAGCCGCTGGATATTCCGCATCTGCTGCAGGTCCTTGCAGATGTACTGAAATCATAACGGCTGCCAGCCGACAAAAGCAAAAGCACCCGCAGCAGGCTTCGCAGAGGCTCTTGACCTCTGGAAGCGAATGCTGCGGGTGCTTTATTTATTTTTTGTCTGACAGGCGTTTGGCTTACAGGATCTTGTGCAGCTCCTGCACAAGGTCGCCGATCACGATGGGCTTGGACAAAAAGCCGTTCATGCCGCTTTCCAATGCGTTGCGGCGGTCCTCGTCGAAGGCGTTGGCGGTCATGGCAAGGATCGGGAGCTTTGCCCGGGCAGGGTCATCCAGTGCGCGAATCTTCCGGGTGGCGGTGTAGCCATCCATCACCGGCATCTGCACATCCATCAGCACCAGATCATAGCTGCCCGGCGCTGCCGTGCAGACCTTTTCCACCGCCACTGCACCGTTTTCTGCCGTATCGACCCGGAAGCCGTACTCGCGCAGAATTTCCTGCGCGATCTCGCGGTTCAGCTCGTTGTCCTCCACCAGCAGGATGCGCCTGCCCTTGAAGTCGGCAACCTTTCGGGGCAGAAGCTCCTGCGCCGCATCTGTCTGGTTCTGCCCGAGGGCGCTCATCAGGGTCTCGCGCAGGTCAGACATAAACATGGGCTTGGAGCAGAAGGCGGTCACACCGGCTGCCTTTGCCTCCACCTCAATATCCGACCAGTCGTAGGCGGTCAGGATAATAATAGGTGTATCATCGTGCAGGCTGCGGATCTGACGGGTGACCTCAATGCCGTTCATGTCCGGCAGACGCCAGTCGATGATGTAGGCGTGGTAGACATCGCTCATCTCAATGGACTGCCGCGCGCGCAGCACCGCCTCCTTGCCGGAAAGGGTCCACTCGGCGCGCATCCCCACCTTGACCAGCATCTTTGTCACGCTGTCGCAGGTGTTGAAGTCGTCATCCACCACCAGCGCCTTCAGACCTTCCAGCTCGGTGATCTTTTCCACCGGACGGTGCTCGTCCTGTGTGCGCATGGGCAGGCAGATGATAAACTCGCTGCCCTTGCCCTGCGCTGTCTGCACCTTGATGGTGCCGCCCATCATATCCACGATATTTTTGGTAATGGCCATGCCAAGGCCGGTACCCTGTATCCGGCTTACCGTGGAGGTGCGCTCCCGCTCGAAGGGTTCAAAGATCTTTTGCGCGAACTCCTGGCTCATACCAATGCCGTTGTCCTTGATGCGGAACTCATACTGCCCGCAGCCGCGCACCTTACCGGCAAGCTGCCGCACCCGCACCGAAACCGTGCCGCCCGCCGGGGTAAACTTGATGGCGTTGGACAGCAGGTTCAGCAAGATCTGGTTCAGCCGGGTCTTGTCGCAATAAACATCCTCGTCGGTCACATCCATTGCATCCATGTAGAACTCCAACTGCTTTGCGTAGATCTGCCCGCTGACGATGGTTTTCAGATCGTGCAGCACATCCGAAAGGTTGACCTCCACTTCCTCCAGATGGATCTTTCCGCTTTCAATGCGGCTCATATCCAGCACATCGTTGATGAGGGAGAGCAGATGATTGCTGGATGCAAGGGTCTTGGAAAGGTAGTCCTTCACCCGATTCTTATCGTCGATATTGCTGATCGCCAGCGTGGTAAAGCCGATGATGGCGTTCATGGGGGTGCGGATATCGTGGGACATATTGGAAAGGAAGGTGCTCTTGGCGCGGTTGGCAGTCTCGGCGGCGGCAACGGCATCCGAAAGCGCCTGATTTACCTGTTTGTCGGCGGTGCGGTCGGACATGACAAGGATGTATTTGGTCCTGCCCTCCACCTCGCTGCCTATGGCGATGTTATGGAACCAGCGGCGCTCTTTGGTTTCCAGATGCGCAAACTCGAAATCCCATTCCCGCTGCTGCCCGCTGAGAAGCCCATCCAGAAAGTTTTTGCCCTGCTCCGGGGCGCCCAGCTTGTCCAGCGCGAAAGCGTTTTGCCGGACTTCTCTCCACGGGATGCCCAGCAGCCGCTCAATGTTCGGGCTGACATAATCCACCTTGGAGGTCTCTGCGTCCAACATCAGGAAAACGTCGTCCACGTTCAGCGAGAGCTTCTGGAACAATTCATCCCGGTACAGGAGCTTGGTGTTCTTCTGGCGTAGTGCGGCATGGCTTCTGCGCACAATGAGCAGAATGGCCAGCACCGCAAGACCTGCGGCGATGCCCGCTACGATCTGCACCGTATGGAACCACAGCTTATCCAGATTGGCATTGACGATCTTAGTCGGCACAAGCCCCACCATCGTCCAGCTCTGGACTGCTGTGCCCTCATAGACCAGATAATAGCTGGTGTCGCCCAGCTTTACTTTCATGTTTCCGCTGCTGCCCTGTGCAAAGGCATTGGACAAATCCAGGATCTGTGCCTCGGAAAGATCGGAATGGTCGCGCAGCATCGCAATGAAGTTGTAGATCGTTTCCGTGCGGTTTACGGAATTGTCGATGACCACCCGCCCATCCGGGTAGATGACATAGTTGCTGGCATTGCCCTGAAAGGCAGAGTTGTCCAGTAATCTCAGCACCTCATCATTGTAATAGGTGATGGCAACGGCATCGTAGGCAAAGCCCCGGTAGCTGCCCTGCGTTTCGGGACAGATGAACGCCAGCATCTGGGGCTTGCCGGGCAGCGCCGTGTTCACGACGACATCCTCATCGTGAGCGAGCTTTTCGTCCAGATTGGTCTGCAGGCCAAGGTAGCCCGTTTTCCCGGTCACGGTCATGTAGTTGCCGTCATAGGTAAGAAAGTAGAATTCGGCAAACCCAGCCTCCTGCTGTGCCGCCCTGATATACGCCTGTATTTCGGCCTCATCCGAGGTACTTTCCAGAAAGCCGTTGTACAGATGCAGATAGGTCAGGTTCTTGCGTACCATCTCTTTCAGCATATTATTGGATTTATGCAGCACCTCTTCCAGATGCGAGGTGCTTTCCTGATAGATGGTCTGGGACACAAACGAGATGTACTGGACACTGAAACCGACTGCCAGAAAAATCAGAAGAAGGATGGCAGCAACAGGGAGCCATTTTTGCCGGGGATGGCAGTTTCGTTTGGATTCGTGCTTTTCGTCTACCATCCCGCTCACCTCAACGTAATGTAGTTTTCAGGCTCTGCAAGCGCTGCGCCGCCGCCGGAGACATAATCGCGCCATGTGTTTTTTACCCATGTATCTCCGTCCAAAGACGTGCCGCTCTCGCTCGCAAGCAGCGCTTCCATCTGTTTTTCCGCTGCCAGACAGGTCACGGTAACGGTGTCGTCGTCCTTCAGCGGCTGTCCGTTCCGGGCGATGCCGGTCAGGGTATAGCTGCCGCTTGCCTCTTTGACCTCCACGGCAATGCCGCTGACCACCGGCAGAGAGCCGCGGTTGAAGGGTACAAACCCACCCTTGCAGCCCTCCACAAAGGCGCGGACGGTCTCCTTCAGCTCTGCGCCGGTCATGGTGCGCTGGCGGGACATCAGACCGTTGGGCATGATCATGGAAGCGGCCATTTTCTTGTTATAATCTGCCTGCAGCACACTGCCGGTAAAGCTGTTTGCGGTGGCAAGCAGCACATCGGTGCCATAAACGCCCCGCAGCGTGTTCGCCATAACGGAGAAGGAGGCGCTGCCGCCGTTTGCGTGGAAGACATTGGAATAGCTCTTCCCGGAGGTCAGCACGATCTCGTCATCGTCAGGCGTTTCTTCGGCAAGAAGCCGGGCATTGAACGCACGATAAGCCTGCCGTGCCGTGTACTCGCCCGCGATCATTTTGGAGACAACGTCCTTGGAGACGGCAAAGAAATCGTTGGAGGCGATGCGGATATACATGTGGTTTTCTTCCACCACATCGCGCACGTCCTTCATGTACTCGGTCAGGCGCAGAGGGACATTCTGGCTGTAGCTCAGCACATCCTGCCCGTCGGCAACGATGCGGCTCTGTGCCTCCTCGGAGAGCATGACGTTCAGCACCTTCATGGCTTTTTCGCGGCGCGCGGTGTCCTGCTCGAGGTCACGGTTCAGAGCGATCTGGAAATACGGGGTGGTCATGATCCACTTTTCTCCGTTCTGGCTGAAGAAGGGCAGGAAGATCGTATCGATGCCCTCATCCTGAAACATCTTGACACCGGCAGAGCTGCCAAAGTACATGGCAACTTCTCCGTTCCGGAACATCCCGGTCACATCGTCGTAATTCAACGCAAGATCGTCTGCCGTGAGGTGGGTATCCTGAATGAACTGCGCCATCCGTTCAAACGCCCCCGGCCACACGGTGTCGTCCAGACCCACCCGTGCGGTGCTGGCAGGGTCGCTGTAAGCAGTGCGCCACTTGCGCCCATCGGTAGTGGTAAGCTCGGCAGCGGAAAGCCCCTGCAGCGTTTCCATGCAGGTGTAGTCGTAGGCATAATCGGCGGTAAAGCCGCAGATGCCTGCTTTTTCAAACGCCTGACAGGCCGAAACGAAGCTCTCGTAATCGGTGGGCAGAGGAATATCGTACTGCTCAAAAAGGCTGCGGTTGACCACAAAGCCGTGGGCATCGGCGCAGACCGGCAACCAGTTCACGCTGCCGTCCTCGTTTTTGAAGCTGTTGAGGTAGGTGTTGTACACAGCGCCCGCCTCGTTGGTCAAGGCAAGGTTCATCAGGCTGTCCTTCAAGGGAGCCGCATCGTGCAGCGAGAAGCGGCAGCTGGTGATGATATCCGGCAGACCGCCGTTCTCCTGCAAAAACTTATAAAAATCCAAATCGTTGTTGCCCACGATGAATTCAATATTTACATCCGGCAGCTGGGACTGGATATAGGGCGCATAGTTCTCGTACAGGCTGGTACTCCACAGATACACCTGAATGGTCTGGGCATCCTCCTGCTTTTCCACATTTTCGGCGGTTTTTGTTCCGCAGCCGGTCAGTAGGGAGACCGCCATCACCAGTGCCACAAGCACGGAAAACAGGCGGTGCAATGTTCTTTTGTTCATCAAATCGTTCTCCTCACAACTCTTGGGCAGCTGCCGTTCTGCACTCCCGAATACCGCAAAAAGGCATAGGTACAGCACGACAGAGATATAGGATTATATTACCACCGCCATGAGGGATTTTCAATAAAATTTCATATATTGATCCATAAAAGCAGCGCATGTCCGATTCCTTTGCGTCAGTCGAGGAAGCCGCCCGGACCAGTTCCTACATCTCGCTCCGTGCCTTGCGGCAGTCCGGGCAGGCAGCTTTGGCCAGTTGGGTTATTTTGCTCCCCGTGGCCGGAGCAGGCCCTGCGGGCCAACATCCACTGCCAGATCTCGCTGGCGCTGAACCGCATCTACACCGAATGGTACCCCAGCAAGGGCTACACCTTCAACATCACCAACTCCACCAGCTACGACCAGTATTACGTCCACGGCCGCACCGTGTTCGATGTGATGGTGCGCATCACCGATGACATTTTCAACACCTATCTGCGCAAGCGCGGCACCGTGAACCCCTATTACTCCGAATACTGTGACGGCAAGTCGGTCACCTGCCCGGGGCTCAAGCAGTGGGGCACCGTCACGCTGGCCAACAACGGGCGCAGCGCTTTACAGATTCTGCGCTACTACTACGGCAGCGATATCGAGATCGTGCGTACCAGCAACATCCAGTCCATCCCCCAGAGCTACCCCGGCTCGCCCCTCCGACAGGGAGACAGCGGCACGGCGGTGTTCACCCTGCAGCGGCAGCTGAACCGCATCACCAAGGACTACCCCTTCCTTGGCAAACTGACTGTGGACGGGGTATTCGGCAGCCGGATGGCCGCCACGGTGCGGGCGTTCCAGAAGCAGTTCAATCTGACCGCCGACGGCGTGGTGGGCCGCCAGACCTGGTATAAGATCAGCTATATCTATGTGTCGGTCAAGGATCTGGCCGAGCTGACCAGCGAGGGCGAGACTTCCAGCGGCACCCTCTCGGACGGCACCTGGGGCGGCACCACCCTGCGCACCGGCTCCACCGGCAGTGCCGTGGAGCAGCTGCAATTCTGGCTGAACACGCTGGCCCAGTACGAAAGCGCCATCCCCTCGGTGACAGTGGATGGCGTGTTCGGCAGCGGCACCGCCAATGCGGTGCGCGCCTTCCAGCGCAAATATGGTCTTACGGTAGACGGCGTGGTGGGCCGCACCACCTGGACCGAGGTATACGACCAGTTCCGCAGCATCCAGTCCGACAACGGCACCCCCAACGCCTACCCCGGCACGCCGCTGCGGGAGGGTTCCAGCGGCCAGAACGTGCGGCTGGTGCAATTCTGGCTCAAGATCGCCCGCACCGTGTACACCAGCCTTGCCAACGTGACGGTGGACGGGAAATTCGGCGCTGGCACGGCAGCGGCTGTGCAGCGGTTCCAGCGGTACTTCGGCCTGACCAGCGACGGCGTGGTGGGCCGTATCACCTGGAACAAGCTGTATGAGGTGTACAACGACATCGCCAACAAGCTGCTTTCGTCCAGTCTGCGCCCCGGCGAGTACCCCGGCGTGCTGCGCAATGGCTCCTCCGGCACGGCGGTGCGGGAGCTGCAATTTTACCTCTACCTCATGAGCGCCTACGAGAGCAGCATCCCACCGGTAAGCATTGACGGCAAATTTGGCGCGGATACTGAGCGCGCGGTGCGGGCGTACCAGCGGTTTGCGGGGCTTACCGTGGACGGCGTGGTAGGGCGCACCACATGGAATTCCCTCTATGGCCGCGCCAGCCAGCTGCGCAGTTCCGGGCCGGTGGTCACGCTGAAGCGTCTGCCCTACCCCGGCACCCCGCTCACGGTCGGCAGCAGCGGCAATGCCGTGCTGTACTACGCCCTCCTGCTGCAGCGCATTGCCTACTACTTTGACAGCGTGGAAAACCCGCCCCTCTCCGACCAGTACACCGACGAGACAGCCGCCGCTACCCGCAGCGCACAGGCTTTGCTGGACCTGCCCCAGACCGGCACCGCCGACGCCGACACCTGGACGGCGGTAGAAGCGCTGAGCCTGCAGCTGGCCGCCCACGCCCCGAACCCGGACCGAGACGTTCCACCCAGTACCTCCTACCCGGGGCGCGCCATCGCCGAGGGCAGCGCCGGGCAGGAGGTTGGACAGGTGGAGCGCTGGCTCAACCGCCGGGCGCAGCTTTCCTGCGGTGAGGACTATGTGGCCGACAATAACCGCTTTGGCGCGGCAGACGCCGCTGCCGTGCGGGCTGTCCAGCAGCAGGCGGGGCTGCTGGTGACCGGCATCGTGAACCGCGAGACCTGGGCCGCCCTGCAGGCCCAGAGCTGCAATTGCGACAAGGAGGAGTGAGCCATGGCACGGCTTCTGATCTACGACGCCTACGAAAACAAGGTGTACACCTACGCCAACCTCAACGAGAACGACCCCATGCCCTACAGCACCGGCACCACCCTGCGGGTACGGGAGTTCCGGGGCAAATCGGCCAGTCCCACCCTGTGGACCACCATTGCCGCTATGGAAGCCTGGAACCTGACCCGCCGCAAATACGGCAAGAGCATCCCGGTGGGGTATGCTTTCCGGCGCATCTGGGAGGGCGGCCACGGCACCCGCAGCCAGCACTATGCAGGCGTGGCACTCGACGTGGGCCAGAGCCTGACCCAGACCAAGCGCACCGCCATTTACAACGCGGCCCGGAACACCGGGGCCTGGGGCTATGTGGAGCCTTTGAGCCAGACCCCCACCTGGGTGCACATGGACCGCCGCTACGGCACCCCCGCCTGCAGCGGCACCACGGCAGGCTACCCCACCCTGCGGCGGGGCAGCCGGGGCTGCTATGTGATGATCCTGCAGGACGCTCTTTCCACCCTGGGCTACCAGACCGGCAGCCGCATCGACGGCGTATTCGGTGCCCGCACCGAGGAAGCCCTGCGCGGTTACCAGCGGCGCACCAGTCTCTCGGTGGACGGGGTGTGCGGCTGCAACAGCTGGAAAAAGATCAGCACCGCCGTGCTGGGCGTGGGTCGTACCAAGACCACCATCGACTGATTTTTTGCGCAAAGAAGCCCGGAAGCATCAGACGCCTCCGGGCTTCTCATTTTTCGGGATAAAATTCAGCCGTTCACAATGTGCTCCCCGCTGCCCTCCAGCCAGGTGCGCAGGTTGCGGGTGGTGATGTCCATCAGCCGCTGCAGGGCCTCTTTGGTGGTCCAGGCGATGTGCGGCGTGAGGACGGCATTGGGCAGACTGCGCAGGCGGCTGTCCTGCGGGAGCGGCTCGGTGCCAAAGGCATCGGCCCCATAATAGGCCAGCTGCCCGCTCTGCAGGGCATCGGCCACGGCTTCCTCGTCCACCAGCGCACCGCGGGCGGTGTTCAGCAGGATCATGCCGGGCTTTGCCTTGGCCAGTGCCCCGGCATTGATGAGCCCCCGGGTAGCGGGCGTGGCCGGACAATGCAGGCTGAGCACATCGCTGCGGGCCAGCAGGGTGTCAACGTCCACAAACTCCACCCCGTCCTCTGCGTACTCCGGGCGCACGGTGCGGGTGCACACCAGCACCTTCATGCCAAAGGCGCGGGCGATGCGGGCAGTCTGGCGGCCGATGCTGCCGTAGCCGTACACGCCAAAGATTTTGTCCAGCAGCTCCATCTGGGGCAGCAGGCCATATTCCGCCGGGATGTCCAACTGCCAATGACCCGCTTTCATGGCGCGGTTGTAGCGCTCAGCGCACTGGCAGATGGCCAGCAGCAGACTGATGGTCATCTGCGCCACACTGTAGGTGGAGTAGCCCGGCACGTTGGCCACGGCCACGCCATGGCGGCGGCAGGCTTCCAGGTCCAGATTGTCGGTGCCTGTGGCGATGATACCCACCCATTTCAGGTTGGGGCACTGGGCCAGAATATTTTCGTCGATGCGGCACTTGTTCAACAGCACCAGATCGGCGTCCCCGATGCGGGGCGCGATCTCCTCATAGGCGGTGCGCACATAGCTCACAGTGTCGGGCACCAGCGCCTTCACACCGGACCAGTCCAGGTCGCCCGGCTCCATCACATAGCTTTCCAGAATGACTGCTTTCATGGTTCTTCCTCTTTTTTTCACACTCTTGTTGTTATGCCGGGTACATGGCCAGCAACGTCTCCTGCCCGGCGGTCTGTCGGCTGTCCAGTGCCGCATACCCGCTTGCCAGCAGACGGGCCAGCCGGGCACGGTCCTGCAGCGGCACCCACACCGGCACCGGGTCCCGGGCCGCGCACCCGGCGGCCAGCACAAAGCAGGGTGCCAGACTGTTCAGCGGGCGCAGGGCCCGCAGCGCCAGCCCCTGCCGGATGTACAACGGCAGCAGGGCGTCGGACTGCGCGGTGCATTCCAGCACCGCCAGCACCCGCCCGCCCCGGGCAAGGCGCTCCGCCCGGGCAAAGGCCGCCCGGAGCAGCGGTTCTGCAGCATCGGGCTGATGCAGCACCGGCGGCGTGAGGAACTGCCCGCCCTCCACACCGCGCCAGCCTGCCCAGGCCCGCAGGGCCGCGGCAAGGGCGGTGTCAGCGTTCAGCGGTTGGAGCAGTACGGCTCCGGCCGGAGCCCCGGCGGCATCGCACACACCGCACGCCTCGCCTACGGTAAGCATCCGCAGCACCTCGCTGCGGGGGCGGTAAAGACTGCCTGCCTCGCCCCGGAGCAGAAAACAGAATTCCTCGGCGGAAAACCGCCGCACCGGCCGCACCCGCGGCGGGTCACAAACCTGGATCATTTTGGGTCCCCCATTCTTTTCTGGAATGCTCTCAGCATACCGAAAAGCGGGTGCGAACCGGCACGAAACCGCGCTGCCTTATTCCAGCACGACGTCCTCGCTCAGGACCTGCCCGATGGGCTTGGCAATGCACAGGTCTGCCTGGGCGTCGGCCCCGGTGGGCTGCATGTTGATCACCACCAGATGGTCGCCCCGGAAATACCGGATGAGCCCGGCCGCCGGGTACACCACCAGGCTGGTACCGCCGATGATGAGGGTGTCCGCGTGGCGGATGGCGTTCACCGCGCCGGACAGCACTTCCTCGTCCAGACCTTCCTCATACAGCACCACATCCGGCTTGACGATGCCGCCGCATTTTTCGCATCGGGGCACCCCGGTGCTGTTGGCGATGTAGTCCACATCATAAAAGGCCCCGCAGCGGGTGCAGTAGTTGCGCAGGGTGCTGCCGTGCAGCTCGTACACGGTCTTGCTGCCCGCGGCCTGATGCAGCCCGTCGATGTTCTGGGTGACCACGGCCTTCAGCTTGCCCTGCTTTTCCAGCTTTGCCAGACGCAGGTGTGCGGCGTTGGGCTTGGCTCCCTTTACAATGAGCTTATCGCGGTAAAACCGGTAGAACTCTTCCGGGTTCTGTTCCCAGAAGGTGTGGCTGAGAATGGTCTCCGGCGGGTAGTCGTATTTCTGGTGATACAACCCATCCACACTGCGGAAATCCGGGATGCCGCTCTCGGTGGACACTCCCGCCCCGCCAAAAAAGACGATGCGGCTGCTCTTTGCCAGAATCTCTTCCAATGCCTGTACCATAAACGCAAACGCCCCTTTCCTCATGGCTGATTTTGTGTTAAGATACCATCAGTATAGCACATTCTGGCCAGAAAGGAAGCGTTGGTTTTTTGAACGTCTGGTACATCAACAGCATGCTGGGCACCCTGCGGCTGGAGGAAGAGGACGACGCCCTGTGCGGGGTACAGCTGTGTCCGGACGGCGTGCCGGACCTGGAGCCGCTGCCCCGCAAAGTCTGCGAGACGCCCCTGCTGCAGGAAACCGAAGAGCAGCTCAACGAATACTTTGCCGGGGCACGGCGGGAGTTCGACCTGCCGCTGGCCCCCAAAGGCACCGTCTTCCAGAAAGCGGTCTGGGCCGAGATGAACAAGATTCCCTACGGCGAGGTGCGCACCTACGGTCAGCTGGCCGCGGCCCTCGGCAAACCAAAGGCCGCCCGCGCCGTGGGCGGGGCCTGCCACTGCAACCCCATTGCCATCATCCAGCCCTGCCACCGGGTAGTGGGTGCCAACGGCTCCCTCACCGGCTACGCCTACGGGCTGGAAGTAAAGGAGTATCTGCTGGAGCTGGAGCAGGATTAAGGGCACAAAAGCCTCCCCACCACAGTGGGGAGGCTTTTTTATCGCTGATGTTCCGCAAACATCCTGCCAAGTTCCGGCAGGATATCATGGGGCAGCATGCCGTATTCGCCGTGGACGGCGGCGGCACGGTCGGCGGCGGCACCATGCAGGTACACCGCACAGGCGGCAGCCTCATAGGCGGGCAGGCGGCAGGCCAGCAGGGCGGCGGTCATGCCCGCCAGCACGTCCCCGCTGCCGCCACGGGAAAGGCCGGGATTGCCGGTGGGGTTCACGCGCACCCGGCCGTCCGGGGCCGCTACCACCGTGCGGGCGCCTTTGAGCACCACCACGGCGTTCCACGCCTGCGCATACCGCTGGGCCGTGCCCTCCCGGTCCGCGTTGATCTGCGCCGCCGACAGGCCGGTGAGCCGGGCCATCTCGCCGGGGTGGGGCGTGACGATCAGCTCCCCCGCCGGGTGTGGGAAAGCTCCCCCTTCTGCCAGCAGCTGGGCTGCGGCGTTCAGGCCGTCGGCGTCCAGCACGGCACTGCCCGCAAAACCGGGCAAAAGCTGCTGCACAAGGGCCTGTGTCTCGGCGGCGCGGGCCGCACTCTGGGCGGTGCCGCCAAGGCCGGGGCCAAGCAGCAGAACGGTTGCTTTCTGCCGCCGGAGCAGCGGCACGTTTTCCGGGGAAATACCGCCCTCGGCCCCTGCCCTGCAGGGGCACAGGCAGCACTCCGGCAGGCGGGCTGCGGCGGCGCTCACCACCGGTTCCACACTGGCAAGGGTCACGATGCCCGCCCCGGTGCGCAATGCGCCCTCTGCGGCCAGCAGTGCAGCGCCCCGGTAGAATGCGCTGCCCGCCACGGCCAGCACACTGCCAAAGGTGCCCTTATGGCTGTCCCGCGGGCGGCGGGGGATATTCTGCCAGACAAATTCTTCGGTAATTTCAACAGCCATCATTCCACCTCCGGCCGGACGATTTGAAATGCCCTCCGTTTCACTCTGGGCATTCTCAGCGGAAAAATTATTTTTTATCGCAACGAGAGCAGTCTGCGGGCTGCTCTCATTGCTTTTTCACGGGTGGGTCGTAACGGAAAATTGCAGCATCACGCTTCCCCCTGCACCAGGGCGCGGATCTGCTTTTCCACGTTCTGCACTTCTTCGTGGAACATGCGGGCGGAAACGCGCAGGGCACCGTGGCCCAGGATGATGATCTGCTCCATGCCGTCGGAGGTGGCCACCCGGACACGGCGGTTCCGGCCGATCTCATGGGTGACCCGCTCGATGAACATGTCCGCCGTTTCGGCCTCCTTGGTGTAGACCACATGGATATTGTGGTACTGCTCAATGCTGCCGGGGCTGCCGGGCACCCGGTAGGCATCGAACACCAGGATGAGCACGCACTTCTGGAAGCCCTGATAGTTGCACAGGATGTCCATCAGCTTGTGGCGGGCGGCGTCCAGGCTCTCTTTGGAAAGGGCGTTCAGCTCGTCCCACGCAAAGATGATGTTGTAGCCGTCCACCAGCAGGTATTCCGGCGCAATCTCCCACTGCTCGGCGGCAAAGTCGGGGCGCTCCCGCTTCTGCACCGGGCGGAAGGCTGCCAGCGGGTCCCGCTTGATGGGGCCGTAGGTGCGCTCGAAAATTTTGAGCAGCTCGGCGTCCTCTTCCAGCGTGGCACGGTAGGCCATGGCCCGACGCTGAGGCACAGCCGCTTCCTGCTCCGGATGGGTGCTTTTGCCCCAGCCGCTGTCCACATGCATGTGGCTGCGCACCTGATCCCAGGGCACCACAAATCCGGCCCCGTGGGCACAGAACACTGAATCTGCCGGGTTGTCGAGGTCGTGCTCCGGCTCATAGCCGATGGCCGCGATCACCTCCTGCGCGTTGTGGCAGGGGCGGTAGCCGTCCAGTGTCAGGCTCAGATGGCCCCGGCCGCGGGTGTAGCTCACCACTTCCATGGGGTAGCTGCGCATGGTGGACACCGGCGCAAACCCGGTGAGCACCGCCGTCTCTTCCCCGCTTTCCGGCGGGTCAAAGGTGCCCTCCATGCGCTGGATATCGCTCATGGCGCGGCCGATGTTCTCGGCGGGCACCTCCAGCCGAAAAGCATACCACGGCTCCAGCAGCTGGCTTTTGGCCAGCATCAGGCCCTGCCGTACTGCGCGGTAGGTGGCCTGCCGGAAGTCGCCGCCCTCGGTGTGCTTGAGGTGGGCCCGGCCCGCAATGAGGGTGATCTTCACATCGGTGAGGGGCGACCCAGTCAGCACGCCAAGGTGCTGTTTTTCTTCCAGATGGGTCAGCACCAGCCGCTGCCAGTTTTTGTCCAGCACCTCTTCCCGGCAGTCGGCGGCAAACTGCATGCCGCTGCCGCGGGGCAGGGGTTCCAGCTTCAGGTGCACTTCCGCGTAATGGCGCAGCGGCTCATAGTGGCCCACGCCCTCCATGGGCTCGGTGATGGTCTCCTTGTACAGGATGCCGCCGGGGCCGAACTCCACTTCCAGCCCGAACCGCTCGGCCAGCAGGCTGCGCAGCACCTCCAGCTGGATCTCGCCCATCAGCTGGACATGGATCTCACCCAGCGTCTCGTTCCACACCACATGGAGCTGGGGTTCCTCTTCTTCCAGCCGGTGCAGCTTGCCCAGTGCCGCATGCACGTCGGCCCCCTCCGGCAGCAGCACCTGATAACTCAGCACCGGTTCCAGCACCGGCAGGTCACTGTCCCGCTCCGCGCCCAGTCCCTCGCCGGGGCGGGCCTTGGTCAGGCCGGTCACGGCACACACCTGCCCGGGACCGATGGCCTCTGTCAGTGTGTATTTGGCACCGGAATACAGCCGCAGCTGGTTGGCTTTTTCGGCCCAGGGTTCGCCGTCCGCTTCGCCGGTAAGCTGGGCTTTCACCTTCAGTTCCCCGCCGGTGACCCGCAGCCAGGTCAGGCGCGCGCCCTGCTCGTCCTGCGACACCTTGAACACCTTGGCTCCAAAGGCTTCCAGCGCCGGGGCCGGGCGGGTGTAACGGTCCAGCCCGTCCAGCAGGGCATCCACACCCTCCAGCTTGAGGGCCGCCCCGAACCAGCATGGGAACACATGCCGCCGTGCAATGGCAGGGATGAGGTCAGCGTCCTGCAGCTGTCCGGCGTCCAACATCCGGTCCATCAGGTTTTCGTCGCACAGGGCCAGTGCCTCGTCCCGGTCGGCCTGCGTTGCACCGAAATCCACAAAGCCCTCGCCCAGGCGGCGGTTCAGCTGGGCAAGAAGCTCCTGCCGCTCCATGCCGGGCAGGTCCATCTTGTTCACGAACACAAAAGTGGGCACATGGTAGCGCCGCAGCAGCCGCCAGAGCGTCTCGGTATGGCTCTGCACGCCATCGGTGCCGCTGACCACCAGCACCGCGTAATCCAGCACCTGCAGGGTGCGCTCCGTCTCGGTGGAAAAATCCACATGGCCCGGTGTGTCCAGCAGGGTGATGTCAGTATCACCCGCTGTGAGCAGGGCCTGTTTGGAAAAGATGGTGATGCCACGCGCTTTTTCCAGCGCGTCGGTGTCCAGAAAGGCGTCCTTGTGATCCACCCGGCCCAGGCGGCGGGTCACACCGGCGCGGTAGAGCATGGCTTCCGACAGGGTGGTCTTGCCGGAGTCCACATGGGCCAGAATGCCCAGTACGATTTGTTTGCGCGTTGATTCCATCCGCTCAGTCTCCCTCAATGCATATTCCTATTTATTGTATCACGGGCGGGGCAAAAAGAAAAGCGGAGCGACCGCAGTCACTCCGCTTTTTAAAAGGATTTGATTTACTCCACGATGATGCTCTTGCCAGTCATCTCTGCCGGGACAGGCAGGCCGATGTAGGGCAGCATGGTGGGTGCGATGTCGGCCAGGCAGCCGCCCTCGCGCAGCTTCACGTCGCCGCAGCCAACGGCCACGAAGGGCACCACGTTGGTGGTGTGGGCGGTGAAGGGGGTGCCGTCCGGGTTCATCATCTTTTCGGCATTGCCGTGGTCCGCAGTGATAAAGGCGCAGCCGCCGGCCTTCAGCACAGCAGACACCACCTGGTCCACGCAGGTATCCACAGCCTCCACAGCCTTGACGGCTGCGTCGAACACGCCGGTGTGGCCCACCATGTCGCAGTTGGCGAAGTTCAGGATGACCACGTCATACTTGCCGCTCTCAATGCGCTTGACGCATTCGGCAGCCACTTCGGGGGCGCTCATCTCCGGCTTCAGGTCGTAGGTAGCCACCTTCGGGCTGGGGATGACGCAGCGGTCCTCGCCCTCGTAGGGAGCCTCGACGCCGCCGTTGAAGAAGAAGGTGACGTGTGCGTACTTCTCGGTCTCGGCAATGCGCAGCTGGGTCTTGCCGTTCTCAGACAGGTACTGGCCCAGAACGTTCTTCAGCTCCACCGGCGGGTAAGCCACTTCGCAGTTGGGCATGGTGGCATCGTACTCGGCCATGCAGACGTAGTTCACCTGCT
>OODK01000893.1_pt1 | contig 20765 bp, 20 predicted proteins | sample 1671371 | NCBI WGS metagenome assembly OODK01 (sample SAMN06348150, study PRJEB24527) | human gut metagenome | biome: human gut; feature: ankylosing spondylitis patient; material: feces | host: Homo sapiens | place: China | collected 2015-10 | reverse complement strand
GATGGCAGAAATATTTTTTATTTTTTCTATTGTCTACTTGACGGGTAGCAGTTCATTCCAGTCAACTAAAGCACTTTTTTGTTTTTGCTGCGCCGCATATTAACAGCTTCTGCGCAAAACTCGCCCTTACGGGCTCAGACATTGCTTCAAAGCTGTTGCTATGCTCGCAAAATCTGCAAAATCGTGCTAACGTTTGACTGGAAGGCGGCCGGGCTTTACTCTTTTAAGATGTGGCTTTCATACTCATTCTTAAGTTATCACAAACATCTTCTGCCGCTTCTATTTTATCTATCCAGCACCATCTGGTTATATTCCAGGAACCTGAAGCCCCAGCGCTCATAAAGGCGTTTGGCGTTGACATTACTTTCTGTGACTTCGATTCTGAAGCGCTTGTATTCCGGATAATGGTCCACAATCCAGTGATAGGCTTTTGTGCCGTACCCTTTTCCCCGGCATTCCGGTGTAAAGTACATTTCTTCCATGAACATGCACATTCCGCCGACTTCCGATGCATAATAGCCGGTCACATAACCATATCCAACAACTTTCTCATCTTCCAGCATCACCAGACCGCTGATATATGGCATCGTCGGGTCTGTGGCCGCATCAAATGTACGCTCCAGCACCGCTGTGTCTACATCGTGTTCAACTGCCGGACTATGATAAAAGGTAATCACCATCGGCATAATGACCGCTTTATCTTCCGGTTTCATTTCTCGGATATTAAACATACTATTTTCCCCATTCCTTCTATATTCTACAACAATTTCTATCTCATATCCGTCCAGCATGGCGGAAGATTCTGAACTTTCATACGAATTGGCTCAGGATATATCTGTCCCTTCAAATCCAGTTCGACTTTCTCAATAACTTCCGGCTCAACCGGTTCATTGACCTCAACCCCCGGAATCGGGAAATCAACAGGTCTTGTCTTCACTTTCTCAAGACGCCATATCTCATCCATGCCTTCAATGACTTTACCAAAAACAGGATAGGTTCCCTTATGATCCGGGCAGTCACGCAGCGGGAAAAAGAATTCGCAACTGGCCAGTCCATCCTCACCATAACCGCCCATGCAGACACAGCCCGGATGGGAATCCAACGGTTCGATCTCCGGATGCAGTTCAAACTCATTCGGAATCAGATACTGGCACTCCTTGTGTCCAAATGCCTGGTACGTCACGTCCACCCAGTTGCCCGGAACAATTCTTTGAATCGCATGATGATCCATAAATCCCCGGGATGCCGCATAAATAAAACTGTTGACAGTATTCGGCGCAGCTTCCGGCAAAAGTTCAATCACAATTTTACTGCCGTTGGCCATATGTAAAGTTGCTGTAGGATGTGTATTCATAGGTATTTGCCTCCATAATAAAACAAAGAATGTGCCTCGGCATATTCCTTTAAACCAACAAAGCGTACTTCACATCTTCTCAGATGCAAAGTACACTTTCTCTTATTTCTTCACTTATTCATTGTATCATTCTTCAATATCTGATGCAAGCCCGGACAAGCGCCAACAAATTAACCGATAATCTGAAGTTCCTTTGGATAGTGATTCAGCACCTCACAGCCATCCTCTGTCACCAGCACCAGATCTTCCACACGGACACCTGTATCATCTGTCAGATAAATACCCGGCTCAATAGAGAAAATCATACCCGGAACGGCTTTGTCTGTATTCACAGAAGAAACATCACCAAACTCATGCTCTGAAAGTCCGATAAAATGACCCAGACGATGGTTAAACTGCGGACCGTAGCCTTCATCAGTGATCAGCTGACGGGCTGTATTGTCCAATTCACAAAGAGGAATGCCCGGTTTGATCTTGGCAATGGCCGCTTCGTTCGCTTTGCGGACTGTTTCATAAATATGACGGTGTTCGTCACTCACTTCCTTGAAGTAGAAAGTACGTGTCATATCAGAACAATAGCCCTTTCTGATGCATCCTACATCAAAGAGGACGCAGTCACCGGCTTTCAACACGGTATTGTCCGGTTCATGATGCGGGTCTGCTGCATTGGCACCAAAAGCAACCAGCGGTTCAAAGGAGTAACCGTCCGCACCCAAATCCATATAAATCTTCAGCATCTGGTCTGCCAGTTCTTTCTCTGTAACACCTTCATGGACAATGGCCTTGAACTGTGCCATGGCCTTGTCGTTGATGTCTGAAGAAATACGCATCAGGTCCTGCTCTTCTTCATCCTTGATGCCTCTTGTATTGTCCACAGCCAGAGAAGCATTGACAAACCCGGCTGCCGCTTTCATCTCCATCAGCGGCAGCAAAAATCTTGCTTTCAGTTCTTTATCCACACCCAGAGGTGCATCTTTGTCGAGATACTTAGCCACGATCTCCATAGCAGGATCTGTGTCGGAATACCATACCTTTTCAATACCCACTTCCTGAGGTACTGTAAATAATCTGTTCAGGAAAAAGGCATGATGGCCGTCTTCTCTCAGATATAAACCATAAAAACGTTCAAAAGGTGACACATAAACACCGGTGAGATAATAAATGGACATCGGATCAACGATCAGCATCTGATGCAGTCCCATTTTCTTCAGGGCTGCCATAATTCTGTCTACTCTATTCTGCTTCATAGCAAATGCTCCTTTCAAATCTTCATCTGCCGTCAAGTATATCACTTTCTATAGCGGTTTTCTATAGTTTATCTGACTTTCGTAAATTTTATTATTAACGCATCAAAGTTTTCAACGCTTTAACCGCATTTTCTCCGGCAATTCGGCCTGAATTAACCGCAAAGCCGAAACCGTGTCCACTCATGACAACATTGTATACGTCCGCATCTGCGCCGCCGAAATCCACACCGGCTACATAAAGATTCTCAACCGGTTTGTAATCACCGCCTAAAGCTTCAAAGCGTTCATTGACACGAATACCGCCATGGGTGATCAGCATGTCTTCTCCGGCCTTAATGGCATAATAAGGGCCTTCCTCCATAGACAGCATATAACGCTTATCCTTGGCAAACCAACCGTCTCTTCCTTCCTTGCAGAAGCCGTTGTATTCCTCCATAGACGCTTTCACTGTTTCTTCATCACAGCCGATAAACGCAGCCAGTGCTTCATAACTGTCTGCTTTGCAGAGAACACCGTCCGCAATGGCCTGCTCCATGGTAGTGTCCAGTCTTTCTTCCACATTCGGCGGCATATGAATCGTCTCAATCATATCCTTGCCGTCGCTCAGGGTCTGGTCTAACAGTGCCTGATTGAAAACAACCCATACCTGACCATCCGGCTGACGCAAGCAGGCATTAAAGGATACTGCGAAATTATACACAATCCCTTCATCTGCAAAACGTTCACCAAAACGATTCAGCCACACATTGTATGGTTTGCCTAGGAAAAGATTCAGCGCATCATATCCCTTAATCTTCGGTGCTGCCGCTTCCATGGTAAAGTTGCCTTCCACTTCCGCACCAGCTTCCAAAGCCATACGAATGCCATCTCCCGGATGACGCATACCGCCGCCCTGACCGACCAGTTCACGTCTGAATCCCGGATAATACTGTTCCACCATTTCATCGTTACCGGCGAAACCACCTGTACAAAGAATCACCTTTTGCGCATGAATGGTCACTTCACCGTCTTTTGTCTCACAAACAGCACCACACACACTGCCATCTGCATTTTGAAGCAATGTCTTACCTTTCGCATTTGTCAGAATACGTACACCTTTTTCCTCGCAAATCCGTTTTAAGTTACGAATCACACAATGTCCGACATTCTCCTCAGCCTCCGTAATATGAAAGACTTCCGGTGTCTGATTCGGAATGTGATGCACCACATCACAGAATTCAACCCCTTTATCCATCAGCCAGTCGACAGTATCCCCACTTTTATCAATCAATGTACGGATAATCCTGCCATCAATCTTCCAATGGGAATAATTCATACAATCTTTGAAAATCTGATCTCTATCCGCAAACACCAGCTTCTTGCGCTGCACCTTACTGTCCACACCAAAAATGCCCCTTGGAAAAAGGCCATTGCCGCCTACTGCCGCATTCGCTTCCGCAACCATTACATCAGCACCAAACTCAGCCGCAGCCACTGCAGCTGCCATCCCTGAAGCGCCACCACCAATGATTAAAATCTCTGTCTGCATCTTCATTTTCTATATCCTCCTGTTTCATATCTATTATTGTATGGTACATTTTTTATACTAAGTACATGATACAAGTCACATTCTGACTTGTCAATTACGCAGAAAAAAGTGACATAGTACGTCACAACATACTATAGAGGATTGTTCTACAATTCAAAATTTATCTATTTACTAATAAATTTTGTTGACACCTTAATAAAAATCCTTTACAATAGTAGGTGATAAGAAACGAAGTTTACTACCGCATAACAATTTATTGTTCAGACGGGCTGCTCGTTTCTTTTTTTGTTCTTATGAAGTCATAAAGATAAAGTTTTCCTGACGAATCGCATCGTACTAACATTCTTGCCGAATAAATATTGTATCTTATAAGTCTTTTTTCTGAATCATATACCGGAATTCCAAATTTTGTATCATAACGATACCATCCATATTTTGCTTTGGACTTGTGCTTCTTGTTAAAATCATCCGATACGAGCTTATTCGTCGCAGTATTAATCAGTTCTCCGATTGCTGAAATAATATTGGCTTTCGCCTTTTCATTCGCACCTTTCAAACTTATTTTGTCCCTTGAATGACAAAACTCATCTGGAAAATCTGAGCCTATGTATACTTTTTCCGACGTTTCCAATATTTCATAGTGCTTTCCAATGTATTCTTTTAAATATTCTTCTATATATTTCCAGTCTACTATCATAAAAAATGTCCCGAACCAGCCAACTCACGGCAGCATCTGTTGCCGTCCTGTTTAAAATCCACAGGGCGCAGAAGCGATTTCCGCGCCCCATGAAGAAATCATCCGAAAATGATGGACTATTTGATTGTGATCTGTGTCAGATCCAGTGAATATGGATCAGAAGCAGCGACACCGTCAAGTCTTGTGTTGTATGCAATATGTGCAGGTGCCTGAGCGATCATAAGCCATGGACCGTTCTCATATGTATCGTCCTGAATCTTTTCAAGAACAGCGGTACGGGCATCGTTGTCTGTTGCATTCAGTGCATCTGCGTAAAGCTGAGCCAGATCAGGATCCATATCTGTTGTCCAGCCTGCTCTTAAACCAACGGACTGACCCGGAAGGAATTCAAGCTGTACGTTAGGATCGTTGTAATCTGTTGACCAGTACATAACTGTGAAACCAATCTTGCCGTCACGGTAATCATCGCCAAAACCTGCTGCCCATGGCTGGGAAACGATATTGACATTGATGCCGATCTGAGAAAGGTCATCTTTAACCTTCTGAGCAAGGTCTGTCAGAAGAACACCTTCCATATCAAGGTCACAAACAGGCATGTCGATATCAAAACCATCCGGATAGCCTGCATCTGCTAAAAGCTGTTTTGCTTCGTCAATATTAGTGTAATCTGCAGGGCGCTGTCCTTTTGCACCCATGAAACCATCCTGGATGATGGAATAAGGTGTCTCTGCGCCTTCACCGACGATTGTCTGAATACCTGTGTAATCCAGTGCTTTACGGATAGCCTGCTGTACCTTTGGATTAGAAACAGGGCCGCCGTATTCTTCGTTCATATTCATCAAAAGGAAACCAACTGTCTTTGTTGCAGTGTTGATCTTGGCAACATTGTCGCCTGTCAGTTCAGACATTGTATCATCTGTCATGTTCATGGCAATATCAAGGTCACCTGAAGATAATGTCATCATCTGTGTATTGGCATCCGGCTGGATCTTGATGACATATTTGTCAACATTTGTAGACTCATCCCAGTAGTTAGGGTTCTTCTCCAGAACGATTTCAGAATCAGGTGTATAGCTTGTCATGATGTACATACCTGAACCTGCACTTGCTGTGTCAAGATAAGCCTGTGCTGTATCTGTTGAAGAAGCGTCTGCTGCATCTGTACCGCCATGTTCCTTAACAACCGCGCTGTCAAGAACTGCCAGTGAGCTGTATGTCAGCTTTGAAAGGATTGCACTGTCAGCCTGTGTCAGATGGAAAACAACTGTGTAATCATCCGGTGTTTCAATGCTGTCGATAGTATCGCAGATGAAGGATGGATTACCCTGAAGATTCTTACAACGATTAATACTGAAAGCGACATCGGCAGATGTCATCTTATTGCCGCTTGCAAAAGTAACATTTTCTTTCAGTTTAACGGTTAAAGTCTTATTGTCATCTGAGAATTCATAAGAATCTGCCAGACAAGGCTCTGCCGCACCGTCATTGCTGTAGAATTTGAAAAGGTTCTCATAACATGCATTAATACCAAGCGGTGGATATTTCTCGTAAACATATCCTGGATCCAGTGTGGAGAAGCCGGCACCGATTGCCACTGTTACTGTTGTGCTGCCGCCTGCTGCTGAATCGCTTCCGGCTTCTGAAGAAGCAGCATTTGTCCCGCCTGATGCAGGTGCTGCTGTGTCAGATGCACCGCCGCCGCATGCTGTGCAGCTTAAGACTACAGCAATGCCCAGAGCCATTGCTAAAAATTTCTTTTTCATAATCTTAACCTCCTAAATAGAAATTTCTTATGTATGGTGATTGCGAAATACTCCGTTCTGTAATGCCTACCTGTTATTCGGCCGTTTCCGCAATTATCATTGAATTAAATTTATTCGTATAAATGGCAGGCCACATAATGTCCCGGCGCCACTTCCTTAAGTTCCGGTGCCGTCTGTCTGCACTTGTCGCAGGCCTTCGGACATCTTGTGTGAAAATGGCATCCTGAAGGCGGATCATAAGGGCTCGGCACTTCACCTTCCAGATGAATACGCTCCTTCTGTTCTTCCTGATCAACCTGAGGAATCGCTGACAGCAATGCCTCTGTATAAGGATGATAGCGTTTTTCATAAAGCTGATCGTAATTGGCGATCTCAACCATTTTGCCGAGATACATAACGCCGACACGGTCACTGACCTGATAAACAACATTCAGATTATGTGAAATGAAGAAATAGGTTAATCCCAGTTTCTCTTTCAGTTCCTGCAAAAGGTTCAACACCTGTGCCTGAACAGAAACATCCAGCGCGGATACCGCTTCATCACAGATAATAATCTGGGGTTCCAGTGCCAGCGCCCTGGCAATACCGATACGCTGTTTCTGTCCACCGGAAAGCTCATGCGGATATCGGCTCAGATGATAACTGTCCAGCCCCACCAACTGCAGCAGTTCCATAATCTTCGCATCCACATCGATCTTGTCTTTGAGGTTGTGAATTTCAAAAGGTTCCATCAAAATCTGCTTGATGGTTCTTCTTGGATTGAGACAGGCCGAAGGATCCTGGAAAATAATCTGAGCTTCCTTGCGCATTTCCTTTAACTGTGCGCCTTTTAAACCTGCAATATCTGTCCCGTTTAAATAAATATGACCATCTGTCGGCTGCTGGAGTCTGATCAGCGTCCTGCCAAGGGTACTCTTACCGCATCCGCTCTCGCCGACAACACCAAAGGTCTCACCTTTCATGATCTCAAAGGATACATCATCAACGGCTTTGACTGTCTGGCCCCTTTTCTTGCCTTTAAAATAAACTTTGACATGGTCGGCTTTCACCAGCACTTCTTTGTCATTTGCTGCCATCAGCTAACCCTCCTTCTTCTCGGCTGCATCCGCATACAGCCAGCATCTTACCTGACGTTCTTCCGACAGCTGTACAACCGGCGGCTCGCCCTGCTTGCACTGTTCTGTCGCATGCGGACATCTCGGCCAGAAACTGCATCCCGAAATCCGCTCTGTCGGATTCGGCACAACACCCTCAATGGTCTCAAGCGGCGGACGCTCCTTTGTAATTCTCGGAATCGCACTCATCAGGCCGACTGTATAAGGATGCTTCGGATCATTGAAAAGCTCTCGAACAGGGGCTTTTTCAACAATTCGTCCGGTATACATAACAATGACCGTATCACACAGCTCACTGACAACACCTAAGTCATGGGTAATGAAGAGAACTGATGTATTCATCTGCTCATTCAAACCTCTGATCAGATCCAGGATCTGTGCCTGAATCGTCACATCAAGGGCCGTTGTCGGTTCATCGGCGATCAAAATCTGCGGTTGGCAAGCCAACGCCATGGCGATCATAACACGCTGTCTCATACCACCGGACATCTGGTGCGGGTACTCATGAGCCCTCACTTCCGGGTTGGCAATCCCCACTGCCTGCATCATACGAATGGCCTCTTCCATGGCCTCCTTCTTATTCATTCCGCGGTGGAGACGAAGTGACTCTGCAATCTGCCTGCCGCACTTGATGATTGGATTCAGGGAAGTCATTGGCTCCTGAAAGATCATGGAGATCTCATTCCCCCGGATCTTCTGCATATCTTTCTCTGATTTCTTCACAAGATCCTGTCCCTTATAAAGAATCTCTCCGCCGACAATCTCACCTGGAGGATTCGGGATCAGCTGCATAATACCAAGAGAAGAAACACTCTTACCGCTTCCGCTCTCGCCGACAATGCCGAGCTTTTCACCTTTATGTAATGTATAATTCAAATGATTAATGGCTTTGACCGTGCCTTCCACAGTCTTAAATTCCACGCATAAATCTTTGATCTCTAATATTTTCTCACTCTGATTCCATCAAACTGCATTCTCTATTCACATCGTATCAATGTCTTCTTTTGCATAATGTGATTGTACACTTTAAAACGCTTTTGTACGCCAAATTGCTTTCGTGCTTTGATGCGCCAACACGTTATAGTTATATCCTTTTACAGTTTTTTATATGTATAACAAAAAAGATACCATACTTTTTTTCAGAATTCAACACAATTCTTTCACAAATATAAAAAAATCTCCTAGTGTTCCCAGAGGAAATACTTATAAAAACTTTTTTGAGTACAGTCCCAAAATATTAAAAAGTGTTTTCACAAGAAGAATACATTGTCTGAATTATGATATACTAAATGTGTATATGTACAGATAAAATTTTATTCATAATGAATATTTCATTTATTGAGGTACCTAACTATCCCGAAAGAAGGAATTTATATGTCTTTTTTGGAATGTCTTCTCCGACTGACAGCCTGGCCGATGACACCGCCGGTTCTTTACGGGCCTTTTCATTTGCTCGCAGCCTTTGGCGGAAGCGCTGCGGCTATTTGGGCTGCATGGCTTTTCTCCCCTAAAGATCATCCAAATACAAACACTCGTATTCATCAACAGAAATTTGACCGAATCATGTTGATTTCCGGTGTAATTCTTCTAATCGGCGAATTATATAAACAGCTGATGAATTTTTATGTTGTCAATGGCCACGTTTATGACTGGTGGATTTTTCCATTTCAACTTTGCAGTCTCCCCATGTATCTGTGTCCCCTGTTGATCATAATACATAACGAAAAAAGGCACAGAATTCTCTGTACCTTTTTGCTTGATTTCAATATGATGGGGGCTGTTGCCACCTTTATCGACCCCTCCGGTATTTTTCATTCGTACTGGATGCTGACACTGCATGGCATCCTTTGGCATCTGATGTTGATTTTTGTCGGATTCGTCATTATTTTCAGTCACGAAGCCGATCTTACAACCAGAGGCTTCCTTCGGACACTGCCACTTTTTGCCTTTTTCTGTCTGGCAGCCGAAGTTCTGAATGGTATCCTGCATCGCTTCAGCGCCGCCAACCTGTTCTATATCTCCCCATGGGAAATGTCTACCCAGCTGCTCTTTGGCGATATCGATCGGATACTCGGCCGTCCGATAGGCATTCTCCTGTACATTCTTGCGATGGCTGCCGGCGCCTGGCTCATTCATAATATTGCCAGGAAGATAATTATTTTCCTGAAACGCAAACATGTTTTCCACTAAAGGCAACGCCATATTTATAAATATGATGAATACCTTTACTGATTAATTCTGAATCATACCTTTTAGACTCAATCTGCTGCAGCGCTTTTTGAGACAACTTTTTCAAGGTTTTCTCATCGCAGCCTTTCTCTGCTTTCAACTCGATCAGGATTCCCGGCAGATGCTTATTTTTTGGCATAAGCTGAATATCATATCTGCCATCACCCGACTCGCGATTGGACGTCACATAGGAATCATTGACTAACGCGCACAATCCCAACACAAAGCCGTGGTAAAAATTCTCCCCTGCCGTATCAAAAGCGCTCACCGTCTGTGTCAACAATGTTTGTATTCTCTGCTGAAGCATTTCACTGTCACCAATATACATAGCCTCCTGAACAGAAATCACTGTAGACGGCAATATCATATTTTCCAACTTTTGCAATATTTCTTTACTGTAGACATAACGAATTTCCTTATTCGGCAATGCCACTTCACACATGTAATCGCCATTATAGGCTATATCCATACGTATAACTTTCAAATAACCTGCAACCAGGAGAAAACTGTAAATGCTAGACGGATTTCTTTTAATCTGCGGGTAAATAACATCCGTATCAATATAAGTCACAAAGGATTCCCCATCAAGCAAAGCAATCAGTTTCTCATAAACCTCTGTGTCTGCTTCATGTATAATCTCACCTATAATGTCATTACTGCCTGTTGCCTGCCAAAACGCTCTTGCTGCGCAGTCATTATTAAAATAATTGATCACCGACCATGGGTTGAAAATCTCTGTTTTGCCAAAACGATAGCCCTCATACCAATCACAAATCTCTTCATACCTGTCTGACTTGCCATAATACTCAGCCATTTCTCTGACTTCATCTGATGTAAATCCAAAATAGGCACTGTATTTATTATCAAGCACCGAACGGATGGAAAGGTTATTTAAGCCGCTGAAAATACTTTCTTTGGCCACCCTGAGAATCCCTGTCATAAAACCAAAGGACAAATGCCTGTTATCCTTCAGACCACCGGAAAACAGATTTCTCATAAACAAAATCACTTCATCGTAAAATCCATGCATATATCCCTGTTGAATCGGGATATCATACTCGTCAATAATAATCATCGGTGCAATACCGTAATGTTTGTCCAATGCAGCTGACAGATCTGCCAAAGCTCCCGAAAGTTCTGCCTCGTCTGCCTGCTCCGACACTAGCCGTGCAAACATTTTTTTGTCATACTCATCGCAGCGCTCACTTGTCTGGATCTCCCTATGTCTATAGGCTTCCTTCATGATCAGTTTACGAATCTGCTCAAAAGTATCTTCCCAGGTGCCAAATTTAATATCCTTAAACGTGAGAAAAATAACCGGATACTTTCCCTGATAACTGCGATACTGCTCACCGCACTGCCAAATCTTTTTATCTTTAAAATAAATGGATGTATCTTCCTCTGTTTTCTCAAAGAAAGTACGCAGCATATCCATATTAAGCGTCTTGCCAAAACGTCTTGGTCTTGTAAAGAGAGACACCAATGGACGCTCATCGATAAATTCTTTGATCATCATCGTTTTATCCACATAGTAGTATTCTGTCGATGCCCGACGATAATCAGAAATCCCCACAGGCAATGGCTTTTTGACAAACTTTTCTTTATGATTGCCCTGTATGAAATCATTCATTTGTGCATACCTTCCTTTCCAAATTTATACAATCCCCGTTATTCGCATCAGATAAATACCGATCGTCATAACAACAACAGAACACGGTACTGAGGCCAGTATGGCATTGGCCGCCAGGCCATCGTCGCCGCCCATGCTCCTGGTCATAATAAACACATTCATGGCCGTCGGCACTGCAAACAGAACGAATACCGTCACGATTTCTTCCGTTGGCATACCCAGGAAAATCGTCAGCAGCGTCATCGCGACAGGCCCAAGGATCAGCTTGAACAATAGTGCCAGACGGATGGCTTTTCCTTCTCCCCTGACCGAATTATCCACCATTCTGGCTCCGATCATCAGCAGTGCCATCGGTGTCGAGATGGCCCCGAGATAAGTCAGGGATTTCTCAGCCGCATAAGGCAGCGGAAGCCCGGTCATGGCATAGAGTACACCAAAAATAACCGCCAGGATCATCGGATTCTTCAAAATATTTAAAAGTAGCTTCCCCGGCTTCATCCCTGACATATCGCCGCTATATATAGAAAGAATCAGAACACCCAGAATATTATAAACCGGCATGATAAATGTCAGCACAAGCACCGAACAGGCCACATGATCCGTCTGAAGAATATTCTCGATGATCGGCAAGCCAATATAAATATAATTGCCTCTGTATGCACTGTGTACTGCTGCTGCAACCTTCCTTCCGTCATGAATACAATGGCTGATCACCAGCCAGGCCAAAAGAAAAACGCCGATGGTTCCACCGACTGTCACAAGGATAAATCGGGGATTCATCAGCTCAGTAAAATCACTTCCGGCCACGTCCAGAAACATCCGGGCCGGAAGTGCATAATAAAACACAACATTGGAAATAGAACCGACGAAATGCTCATCGACGGTTCCTCTCCGCCGCATAAAATAACCAATCGCAACAACAATAAAAACAGGCAGAATGGTATTCACACTAAAAATCAGGTCATTCAACATTTCGCCCATAACATTTCTCCTGTTTTAAAGAGCTAAAAATTACAATTCGCAATTGTTGACTGTACGTGGGAATGGGATAACGTCTCTGATATTGCCCATACCTGTCAGGTACATCACGCATCTCTCGAAACCAAGGCCAAAACCTGCATGACGTGTTGAACCGTATTTTCTCAGGTCAAGATAGAAGCTGTAATCTTCTTCCTTCAGACCCAGTTCTTTCATACGTGTCAGCAGCTTGTCGTAATCATTCTCACGCTCACTGCCGCCGATGATCTCGCCGATACCAGGTACCAACATATCCATAGCAGCAACTGTCTTGCCGTCCGGATTCTGTTTCATATAGAATGCCTTAATATCCTTCGGATAGTCTGTCACAAATACAGGGCGTTTGAAAATCTTCTCTGTCAGATAACGCTCATGCTCTGTCTGAAGGTCGCAGCCCCAGCTGACTTTGTAATCAAATTCATCATTGTGCTTCTCCAGCAGTTCAATGGCCTCTGTATAAGTCACACGGCCGAAATCGGAAGTTCTCACATGCTCCAGTCTTTCAAGAAGGCCCTTGTCCACAAACTGGTTGAAGAACTTCATTTCTTCAGGTGCATGCTCCAATACATAGCCGATGACATACTTCATCATGCTCTCTGCCAGTTCCATATCATCCTGAAGATCAGCAAAAGCGATTTCCGGCTCAATCATCCAGAACTCAGCCGCATGGCGGGTTGTGTTGGAATTCTCAGCACGGAATGTTGGTCCGAATGTGTAAATGTTGCGGAATGCCATAGCAAATGTCTCGCCGTTTAACTGACCGCTGACAGTCAGGTTCGTTGGTTTGCCGAAGAAATCCTCTGAAAAATCAACCTTGCCCTCTTCAGTCTTCGGTACATTGTTCAGATCCATCGTTGTCACCTGGAACATCTCGCCGGCACCTTCGCAGTCACTGCCTGTGATCAGCGGTGTATGCACGTATACAAAATCTCTCTCCTGAAAAAACTGATGGATCGCATAAGCAATAAGAGAACGCACTCTGAATACAGCTTCAAATGTATTGGTTCTCGCCCTTAAATGTGTCAGTGTACGAAGATATTCAAATGTATGTCTCTTCGGCTGCAGCGGATAATCCGGTGTGGAAGCACCTTCGATCTCAACTGTCTCAGCCTGGATCTCAAATGGCTGCTTCGCCTTCGGTGTAGCCACCAGCTGGCCCTTAACAATCACAGCTGCACCTACGTTCAGATGGCAGATGTCGCTGAAATTCGCCATAGCATCATGGAAAACAACCTGTAAAGGCTCAAAATAAGTACCGTCATTCACAACAAGGAAACCAAATGTCTTGGAATCTCTGATGTTGCGCACCCAGCCGCCGATTTCAACTGTCTGACCGAGATAAGTGTCGCGATTTCTGAAAATCTCTCTGATTGTTGTTAACTTCTGCATATAAAATTCCTCCGAATTGATTTTAAAATAGATGATAATACGCAATTACTTTTATTCTACCACAGCTTTCCGCAAAATACCATGCAAAAACAGAGGTGTTTTCATATTAAATATATGGTATACTGATAACAGTTTTTAAGAAAAATCATCCGAAGGAGGTTCACGCATGCACAATCGATCAAAGCACACATACTGTGCATCCCTGTTCTTCCTGCTATTGATATTGCTGTTTGGCAGTTCCTGCCTTCTGACCGGCTGTTCAGGCGGCACCTCATCGAAGGCAGAGGCAAATGCCGGCCACTCCGTCAGTTCCAGGGCAGATGGCTCCGGCAACTCCGGCTCGGATGCAGACGGCTCCGGCTCAGATGCAGACAGTTCCAGCCAAAAGCGTGCCGATGCCTATGCCTCCCTTGTTCCCACCGCATCCGGTGAGACATGCTATGGTGATGACAGTGTTTCCATTGACGCCTCCAACATTTCCGATGGGTATGTGATGATCCGCTACACAGGCCGCTCCGAGAAAGCCAAGGCCCAGATCACCATTCCCGACGGTACCGTCTATACATACACCATCAAAGGCAGCGATTACAACACTTTTCCGCTGACCGGCGGTAATGGCGATTACACCCTCAAAGTCTATGAATGGGTAGTTGACAACAGTTACGCCCTTGCCTTTTCCAAGGATCTCTCCGTCAGCCTCAGCGATGAATTCAAGCCATTTCTCTATCCGAATCAATATGTCTGGTTCACCGGTGATTCTCAGGTCGTCGCTCTGGGCAGAGAATTATCCGACCAGTCTGCCGACGATCTGGACTACGTGCAGAATAGCTATTACTATGTGATCCGGAATATTTCCTATGACAACGATAAAGCTGAGAATACACCCACCGACTATGTGCCGGATATTGACACGATACTGGAAGAAAAGAAAGGCATCTGCTTCGACTATGCCTCTCTGATGGCCGCATTGCTGCGCTCCCAGTCCATTCCGACGAAACTGGAAGTCGGTTATTCCGGCGAAGCCTATCATGCCTGGATCAGCGTTTACCTCACTGAATCCGGATGGGTGGACAATATTATCGAATTCGACGGCAAAGACTGGGTACTCATGGATCCGACCCTGGCCGCCAACAACAGTTCCAAAGCCGTTGCCAAATATATCGGAGACGGCAGCAAATATACCGTGAAATACTCTTATTAATCCTGCATCCACAGTTTTCCTGTCAATCTGTGGATCCATACAATATCCTGCATTTATGGAGGGAATGATCATGAACAAATCACCACAATTAAACCCACTTTCCAATCCGGAACTTTCTGCTTTCTGCAGCCAGTTATCCCTGATCCTGCGTTCCGGTATCTCTGCTCTGGAGGGGATTTCCATCATGCTGGAGGATGCATCTTCGGAGGAAGAGAAAGCCATTCTCAACGCACTCTCGGAGAATCTTCAGGAAACAGGCTCATTGAACGAAGCATTGGAACAGACACAGCTTTTTCCGGCTTATATGATACGTATGATCCGGATCGGTGAAGAAACCGGAACACTGGACGATGTCATGGCCGCCCTCAGCGACCACTACACCCGTGAAGATACCATTGCCCGAACGATCCGCAGCGCTGTCACTTATCCAATGATTATTATCAGCATGATGATCGTTGTTATCCTCGTATTGATCATCAAAGTCATGCCGATCTTCAACCAGGTCTTCATTCAGCTCGGTTCGGAAATGTCCGGATTTTCCAGAGTTCTGATGGACCTCGGCAATACCATCAACCGTTATTCCGTTGTATTCATTGCGGTTCTTGCAGTCATCGTCATTGGCTTTTTTGCCTACAACCACACCGCCAAAGGTGCCGCTTTCTTAAGAGGACTCGGCAGCCATATTCCTGCCATCCGACGTATGCATCATGATATTGCATCCTGCCGGTTTGCCAGCGGCATGGCGCTGACTCTCAAAAGCGGCATGGCTCCTGAAGAATGTCTGCGCCTTGTCCGCGAATTAAATGATGATGAAGCCTTTCAGAAAAAGCTGACCGAATGCGAACAATTACTGGAAAACGGTACAGATTTTACAGCTTCACTCCATCAAACAGGTATTTTCACCGGCGTCTATGCCCGTATGGCTTCCATCGGCTTCAAAACCGGCTCACTGGATCAGGTGATGTCCGATATTGCTGAACTCTATCAGGAGGATCTGGATAACCGTATGAGCAATACATTATCCATCTTAGAGCCAACCCTTGTCATTGCGCTCTCACTTGTTGTCGGTTTCATTTTACTGTCCGTTATGCTTCCGCTCGTCGGAATCATGTCCAGCATCTAAGTCAGGAGGCCCACTTATGGTACGATTTCAAAATCAAAAGAAAAGCCGGAAAAACCGCCGGGTTTTTCTGTCCATTTGTGTTTTTCTGGTCATTCTTCTGCTTTTTATCTCCGGCATTGATTCATTTTCGGACAGCACCCGCCGTCATCAGAAAGAAAGCCTGGAGCGGGCATTAAACCGCAGCATCGTCTATTGCTATGCAACGGAAGGCACCTATCCCGAAAGTCTGGAAGACCTGAAAGCGCATTATGGTCTGACCTATGACGAAGACCTCTTTTTCGTAGATTATCAGACCGTCGGTGCCAATATTTATCCGGATGTGACCATCATTGAAAAGGGGGCAGGCAAATGAGATTTCAATCCAGGAAACATCATATCATTGATATTTTATTTCCCATCTCCCTGTATTTTGTTTTTACGGTATCGGCCCTGACAGTGCTTCTGCTGGCCACGAATGTTTACCGTACAACCACTGAGAACTCGGCTTTGAACTTTAACGCCAACACTTCTCTTTCCTATATTACTGAGAAAATTCACCAGAACGATACCGAAGGTGCCGTATCTATCGGCAGTTTTGACGGTCATCAGGCACTGATTCTGAAGCAGCATTACAACGACACGGAATATGTCACTTATATTTATGTCAGTGAGGGAAATCTGATGGAATTGTACACCAAAAGCAGTGCAGATGTCGATGTCGGCTCAGGCAAAGTCATTCTGCCGCTGCAGTCATTGGATATGGAGATGTCTCAATCGGATCTCCTGCATTTGACATGTACCGATGCGCAGGGACACACCGTTGCGTCCTATATCAGCATCCACAGTGAGTCATAGCACCTGTCACGGGAAAGGAATAGGATTCATATGAAATATCAACGTCACAATAATACATCCAGTCTGTTTCTTCTGGAACTTATACTTGCCGTTCTGTTTTTTTCCGTTGCAAGTGCCCTCTGCATCCAGATTTTTACCAAAGCCCATCTGATGAGCCAGGATGCCAGGGATCTGAATTTTGCCGTCAATGAAGTCAGCAGTATGGCCGAACAGATTTCAGCCGGCACTCTGCATCCAGATACGGCAGCTTCACCCGGTGATACAGCGTCTGATCCGTCCACACAGATGCCCGACGGTACATTGCAGGATGCCGCCGCCTACTATGACAGCAGCTATACATCCTGTGAAAAAGCGGATGCCGTTTATGTCCTGACCGTCCATTATGAACCGGAGGATACCCTTCTGAAGGCCCATATTTCCATGGATACCATCGATGACAACCGGAATATCTACACACTGGATGTCACCAAACATCGACAAAGGAGGGCCGAATCATGAGAAAACAGTCAGAAAAAGCCCCGGCACCTTTTTTTAACATCGGCGCCTCTTCTCTCCTTGTCATCTTCCTGATCCTCTGTCTGGTGACCTTTGCCATCCTGACACTGACCAGCGCCAAAAGTGATGCCGACTTTGCAGAGAAACTGGCCTATCACAAAACGAACTACTATGCGGCCTGCAATACAGCAGAAAGCACCCTGGATAAGATCGATGCCATCCTGGCCGATGCCTGGCAGCTGTCAGACACCGGCACCAGCAAGAATTCGATAAATAACGACAGCAGCCAGCCTGACTCGACGAGCAGCGACACTGCTGCTGTCTTCACTGAAATCGAGACCCAATTGACAGCACTCGATAGCCGCGAACAGCTGCAGCTCTCCATGGATTTTACACAGAGTGAACCAACCGTTTCCTATGCTGTCGCCATCGATGACAAACAGAACCTCTGTGTCACGCTGACACTGACCGCAGCGCCTGCCAAAGGAGAGGCTTACTACCGCATTTCACAGTGGCAGGTTCAGTCTTCCGGTGAGTGGAAGGGCGATCAGACTTTGAATTTAATGAAATAAAATTTAGCAAAAACCAAAGGAGATTTTTATGAACGCCAGAGAAATACTTGAACAGGCCGTCAGAGAAGATGTTTCGGATATTTTTATCGTAGCCGGACTTCCTGTTTCATGCAGAAAAAACGGCAATATCATTCAGACACAGGAAGAAAAACTCTTCCCGAAAGAAACTGAAGCATTATTAAATGAAATCTATGGCATGGCCGGAGACCGTGATATGATGAATCTGCTGGTCCATGGTGATGATGATTTCTCATTTGCCATACCCGGGGTTTCCCGTTTTCGTGTCAGTGCCTACAAACAGCGCGGCGCTCTGTCAGCCGTTATCAGTGTCATCACATTACAGCTGCCGAATCCACAGGAGCTTGGCATTCCTGAAGCTGTTATGCAGTTTGCCGATCACACCAGGGGCATGATCCTTGTCACCGGCTCCGCCGGCAGCGGCAAGTCCACCACCCTTGCCTGCCTGATCGACCGCATCAACAACACGCGAAATACGCATATTATTACCCTGGAAGACCCGTTGGAATACCTGCACCGTCACAATAAGAGCATTGTCAGTCAGCGAGAGATCAAGATTGATACGGACAATTATGTCACCGCTCTGAAGGCCTCCCTGCGCCAGAGCCCGAATATTATCCTGCTGGGCGAAATGCGTGACTATGAAACCATCAGCGTTGCCATGACAGCCGCCGAGACCGGTCATCTCCTTTTCTCCACGCTGCACACCATCGGAGCAGCCAATACCATCGACCGGATCATCGATGTCTTTCCGCCAAACCAGCAGCATCAGATCGCCGTTCAGCTGTCCATGGTCTTAAATGCCGTCATCTCACAGCAGCTTGTGCCGACGGTAGACGGACAAATGGTACCTGCCTTCGAGATTATGAGCGTCACACCGGCCATCCGCAATATGATCCGCGACAACAAAGTCCACCAGATCGACGGCCTCATTGCCACATCGGCCAAAGATGATATGATCTCCATGGATATGAGTCTGATGAACCTCTGTAAACAGGGCATCATTACAAAGGAAACTGCGCTGACCTACGCATCCAATCCGGAAATGCTGAAAAAAAGGCTGTAAAGCAGAATGCCTTTCCGCGGCATAATAAAAAAGGCCGGACTAAAAATATCTGCTTTAAGTCCGGCCTAAATAATCTAAATTCTTTCAAATCACTTTTTTACATCTTTCTGTAATTCGCTCTCTATTTCATCAATTGACGGCAATGAACCTTTAAAATTCTCTGGTATCAACTTTGACAGCTCATACGCAGATACTCCCAAAGGTTGACTGCTCGATTCTAATGCATATTGTGCCTTTATATCATCTTTTGATTTGCAAACAAGTAATCCCAATGTAGGCTCATCCTTTTCTGTTTTCAATTGATGATTAACCGCCACTACATAGGTTCCCAACTGCCCGGCATAAGACGATTCGAACTCCGTAACCTTTACTTCAACTACTACATAACAATGTAGACGAATGTGATAAAACAACATATCAATAAAATTTTCTGTCGTTCCAATCTCAATCCGATATTCGCGTCCTACAAAAGCGAAGCCATTACCTAGCTCTAATAAAAATTTCTGAATATTATCCATCAGCGCATCTTTCAGTTCTTTTTCATTATAACTTTGCGTCAGTGTAATAAAATCAAATTTATAAGGGTCCTTCGTAATTTCCTGTGCTAAATCACTTTGAATAGCCGGAAGTGTCTGACTAAAATTTGTAATCGCCTTTCCTTGTCGTTCAAAGAGATCCGTATCCAAAAAATTGAGCAATACTGCTCGCGACCACCCATTTTGAAGCACTTGATTTACAAAAAACAATGCTTTTCTCCGATTTCCATTACACTTATCTATAATAAGCTTGTGATGTCCCCACGGAATGGCAAAAATTGTCTCTACCTCTCCATTTCCGAAATCTTCCCCAACTTGGGGAAGGTTTGAAATTTCGCTGTATAATTCAGCAAATTTCTGCATATATCGTAAGTTTGTTTCCGAAAATGATTTTACATCGGGCAATTCTTTACGCAAATCACGGCTAATCTTTTTGTAAAAGCCCTGACCATATGAAAAACTATCCTTTCTGTCATGAAGTTCTTTACCTAGCTGCCAGTAAAATCGAAGCATTTCATCATTTACTTTTACCATTGCTTTAATTTGACTCTGCCGAAAGCGTTTACTCACTTCTGAAATCCATTTCTTATATTGTTCATCTATTTCTATTATTTTATCCATACTCACTCCACATACTTCTGAATACTGAACGTCCCACAGTCATATCTATTCTAATCATTATACCAGCCAGCACTGTTAGGTTCTTATCTCCAATTATACATACCTCTTCTGAATTAAGCAACGGGTGTAATTTCGGACTTTTTGTCAATTTTTTCTGCTAAAAAAGGCTGAACGCTAAATCTACCAGCGTCCAGCCTCTTATTATTCCTCTTTTTCTCTCTTACCCTGCAGCACCGCCGCCAGTATCTCCAGCACGATGGCCAATCCGATCATGGAAACTGCTGCAATCTTGCCGTTTGTACCGGTGATCGTCTGGAAGATGCCTCCCAG